>Ga0194133_10003982_pt1 | contig 20345 bp, 17 predicted proteins | sample TA2KigOf40mmetaG_FD_155448 | JGI IMG/M metagenome (GOLD analysis project Ga0194133, IMG submission 155448) | Freshwater microbial communities from Lake Tanganyika, Tanzania - TA2015055 Kigoma Offshore 40m | ecosystem: Environmental > Aquatic > Freshwater > Lake | place: Tanzania: Lake...
GAATTAGTATAATTATCTAAATTCTTAATTTTAATATTATTAAAAAATTCTTTTTTATTAAAATCTTTAGAAATAAAAAATGCATTTATTTTTTGTGAATTTGTTCCAATAAAGTAATAATTTTTTGCATCCATTAAATTTATTAATGCCTTTAAAGACATGCCATAACACAAGTTAGAATAATGATATTTGTTTCTTTCAAATCCGGAAATATTTGGAACTGTAACTTCTAATTCAGCGCCAAATACTGGATTATATTCAGCAACAAAAATTTTAGATATGTTTTTCTTCAGTTTTTCAATAACCCAGTAATCTATACTATCTATATCTAAACTAAATATATCAATTTCATAATCGCACTCTTTATTTAAAATATCTAAAATATTATCTGAATTAATTTTTTTATTACATATTCTTAAATCGCCTTTCCATAAATTCACAAATGGTTTTACTTTTTCCTTCATATCCTCAATACAATCAACAATGAGACCTTTTGGATGATATTTATTATATAAATATCTTGTGTTAGATTCCCTATAATTTCCAACTCCAATTTCAACAAAGTTTTTCGAATTTAATTTCAATCTACTGGCTAAATAATGAATAATACCATCCTCACCATTTTGAGAAAATATTTTAACTTCCGTTTCGTTCAAATCGGATATTCGCTCATACTTATATTCGTTTTGTGAAATCTTTACATCTCCAACGCAAAAAATTATTTTATCAAATGAATAAATATCTAATTTTAATTTTTTAACAAACCAAACTATATATTTGATAATCATAAAACATAATTTTTTAAACATAGTGCTTCAAAATTATTTAATTTTTACTGTGCTGTTTTTTACTTCTAAAATTTTATTACAATAATTTTGAACCTCTTTTTTATGTGAGCAGAATACAATTATTTTTTCTTTAAACTCCTTGAATAAAAAATTAAAAATTTTTTTTTCATTCTCGTCATCTAAAGCATTGGTTGACTCATCTAAAATTAAGATATCAGGATTTCTATATAAAGCTCTAGCAATCCCCAGTCTTTGTATTTGGCCTCCAGATAATTTTGATCCTTTTTCACCAAGAGGAGAGTAAATGTCAATGGGTTTACCGTTTATAAAATTTAAATTTAGATTTTCTAAAATCGTTATTATTTTCTTCTTTTGTTCAATGCTAACATCGTTTGATAAGGCTATATTAAAAACAATTGAATTATCTGATAAATAGACAAATTGAGAAACGTAACCAATATGTTTTCGAACTTCATTTGAAAAATTTAATATTTTTTTATTATTAATTTTTATATCCCCAGATGTCGGAATAGTTAAATTAGATATGAGATTTAATAAAGTGGTTTTTCCACTACCAGTCTCTCCGATAATAGCTACTTTGTCTCCTTTGCTAATTTTAAAATTTATATTTTTAAGATTTAACGTTTTGGAAATATTGTATTTAAAATCAACATTTATAAATTCTAAACTTTCAATATTTATAAACTGCTCGTCCTTAGAATTTAATTTGAGTTCTCCATTACATTTAGGTTCTCTTAATATGTCGTAAAGAACATCGCATGCGGACAAGTTAAATTTTATAGACTGAAATGAACGAACAAAGCTAACTACCGCGGGAAGAAGTTTGAGTGTAGCAAAAACAAATATTCCAAACAAAACAACAATTTCGCTTAAGCTTTGATTTGAATAAAGGATTAAAAATAATAAAAAAAGGAAAAAAACTAAAATTCCAAAAAACTCCAGAGCTGGACTTGCAAAAGAAATGGCAGTATCTCTATAAATATTAGAATCTGCATATTTTTTACTGTGTAAATAAACTTCATTGGAAAAAAAAATTTTTTTGTTATACAAAATTATTTCTTTAATATTTCCTATAATTTCAATTATTTTCTTTGAAAAATACGCCGATTGTTCTTGTCTTATAATTCCCCACTTTTTAAATTTTTTATTTGAAAAATTAATAATAATTAATGAAAGAAATAGTAAAATTAAAATAACATACAGTGAATAAATATTAAAAAATATAAGAAATAAACAAATGGAAATTATAAAAAATAGTTGCGAAATACATGTTATAATATTTGCAATTAAAGTTGCAAATATGCCCGTCTCAGATGATATATTTCTTATCAAAAAAGCAGGGTTATTTTCTACAAAAAAAATATAATCTTTCTCTAGATACTTAAGTGTACTTCTGTATGTAAGCTTAGAAGATAAATTATTTATGAATCTTGCATTCCAATTATTAGAGAAAATTATAAAAATTGTTTTTGCAAAATAAACTATAACAAAAAAAGAAACTAAAAAAATAATAATTCTATTGCTATCGTAATTTTTTAAAAAATTAAAATTACTATAAAAAAAATTGTCAGAGTTTGAATTTGTTACAAAATTTAAAATAGGTATTAGAATACCTAAGCTCAAAACTTCCAATATAGTTTTCAAAATTAATATTAAAACCGAATAAATAACTTTTATTTTATCTTCATAAGTTAAAATATCTAAAATTTTTTTTGTTTGCTCTTTCACTGCTTTATCTAATTAATTGTATATAAATATTATAACTTTTTAATTATTCCCCACCAGTAATACTAATTATTTCGCTTGCTATAAATTTATTTTCTTCGGAACAAATAAAATAAATATAATTAGCAATATCATTTGGATCTGCCATTTTTTTTGTGGGCACAAGTTTTATTCTTTTTACAATATCTTTATTTGGTATTTTTGAATGTAATTTTGTATTAGTTAAACCAATCTTAATAACATTAAAAAAAATATTTTTACTTACTAATTTCCTAAAATAATTTGGTATAAATTCATTAAAATGTTTTGCTATTGAATATTCAAATGTAGTGTGGCCACCACCAAATTTAGTGCCTACACTAGAACTATTCACAATTCTTCCCCACTTTTTTTTAATCATTTTATTAATAGATCTTCTAATAATTAGTAAGGGCACTATTGAATTTATTTTTATAGACTTTTCTAATGATTTAATTCTGAATTCTGCAAAGGATTTATTGCTTAAATATCCAACTAAATTAACTATAATATCAAAATCATTATCAAATTTTTTATTTATTGTTTCAGAGTCTAATGAAAAAAAGTCCGCTTTTATAAAATTACATTTAGATTTTAACACATTCAAATTCTTTAAATTAGAATTATAATGCAGATAGCAACTATATTTATCACTTTGTAAGAATTTTTTTGCAAGTGCTAAGCCAATGTCTGAGCTACCACCTAAAATTAAAACTTTTTTTTTCATTGAATGAAGTACTCTGAATTTTTTTTACCCATTAGTGTTCCATCAACATCACATACATTGCAAGGAGAAAATTTCCTATCTGAGCTATTTAACTTTTTTCTAATTGAAATCGATTTTCCACTTAACCAAATATCTAAAAAACTTTCTTTATTAAGATTTCCTAAAATTATTTTTTTACCCCAATCGTGGGGACACATCAGCACATCTCCTTGGTAGTCTAAAAAGAATGTATAAGAAGGAATATAACATGGTTTTTTTAAAGGTTCTTGCAATGAGTCGATTTTAAACTTTGCATTCTCCATTAACCCTGCCCTGTTGCTTAAAGTAATACCAAAATCTAATTTTTCAGAATAATATCGATGCCTCACAATATACTGATTTTTACTTAAATTAGCGTTAATACATAACGCCTCTAATTTATTAGCGCTTTCTTTTCCATCATAAGCACTTATTAAAATTCTATTCAATCCTTTTAAAAATAAATTTTTTAGTCTGCTAATATTTAAAGGATCACCATTCGTTACTAATTCAATATTTGAATCCGGGAGCATTTCTCTAGTCATATTAATCAATTTATAAATATTTTTATCTAATAAAGGTTCTACAAAACCACTATATCTAATCGTTCCAGCATAATTAAATTCTTTTAACTCATCACAAAGTTTTTGGTGCAAATTATCACTTATAAATTCTTTCTTGTCTTCAAAATTTGGGTTGCTACGTGGACAAAAAACACATGATCTATTGCATGTTCCTGACTCGCTAATTTCAATTTCTGTGGGAAGGGGATAATTAATGCCGTTATATTTAATTATTTGAATTCTTTTTTCAATTGATCTAGATTTATATGGAATATTTGTGTCTAAATAATTTCTTTTTCTCATTTTTTATTCAAAATATCTTCAACTTTTTTTAAATCTTTGATTTCATCCACAGCAACTGATCTGCCATAAAGCCTAACCATTTTTATTTTAATTCCAAAGTCAAAAAATCTTAATATTTCTATATCCTCAATTTTTTCAATCTTGCTTTTATTTTTTAATCGAGAAAAAATATTTAATTCTTTTTTATTAAATGCATAAATGCAAACTTGCTTAAAATAATTTACTTTATTTTTATTATTTTTTGTACATGGAATAATCGACCTAGAAATATATACTAATTCTTCTTCTTTATTAAATACAACTTTAGGTACATTTTTGCTAAAAGCTTCTTCGAAACTAGTAATTTTTGTATAACCGCATATTACATGATTAGGATATTTTATTTTTTTTTTAATAATTTTAATTATATCATTTGGATTAATTGTTGGCTCATCACCTTGAACATTGACATAAATTCTTGAATTGATTTTTCTTGATACTTCTGCGACTCGGTCCGTTCCTGTTAAACATTTTGACGATGTCATTATTGCTTTATATTTTGCTTTTCTAACTGTTGCTAAAATTTTGTAATTATCTGTAGCAATAAATAAATTTTTTTTATCTACGACATCAGAACATATATCAGCAACTCTTAAAATCATTTCTCGACCTAATATTTTTACTAGAGGTTTTCCTTTGAAGCGAGTTGAGTTATATCTAGCTGGTATTACAATTACTGTTTTCATTTTATTTTAAAAATATTTAATTGAGTAACTCAAAATATCATAATTAAATTTTAAATATTAATTAGCGTAAATTGATGATGATTTAATTTTATATTTAGTTTGAGTTATAGAAATTAATTCTGCAACCTTATCAAGGTTTGAATATAATGAAAAAACTTTATCCATCTCGACGCCTCTTGCATCATTTTCCTCATAACCATCAAAACCAGCAAGATAAATTTTTTTCGCTCCACCGCTATTACATATTGCCAGAGAATAAGATATTGCCAGTGGATTTGGTATTATTGAGCTTTTTTTTCCAAATTTAAAAGTATCTGACAATACTTGAATTCCGTAATTTCTTATATCAATTCCTTTTAATTTTCTTTTTATATTCTTGGACAAGCTATTAATTGGCAAAATTATAGGACATTTTACTTTTTTATAGCTATCAATATCTGCAAATAGTCTTAATGTGTGACAAACAGCTATCATATCAATAAATTTATTATTTATAAGCGATTGCAAGTTCAAACTTATAACAATTGGTTTTTTTTTAGTAATAAATCTTTGAATCGCAACTGAATGTTTCTGTATACTTGGACCAGAGCCTAATATTAAAACATTTCTGCTTTTTATAAAGCTTTTCGGATCCCAATTTCCATCGCTTTTTGTTTTATATGACTGGCTTCTCAGTTCAAGAATTTCTTTATTAAATTTTTTTCCACCTTGCGTTTTCAAGTTTTCAAGAACTTCTAAAATTTCTGCTGAACTATATCTATTATCATTTAACATGCTCTGAATAAAACTTGGGTGAACATTATTCATTCCAGCAATATAATAATAAGGATTGGATCCCCATTTATATTTATCCATGAGTTTTTTGAAATAATTATCTATTAATTTAAGAATAGAGAAATAATTAATTTTTAAATTAAATCTTTTTTTTATCTCAATTATCAAATATTCAGTCTTTACATTTCCAGGTCCCCTACCCATTCCATAAACTGTAGAGTCCAGCCAATTCACGCCTGATTCGGAAGCTAACAATGTATTATCTAGTGCTTTTCCCATATTATCGTGGGCATGGATTCCTAATTCACCATTAAATTTTTCTCTGATTAAGTTTATTATATTTGACGTCTTTGATTTATTTAGGTTACCCATACTGTCAGCAAAATAAAAAACATCAAATTTACTATCGTTAACTAGTTCGGATATTTCCTTTATATCATCTTCTGATTTATCAGCTATTTGCATTAAATTTAAACCAACTGAATATCCCTGAGATTTTAAAAATTTTGCTGGCTCAATAATTTTTTTAATTTCCTCTAAATGACAAGCGATTCGAACTAAATTTACTTTTGAATATTTTTTTTTTTTAAATAGAAATTTTATTGCTGAAATCGGACTATTAAAATTATTTGATAAAATTTCATTAGCATTAACCATTACGCTAATCTTTAAATTTTTTGGTATTTTAAGTGAATTTAGAAAATCATCTGTAGTATAATAACATGGTCCTCGATACTCATTCTTATTTAAAGATCTAAACCCTAATTCGACATAATCAATTTTGATATCGCTCATCGTTTGCAGGTAATCATTGATCAATTCTTCTGAAAAATCCCAATTATTGTAATAGCCACCATCTCTTAAAGTGCAATCTAAAATTTTTAATTTATAATTAGTCATTCTTAAAAATTAAAATAAAACTTTTTTAATTCTTAACTTATTTAAAAAAACTTTCTTTAATTGTTTTTATTATTTTTCTATTTGATAAATTTTCATTATCTATATTAACATATTTCAAGATATGCTCTTTATAATTTACTATTGATTCATCTAGAATACTTAAAAGATCTTCCTTTTTTAAATTAAACTCATCATCAATATTACAGGTAAACAATTTTAAACTTTTTGCATAATTATCTGCCAAATTTGTATGAAATTTTCCTAAATATTTAGATCTTATTGATATAATTCTTTTATTTAATATGGCCATCATCGAAATTAAACTGGAATGAGTTACAATTATTATTTCACTTTCTGCTATTAAATCTATAGTTCTTTTTTCAGAAATTTCAAAATTGTTAAAATAATGATTTACGTTCTTACTAGAAGGATGCAAACCAACAACAATCTTAATATCAATTAATTTTGATAAATTTTTTAGAAAATTATTTACATTGTAGTAATATTTTTCTCTAATTAACTGGCTCACATTACCTTCCCTAGTAATTCTGTCGCCGTGGTCAATTGGAACGTCAACGAAAAGAGCGTTTCGCTTTTTTTTGTTATTTATAATATTTTTGTTTTTTATAAAAGCATCATAAAATAGACTATTAATTTTCTCTATCCTCTTAAAATAAGATATTTTAAAAAAAGGAAATTTTCTTTCCAACTTTTTTTGGTATCCATTATTTATCGAATTTATAATTTCAGCATTAGACTCAAATAGAATGTCAATCTTTGGAAAGATATTTAAAATTGTCATAATTCTAAAAAAATAATAAAATCCTTTTAAATAATAATGTTTAAAAGCAAAAATATATTTTGGATTAAAATCAATAGTTTGACTTAAACCAAAGTTTCCTAAATTCATTATCATTATATTTTTAATTTTTGCTAATTTTATTAAAAAAAAAATCTTAAAAAAGTCTGGATTTTTATCTAAATACTGAATTGCAATAAAATCTTTATCTTTAAAAAAATCTAAAAATTTTTTTGATGAGTTAAATTCAAAACACAAAAAATTTTTAGGCAATACGTCTTGGTTTACGATTTTAGAATTTTTATTTCTTAACTTTAGAAAAAAAACATTGATAATATAAATTTTATGAAAACTTTTAGAAATTTCTTCTATTAATTCTTTATTAAACATTACAAAACGTTTATAATCATCAGTAGCCAAAATAAATCCAAAATATTTATTTTTCATTATAATGTTTATTAATTTTAAAAATTGTTAATACTTAAGTTTATTTACTAATATTAATAATCTTATTTTCAATTTTGTTATAAATTCTTATTTAAATAAAATTTAACAGCGGACAATAAATTTTTAAAATTTTTGTACCTTTTTCCCCATTCTGAATTACAAACTGCATTAATAAAATTAATTTAAATTTTAGATATAAATTTTAATTTTTGATACTTTAGTTATATTGTGTTTTAAAAAAAAGGTTAATAATATTTAATTACTTACTAATATTTAAGATATTACCTGAAATTTCTCGATAAATTTTATTCAAAAGCTGGAGCTTTATGTTGAGATTAAGCTTAGGCTTTAGCAATTTACTCCTGTAAGCGTAACCTATATTTTTTAATATTGTCTCTATATAATTCTTTTTTCCCCACTCAGTAATAGGAGATAAATATAGCTGTGATGAAACGCACGCCAAATCCGATTTATTTGGAAAAAATAACTCATTAATATTTTTTTTTAAAATGTTGTTATACTCTTCTCTTGAACTCCATTGATTAGTAAGCTTTAAACCGGGTGACCAAAAAGTAGCTGTTGATGAAATACACTTAAATCCAAAGTACAGCGCTTCGAGTAAAACTGTACCATGATGTGAAATAATTATTGTATTTTTTTTTAGATTATTTAAAAAATATTTGTTATTAATAGATCTGTTTATAAAAAACATTTTTTCACTTTGATACTTTTTAATAATATTGTTAAAAATTTTTTTATCATATTCGATATATTTATCTGCAAATTTATTAAAAAAATTGGGGTGCGCCTTAACGAGTGTCTTTCCTGGTAAAATTGATAATTTTTCTAAAGTAAATTCCAACCAATCCTTTACGTTTAAAAATCCATCATTTCCAAACCAAAGTTGTGCATCAATAAAAGAATGGGCGTAAACTACTCGATCAAAAGATTTTAAATCTATAAAATTTTTTTTAATATTAGAGTATTTTGTTTTTTTCATCCAAACAACCAAATCTGGTTTTGAGACGATTTTTTTTACATGTTGTTTGTTTTTTTTATAGCTTATATAATTAATTTTATTATCTCTAAAAAATTGCAATTGTTTTTCTGGCTGATTAAAACATGTATTAATTTTTTTTCTAAAATCTGTAAAATAAATCCCCCTTGGAAAGTTATTTGAGAAAATAATTTTTTTTTTTAGAGCAAAAACTCTAAAATAAATACCGTTTAAGTACCCGCAGTGATCTATATAAGCTACACTTATTTTTTTACTTATTTCATAAGCTTGATCTGTAATACGTATCGAAAAATATAAATTTTTTAAAAAGTTTTTAAAAAATACAAATATACTAAAATAACTATTATACTCTCTATAAGACGTGGCAATAATGTGCCTACCAATATTACAATTTCTATAGTTTAGGTTTAATATTTTTTCTTTTGAAAAAAATTTTAAATAAAAAAAACTTTTTACAAAAAAAGTAAAAAAATTTAATGAAAAAAATTTTTTCTTACGCGGATACATTATTTTATAAATATTAATGTTTTCTTTTTTTAATCTTAATAAAATAGGATTAAGGATAAATTTATAGTGATTTTCACTTTTTCTCGTCGAAAATAAAATATGCTGCATTATTTAATTATATTACTATTAAAGAGGATTTTCTTTTATTAAAAAAACATTTACTTTAATTTCTTATTCCAGAAATTCGTACTGGTGACTTGAGAACTTCTCTTATATTTATTTCTCCAATTTCGCACCTTTTTATCAAATTAAATATTTTATCCAAACAAGATAAATATTTATTTAGCATTGAATTTGTATGTTTTGTACATAAGTAAATAGAGTTTGTCGCTAAAATTTTTTCTTTAAGCATTTCCTGCGTTACTAATGTTCTATAAGCCAGATCATTTTCGTGCCCGAAAATATACGTAGGTATTGAGTCAATTCCATAAACTTTTATTTTTAATAAGTTTTTTTTGGCTAAATACCTAATTTTTTTTTTTAAAAACTTACCCATTTTTAAAATCTGCACCCATGGCTTTTTTCTCTTAAGAATCTCCAAAGTTTTTACACCTGCAACATAGCCTGTTCTCTCACTCCAAAAAGTGCTGCTAATAAAGCTTTTATTTGCGTATGCCATTACTTTCTCGTTTCCAACAATAGCATTTATTGCAAAACCATTTCCTAATGTTTTCCCGAAAATTGTAATATCTGGAATGACATTATATTTATTATGCAAACCTGCCATTGTCTCTCTAAAACCGGTTGTGCATTCATCAAAAATTAAATTAATTTTTTTCTTATTACAAATATCTCTAATTCTCTTTAAGTATTTTTTTTTTGGATATGAATTTCTGGCTACTTCCATAAATACTGTGCCAATATCTTGATGTTGAGAAATTTTATTTTTAAAATCATTAATGTCATTAGACTTAAAAACAACTATGTTTTTATTTAAATTTTTAGGGACACCTTTTATTGGAACCTGACTCATTAAATGATTATTTAATGCATTGCTATTATTAAGATTTGCCGCAAGATACCAATCATGCCATCCGTGATATCCGCAAATCATAACCTTATCTTTACCAGAGGCAGCCCTTGATATCCTTAGTGCAACCGTACTTGCCTCACCTCCTGATCTTGTAAATTTTACTTTACTTGCCCAGGGCATTAATTGTAAAAGTTTTTCAGCTAAATATACTTCCTCCGGACTATTTAGAGTTGCCAAATTTCCTTTTTGGATAATCTTAATAACCGATCTATCAATAATTTTATTATTATATCCAAGAATATTTGTACCGACCCCCATATATGACATGTCTAAATATTTTTTATTTTCTAAATCCCATACATAACAACCTTTAGTTTTAGAAAAATATGTTGGCCACTTTTTTGGCAAAAATAAATTTGGATTTTTCGAAAATAATGATGTCCCTCCTGGTATTATTTGCTCAGCTCTAGTCCATAATTTTTGAGAATAATTCATTTCCGAACCTTCATTTCTTTTATAACTATTATTAATATTATATATAATATTTCGAGGGCTGTATTTTTTTAGTAAATCTTCAAGTGAAAAATGTAAATTTCCTTTAAAGCTATCAATAATTTTTTTTATTAAAATAAAATCTTTTGGATAATCTAAGGTTAATCGTAAATTAGATAGATTTTTTTTATATTTAAAATTAAATTTTTTAAATTTATCAGTCTTTTTAATATAAGTTGTTACATGTTCTTTGTCATAATCACTGACTGCATTAAAATATGTATATTGTAAAGTCTCCATTGTGAAAACTTCAGCATCTAAACCATCGGGATAAGTCGCTGGGTTATTGTTGGAGGTATAATCTAATTTGTTTTCTGAATGAATTTTAATCAATCTATCAACCTCGGCAGGGTCAATCAAAGGACAGTCTGCTGTAATTCTTATAATATTTTTGGCCTTATATTTTTTGGCAGCTTTATAAAATCGATCTAAAACATTATTTTCACTTCCTCTAAATACTTCAAATTTTACTTTTTTTGATTCTTTAAGAATTAAATCATCAGATTCATTTTTTGATGTACAAACAACTATCTTGTCGATCTTTTTTGACTTTGAAAGTCTCAAAAGAAGTATTTGTAAAATACTTTTTTTACCTATTTTGAGTAAAATTTTTCCTGGCAATCTACTAGACGACATTCTTGCCTGAACTAAAGCTAAATTATCCAGTTATTCTCCAATTATAAGGATTTAATATTTTTTCATCAGTGACACTTAGTTCCTGGGGAAAAAATAATTTTTTTGAATTTAAAATATTTTTAACATTTATTTTTAATTCTCTTAGACTATTAATGCCTAATACAATTTTGTCTATTTCCTTAAAACTAGCAACAAATCTTAAGGCTGCTAAGTTTTTGCTAATTTTTGCATTTTTACAAAAATTATTCCACCTTGTAAAAACTGCTTTCCATTTTTTAAAAAATTTAGGTATTTTATTCTTTAATAAAAGACCTTGTAAAAAAACTGACCTTACATGAATCTCTATTTTTTTTTTTTTAATTTTATATATCCAATTATCTTTAAGAATTCTTCTATCAAACACAGAGAAGGGAATTTGAACAATGTCTATTTTATATTTTTTTATTAATATGTCTACTTGTTGTGGGTTTTATACAGAAATTCCAATCTTTTTTATCACTTTTTTTTTTTTAAGCTTTATTAAAGTCTTAAAAATCTGACTTCCATATTTTGATAATAAATCGTTAGGATTGTGGATTAAAATAGCGTAGATTTTTTTTTGTTTGACCTTATATAAAGTATCGTAAACTCTTCCAAGGGTCCATCTACGAATGTTTTTAACATTTTTATTTAATTTAGGTAATTTTGAGATAATTTTTAATTTTGATAAATTTTTTTCACCAATCAACTTTTCTGAGTCACCATAATTTTTTGCTGTGTCTAAGTAATTGATTTGATTTAACTCTAAATATCTAAATATTTTATTAAATTCTACATTTGAAACTTTTCTTTTTTTTAAACCATATGGATTTCCAAAGTTAGCTGAACCAATTATTAATTTTTTATTGAAATTAAAATTCTGAACCACAAAATTAAGTTTTATAAATATCTTTGTCTATTTTTTTTCCAAAAAATATTTTAATCATTTCTTTTGAAAACCCGTAAAACCTGAAAACTCCACATAAAACAAAGAATAAAATTAACTTAAATTTTTTTTCTTTTATAGCTAAATAACTTTTTCTTATAGGATAGTTAAATAATAAATGCTTAATAATGCTAAAAAGTCTTTCAGGATGTGCTGTTACGAATTGCGAGTCTCCTTTCCCATACCATATCCATTTGTTTTTAAATTCTCTAAAGTTAGATCTGTGAACTTGGAAAACTTTTTTAGTACCAACCCCTAACTTATAATTTAACTTTGTTAGTCTATAGCATAAATCTGTATCGTCAGATGGACCTGTAAAAAATGGATCGAAATTATTTTTTTTCAAAACTTCAGATTTATATACGCATGGTGTGCCTATCATGTTTCTGGGACCTGGAAAATTATGATCTAAAATAAAATTTTGTTCCATAGAACTGTCCCAATATGTTGAATTTGATAAACTAAATATCTGCGCCTCAATTCCATCAAAATTTTTATTTTCCATTTCAATTATTAGCTCATGTAAGCAATCTTTTTCAGGTCTATGATCTGCATCTAAAATAGCTAAATACTTAGTTTGAACATTTTCTACAGCTAATTTTCTTTGGTAAGCTAGACCTTTCCTACCTGAATTTATAACTTTAACTTTATACTTCTCGGCTATAACTCTTGTTTGATCGTCTGAATCACCGTCAACAAGCACGATCTGGTAAGGATCCTGTTTTATTAATGCCTCTAAGCACTCTGATATATTTTTTTCTTCGTTTAGAGTACATAGCGTAATGGTTAACTCGCTCGATGAGTTTATAATCATTTAATTACTTTTTGGAGGTATTTTTTTTCAGTTAAAATCCATTCTTTTAATTTATATATTCCTTGCATAATATTTGTTCGGACTTCCCATCCAAGTTGTTTTTTAGCTTTAGAACAATCAGAGATATAAATTTTTTGATCACCTGATCTCTTTTTTTTTTTTTTTTCTATATTTGACTTTTATTTTAAATTCTTTTTTAATAAAATCTAATAACTCTAAAATACTCATTGAGTTTTTAATTTCTCCTCCAACATTAAATATAGTGCTTTTTAAATATTTGGCTTTTGTTAAAATTAATTCATAAATTTCCAATAAATCGTCAATAAATAATAAATCTCTGACTTGTAGGCCATTTCCAAAAAGATTAATTTTTTTTTTAAAAATTGCGCACATCAAAATCCACGAAATCCAGCCTTGTCCTTCATGACCAAATTGATGTGGACCATAAATACAGCTCTGCCTTAATATAAATGCCTTAAAGTCATAAACTTTTGAATAATCAATAATATATTGCTCAGCAGCCCCCTTTGAACAACCATATGGAGATTCAAAAAAGATTGGCATTTTTTCATTTATGCCTTTAATAGATTTATATTGGTATCTTTTATTTCTTTTTAGTACTTTTATAGATTCTAAACTTCCATAAACCTTATTAGTAGAAGGATATACAAATATTGGCTTTATTTTAAGTATTCTTATACATTCTAAAATATTAATCGTACCCTCTATATTGGATCGCATATCAAATCTAGGGTTTTCAAAAGATTTTGTTACTGTAACTTGTCCCGCTTGATGAAGTATTATTGAAGGTCTTATTTTTTTTAATACTTTTAATAAATTGCCAAAATTTTTAATATCAACTTTATAAAAGTTGATTTTATTCTTTTTAAATTTAATTAAATTTTTACTTACCCCTTTTCTAGATAAGTCATCTATAGCATGTACTTCATAATTGTTATTATTAAAATATATGGCTGAATTAAAGCCAATAAAACCGGCTCCTCCTGTAATTAAAATTTTTTTTTTCATTCGATATAAATTAATGAATTTTAATTTTTTTTATGATATTTTCTAGATCTGGAACTTTCAGTCTATTTTTTAGATCCTCTGAATTATACTCAAATATCTTATTTATTTTCCTCCCTTTTTCATTAATAGCATTTTTAAAATAATTTATTTTTTTATTAAAACGAATTTGTGGGACTATTGTATAATAGGTGTCAAAATCAATTGCATAAAAACATTCATCTATTGAAATCAGAGTTTCCTTGATTTTTTCGCCAGGTCTTATACCTGTATATTTGATTTGAGCATTTTTATTTATTGCTTTTGATAAATCCAATATTCTCATAGTTGGGATTTTAGGTATAAATATTTCTCCTCCTTGCATTCTTAAAATTGACATCCAAACAAACGCAACTGCCTCTTCCAAACTAATCCAAAATCTTGACATAGATTTATCTGTAATTGTAAAAGTAGGATCTTTTGTTTTTTTTAAATTAAGGAATTTTTCAATTACTGAACCTCTTGAAGCTATAACATTTCCGTATCTGACAGACGAAAAATAACATTTTTTATTACCAACAGTATTATTTGCCGCTACAAATAATTTTTCTGCCGAAAGCTTTGTGGCGCCATACAAATTCACTGGGCTCACTGCTTTGTCTGTCGACAGCAATATTGTTTTATTTACATTTTTTACTATCGAGGCTTTTATAACATTGTGAGAACCATTAATATTAGTAGCTACAAATTCCATTGGATTATATTCTGCTACTGAAACTTGTTTAAGTGCGGCAGCATGAATAATTATATCAACATCACTGCAAGCATAACTTAATCTATCAAAATCTCTTATATCCCCGATAAAAAATCTTAATTTTGAGTCATATTTTTTGTAAATTATAGAGTTTTGCATTTCGAATTGTTTTTGTTCATCTCTCGAGAAAATTATGACTTTTTTAATATTAAAATTTTGCAAAATTCCTTTTATACAAATTTTACCAAATGAGCCCGTGCCACCCGTTACAAGTATCGTTTTGTTGTTAAAATATTTTTTTAAAATATTTAACTGTTTATTATTAAGACTCATAAATTAAAGTTTTTTTTTTTCGTTTATTTGTTTACCAAATAAAATATATAAATTTTATTGTATTTATTAAAAACTATTTTTTATATAACATTTTATAAATTTTCGCCTCTTTTCTTATTTCTGAAGAACAAGTTGGTAATTTAATATTAAAACTTTTTTCAAATTTATTTACATTCATTCTCATATCAAGACTTCTTTTAGCTGCAAAATTTTGTTTAAAATTGACTATTTTATGATTAAATTTTTTAATATTTAATTCTTTTAAAAACAAAATAGCAAATTTAGATTTTGAAACACCTCGTTTTGATCCTAAATTATAAATTCCTGGGATTTTTTTTTTTATAACGATAAATAAATATTTACATAAACTATTAATACTTAAAGGGCTAAATTTAATATTTTTAAAAAGATATAAAAAAAAATTTTTTTTGACTGAATAATATATCCAGTCAGTAAATGATTTTCTTTTTGAAAAAGACACTCCAAAAAAATTTGTTCTAAGTATTATAGTGTTTGTATCTACCAAACATTCCTCACCAAGCAATTTAGTTTTTGAATAATTATTTATAACATTTACTGATAATTCATTATGAGGCCCTTGCCCTGAATAAAGCTGGTCTGTTGAAAGATGGATTAAAAATGTATTCGGATTATTATTCATCCACTGTTTTATATTATTTGGAATGCCAAAATTAAGTCTTTTTGCTTTAATTTTATTTTTCTCACATATATCTACATTTGTTAAGGCAGCTAAATTAATAATTATATCTGGTTTTACCTTGTCTAATAATTTAATGACATTTTTTTTTTGTGTAAAATCTACGTTGTTATAAAATTTATTTTGGGAATTGAGTATTAAATTTATTTTTTTTTTTTTTAAAAATTTAACTAAATTTACTCCAAGCAAACCGGTGTCACCAATGATATAGACTTTCATTAAATAAATATTAAATAACCCTTGAGTAAACCGCAATTATTTTCTAAGTATTTTCTTTTCTAAAAAAATTAATAAACAATTTTAATGTATGAAAACTGTCCAGATAAAAAAGAAAAGAATATCACTTAATAATAAAACATACTTTATAGCTGATATCGCTGCAAATCATGATGGTTCTTTAAAAAGAGCAAAAAAATTAATAAGACTATGCGCCGAGGCTGGTGCTGACGCTGCTAAATTTCAACATTTTAAGGCTGAAACTATAATAAGCGATTTTGGATTTAAAAAAGTAAAGAATAAATCACACCAGACTAAATGGAAGAAATCAGTCTTTAAAACATACAAAGATGCCAGCATTAACTTTGAATGGACAAAAATTTTAAAACATCAATGCGATAAACATGGAATTGATTTTATAACATCTCCATATGACTCCGAATATGTAGATCGAGTAAATAAATATATTTGTGCATATAAAATTGGTTCCGGAGATATAAGCTGGTTAGAAATTATTAAAAAGATTTCTTTAAAAAAAAAACCTGTAATACTGGCTACTGGTGCATCTACGTTTGAAGAGGTAAAAAAAGCAGTATCAATTATTTTGAAAAATAATAGTAATTTAGTTTTAATGCAATGTAATACTAATTATACAAATAGTGAAAATAATTTTAAATTTATTAATCTCAATGTCCTTAAACAATATAACAAACATTTTAAATCTAAAATAGTATTAGGCTTAAGCGATCATACGCCTGGTCATACAACTGTTATGGGCGCTATTGCTCTTGGGGCCAGAGTCATAGAAAAACATTTTACTGACAACAATAAAAGAATAGGACCAGATCATAGATTTTCTATGAATTTTAAAACTTGGAAAATTATGATCGAAGAGGCTAGAAAACTTGAAAAAGCTCTTGGGGATGGGAAGAAGAAAATTGAAAAAAACGAAGTTTCAACAAGTGTTATACAAAAAAGAGCAATATATGCTAAAAATAAAATAAACAAAGATGAAAAATTCACAGAAAATAATTTAATTGCTTTAAGACCAAATTTAAAAATCGGTATTTCAGCAAATAAATTTAATTGGTTAATAGGAAAGAAATCTAAAAAAATTCTTAAAGAAGGTGAATGTATTCAAAAAAAAAATATAAAGTAATTGTTTTAATACCTTCATGCAATGAGTTAAAAAATATTAAAAATTTTATTTTGCATTTAAGAAAAGAAATAGATGTAATTGTTGTAGACGATTTTTCAACAGATAATAGTTTTGAATGGTTAGTTAAAAAAAAAATTCCCTGCATTAGAAACAAAAAAAATCTTGGATATGAAAAAAGTATAATTCGTGGTTTTGATTATATTATACAAAAAAAAAAATATACGCACATAATAACGCTAGATGCAGATGGACAACACAATTATAAAGACATAAAAAAAATTTTGCATAAATATCATAATAAACTTCCGGATCTTATAATTTGTAACAGAATCAAAAAAAATAGATTAATTGAATATTTTATTTCCAAATTATCAGAGATAAATTTTGGCATTGAAGATATTTTAAGTGGTTTTAAAATTTACAGCATAGGAAAGTTAAAAAGAATTAATTTTTATAAATGTCATAACTACTATCTAGTTGATTTAACTTTGTTATTTAAATCAAAAAAATTCAATATTGAAAACTATTTAATAAAAACAAAAAAAAGATCAGACTTTCCAAAAATAGGAAATACGCTGAAAGTAAATATTAAATTAATAAAGATTTTTTTTAAAATTTTTTTTTTTCATTAACAAACTCTCAACCTGCTTTGCAATGAAATGACTCAGGAACTTATAATTGCTAATTTGTATCGAAAAATTTTTTCAGTGCATAAATCAAGCCAATTGAGCTATTAGTAACGGTAAGCTTAACGTGTTACCACGCTTCCACACCCGTCCTATCAACGTCGTAGTCTACGACGGCTCTATGGGAAGAACTTGTTTTGAGGCGAGTTTCTCGCTTAGATGCTTTCAGCGATTATCTCTTCCGTATTTAGCTACGCGGCACTGCAGCTGGCGCTACAACCGCTCCACCAGTGATACGTCCATCCCGGTCCTCTCGTACTAAGGACAGCTCCTCTCAAATTTTTAAAAAAAAAATGGAAAAGTGAATGAAAAAAGTATTACATTGCGCAAGTCAGATTATACTAGATTTAGAATAGAGGCTGATAAAGAAATGTTAAAATTTAAAAATAAACATAATATAAAATATACAAATATAATTTTTTTTAACCATGACTCAAAGTTTAGAAATCAAAAATTTATCTTACCTAGAGTAATTAAAGGAATAATTAACAAGAATATAACTTTTCTGAACTCTATAATTAAAGAAAATATTTATGGAGACTTTTGTCATGCAGAAGATATCTGTGATGGGATATTAAAAATAACAAAATCTAGTAAAAATCTTGATAAAGTTATTCTTTCATCAGGCAAATTAACTTCGTTAAATTCTATTATTAAACACGTTGTAGATAAAAATAACATCAGATTAAATTTAAATTTTTATAAATTAAAATCAAAAAAGAACTCAATTTATGGTGACAACAGTATTGCAAAATCTAAATTTGGCTGGAATCAAAAAAAGAACATTTATATTGCGGCTAATGATTTGTATAAAAATATGATTTCTCGCACTAATAAGTTAATGTAAAAAATATTATTTATTAATAGTATCAATTTTTTAAATTAACTCAGTCAACAAACTACAGTTAAAACTCAGTAAGCAAAAAGAACCATATCTACAAATGTGCTACTGCCGGGAAGTATTTTGAATCGATAATTATTATTTAAAGACAGGAGATACCCGGGAATATCAAGCAGATCTTCTTTTTTATGGTAAACGCTAATTTGTATCTGAGGTTTATATTTGATTATTGACTGCTTAGCACCCTTAAGAACCTGGATTTCCGAACCTTCGACATCCAGTCTTAAAAAATCTGCAGAGACTTGGTGCTTTTTTAAAAAAGAATCAATTCTGATAGCATTTATATTTTTTTGCTGTTTATTAAATGAGCTGCTTCTTTGAACACATGAACTACCAGGGCTGTTTGAGTTTATATAAAATTTTGATAATTTATCTTTATTGCCAAGAATATTTTCATATAGACTAAAATAATTTTTATTCATTTTATTATAATATTTTCCTTCCTTAAATAATTTTAAATTAGGTTCAAAAACAAAAAGTTTTTTAAAATTTTTATTTTTTTTTAAATGCATTAGTAATTTTGATGATTCTTTACCGTCATATCCTCCAGCTTCGATTGCGTAATTAATTTTTTTTAGGTGTAATGATTTTAGATAATTATCTTTAAAAAAAAATCTATATTTACAATTAAAATTTATTATAAATTTAAAAAAACTTTCTTCTTTTTTATAAACTCTTAATGCAAAACATTCTTTATAAATTTTTTTACTAAGAGAATCAGAAAAGTTTTTTATAATTCTGTAATATTTTTTTTTTAATGAACTAATTTTTTTTGGGTTAAAATAAAAGTCACCGAAAGAATTTATATGGCTACCTTTATTAATAATAAAATTTGATAATATATAATTTTTTTTAATATTATATTTATTTAAATAATTATTAATTTCATCCCAAAAGATTGAGCAAACTACAATGTAATCTAGTGACTTTTCTAAAGATTGGATTTGTTTAATATTTTTTATAATCGAAATATTATTATATTTTTTCCTTTTATCAAAACTATCAAAAAAATATAAAACTTTTATATCGGGGCGAAAATTATTTATTAAATTATAAAACTCTCTCCCTGTCTCTCCAGTGCCATAGATAGCTATTTTAGAATTTTTTTTAATATTATTTAAAGAAATAATTATTTTCATATAATTGAGAATAATACATAAAACTTTGACATTGAAATTTGTATCGAAAAATTTTTTCAGTGCATAAATCAAGCCAATTGAGCTATTAGTAACGGTAAGCTTAACGTGTTACCACGCTTCCACACCCGTCCTATCAACGTCGTAGTCTACGACGGCTCTATG
>Ga0194133_10003990_pt1 | contig 20324 bp, 19 predicted proteins | sample TA2KigOf40mmetaG_FD_155448 | JGI IMG/M metagenome (GOLD analysis project Ga0194133, IMG submission 155448) | Freshwater microbial communities from Lake Tanganyika, Tanzania - TA2015055 Kigoma Offshore 40m | ecosystem: Environmental > Aquatic > Freshwater > Lake | place: Tanzania: Lake...
CAACTACGAATTGTCCAGCGTCATAATAAGATTTTTTAAAATATTGAGTTTGTTTAAGTATGTTTTTTTTATATCTAAATTTTATTTCATTTTTTGAATTCATGACTAATGATCTTTCAATTGGGTGAGAATATTCGCAGACAGAAAGTACCATACAATCTGTTTTTTTTTTAAGAATTTTAAGGCTATCTAGTAAATATTTCTTCTTTATAAAAATTGAGGTTGCGTAAAAACAAAAAACATTTTTTACATCAAAATCGATATTATTTAAAACATCCTTAATCACATTTGCAATCGGAGTTTTGTCACCTGCAAGTTTCCTTTTTCTTAAAAAAATTTCTGCACCATACTTTTTTGAAATATTTAATATTTTTTTAGAGTCGCTAGTAACTATAATTTTATTAAAAAGATTTGTATTTTTTATTTTTTTTATTGTTTTGGCTATTATAGGCTCCCCAAAAAAATTTATAATATTTTTATTTTTTATTCTTTTACTTGATTTTCTCGCTGGTATTATAGCTATATTCATTAAGATTAACAGTGGTGGATAAAGTTAAAAAAAAAAAATATATAGAATAGTATACTACTGAAAGAAATGAAAAAATTAATCAAATCTAAAAATAAAATTCCTTATGGAGGCCATCACATCGATAAAAAAGATAATTTGTCAGTAATTAAAGCCCTAAACTCTGGAGTGATTTCTAATGGAACTAGTATCAAAATTTTTGAGAGTAAAACAAAAAATTACCTAGGCTGTAAATTCTCATTAGCTTGTTCGAGTGGTACGGCCGCTCTACATTTATCTTTTTTATCATTAGATCTTAAAAAAAATGATGTAGTAATTTTACCGGTTATTAATTTTATTTCTGCTGCAAATATTCTGTCTTTAATGAACAAGAAGTTTTTTTTTGCTGATGTTGATAAATATACGGGTCAAATTTCTGAGGAAACACTTTTAAAATGTATTAATAAAAATAAAATTAAGAAAATTAAAGCTTTAGTGACAACATACCTTGGTGGAAATATTTATAATTATAAGGACATTCTTACTTTAAAAAGAAAATACAAATTCTATTTAATCGAAGACGCCTGTCATGCGTTTGGTTCAAAATATAAACTCAATAAAAAATACTATAAAATTGGATGTTCAAAACATGCTGATATTTCAACTTTTTCTTTTCATCCTTTAAAAACTATTACAACTGGAGAAGGCGGGTTAATTACAACTAATAAAATTAATATTTATAAAAAAATTAAAATTTTAAGATCACATGGATTTGACTACAAAAAAAAATATTGGTTATACAATTTAAAGTTCAATGGTTTAAATTACAGAATGAGTGATATTAACGCTGCTTTAGGTTTGAGTCAGTTAAAAAAAATTAATTTATTTTTAAAAAAAAGATATTTAGTAGCAAAGAACTATAATGATAGTCTAAAAAATATAAAATATATAAGGCTTCCAGAATTTCAGAGATATTCTTCATGGCATTTATACATAATACAGATTGATTTTAAAAAAATTCGTATTTCTAGAGATTTTTTAATAAAAAAATTAAATACCCTTAATATTTTCCCACAAGTTCATTATATGCCATCAATTAAATTTAAAAAATTTTATAATTTTAACAAAAAAAATTTTCAAAATGCTATTTATTTTTATAAAAGTTGTCTTAGTTTGCCTGTATACTTTAATTATTCAAAAAAAGATCAGAAAATTGTAATAAAAAATCTAATTAATATTTTAAGTTAGTATTTTATGACGTTTAATTGCCATTTTAAGTATATCGGCCAAATTATTTTTTTTTGGAAACATTTTAAGATATTTTTTAGCAAGGTTGATACTAGAAACAACTCTCGCAGCATCATCTTTTTTTTGACCAGTTGATGCATCGTCGACAACTATTAGATTAAATTTATTTTTTTTTGAATTTTTACAAAATAGCCTTGAATATAACGAGCTCCGCCGGTAAATATTATATTCATATATTTACATTCAAAATCTTTTGCAAAATCATGTTTATATTTTTTTCATTCATAGAGATAAAAGATATTGGATTTTCAACTTTAAGAAAACCTACTCTGCCCTTATAAATATTTCCTGACCTTAAATTTTGAGGGGTAATTATACAGCCAGCACCAAATGAAGTTCTTAACGCTATTTTTGTTCTTAATTTTTTTGGAATAAGACCATCTACAATTAAATGAACATTATTTTTTTTATCTTGAGTCCAAACTCCTCCCTTTTCATCAGAAGCTGCGATTACTAAATCAAGACCGTCGTTTACAATTTTTTTTATTAATAGCGTAAAAAAATTATTTTCTCTAAAAGGGTATTCTTCAGTTAAAAGTATAATAAAATCGGGAATGATCCCTCTTTTTTCAATTTTATTTAGTGCATATCTGGACACAGATATTAAATCAGAGTAAGATTTTGATGATAATTTTGGTCTGATTATTTTTTCAATTCTATATTTTTTTGCTAATTTAGATGTAGTTAAATTGTCTGTATTTAAAAAAATCTCTTTTACAAGCCTTGTTTCTTTCAGGGATTTAATAGATGACTCTATAATATTTTTATTTTTATAAACCAAATTTTTACCTTTAATTGAAATAATAGCTACTATATCCAGTTTTTCCAGCTCATGAATTTTTTTTTGGTATAAATTTTTGTCTAAATTTTCAATAATTTTTACAACTTTTGAAGCTCTCGCCGGATCCTGATCTTGATGAACACCATGCCAATGAAAAACACTTGCGCGAGGTTCATAAATTATTTTTAAACCGTTCGATATAATTTTTTTTCCCCAAATACGATCTTCTATATTAGTAGTTTTTTCGTCAAATGAGATTTTTTTCCACGTTGATTTCATAAATGCGCTATTAGCATTATGAAAAAAAGGATCTTTAATTTGTATTTTTTTGTCTAAACCAAATATTGTTATTAAATCTCTTTTGTCAGAGGTTGAGGAATAAGACAAAGGCTGTTGTCGTCCATAAACACCTCCAACAGAACTTTTTTTGAGTGGTTTGATAAGACTTTTTAACCAATTACTATTAACTGGAATACAATGTGCTGATAAACAAACAATAATTGAACCAGAAGCTTTTTGGATTCCTAAATTTAAAGCTTTTCCAGGAAAAAATTTTTTTATTTTGATTAGTTTATGAGGAAACTCTCTGATTTTTTGTAAAGTTTTATCAGTCGAGCAATTGTCAACAATAACGATCTCTATATTTTTATAAGTTTGTAAAAATATTTTTTTTAAACAATGTGAAATCCATTTTTCTTCATTCTTAGTCCTAATTATTATAGAAACTTTTTGTTTCATATAAAGACCTTTATACCCTTTATTTTTAGAGCAGCTTTTGCTAATTTTAAATCATCAATATTATGGATATCGATAGACGAGAAAGAATCATTATTTGTTATGATTTCGACTCTATCACCTATTCTTCTTCCTTTTCTCCATAGCTCTGCTCTTGAAGCGCAGGCAAGACCAGTATCTTCTCTTACTATGGGCTTTTTAATTTGTCTTGATGAATATTTTTTCATGCTTTCTTTTAACCTTTTCCAATTTTTATTTTTAAGTTCCCAGAAATTTTTATGTGTTAGATTTCCAGAAAAAACACTGTCAATATTTTTATTATGAAAGAGTTTCGTTATACATTGATCTATCCATATTTTTTTTCTAAAAAAATCGCTAGGGCTTAAAAAAACTCCTATATCAAATTTGAAATTAATCATTTTTTCGTAAGTTAACAAAGCATGTTTTAAAGTATCTTCGGTTGTAGCTGTGTCTTTTGCCAACCCTTTTGGCCTAAGAAAAGGCACTATTGCTCCATATTTTTTTGCTATTGAGGCAATTTTTTTCGAATCTGTTGTTACTAATATAGTTCCAATATTTTTAGATTTTTTAGCTTGAATAATGGGATATGCAATCAATGGCTTGCCTCCAATTTTTAATATATTTTTATTTTTTAGAGATTTGGAGCCGCCTCTTGCACATATTATACAAATAACTCTTTTTTTATTAAGTCTTTTTTTTTTTATCATTTTTAAATAACTTAACTTTAAGATTAAAAGTTTTACCGATTAATTTTGATAAAAATAATCATAATAATCCTATTTATAATCAATTGAGGGTATATGTATAATTAATTAAAAAATAAAATGAATTTAAATTATAATTTAACATTGATCATCTATACCTTTGTTGTTTTTTTTACTTTCAATGTTAAATGTAATTAGGATGAATAAAAATTCAAAAACTATATTTATTTCGGGGGGGACTGGATCTTTTGGAAAATCTTTTTTAAAGAAAGTTTTGGATCAAGAGGTCTCTTTAAAAAAAATAATACTTTTTAGTAGAGATGAGTTTAAACAGCAAATTTTGAAAAGTGAATTAAGGTCTAATAAGAATTTTAAAAAAATAAGATTTTTTATTGGAGACATCAGAGACTTAAGAAGACTAAGCATGGCTTTAGAAGGTGTAGATATTTTAATTCATGCTGCCGCATTAAAGCAAGTTGATACAGCAGAATATAATCCTGGTGAGTTTATTAAGACTAATATTTTAGGTACGCAAAATATTGTTGATGCAGCGATAGCTCAAAATGTCAAAAAAGTAATCTCCTTATCCACTGACAAGGCTACTTCTCCAATTAATCTGTATGGAGCAACCAAACTTTGTGCAGAGAAAATAATTTTAGCTGCAAATAATATAAAAGGTAAAAGAAAAATAACTTTTAGTGTTGTTAGGTATGGAAATGTTGCATCTAGTAGAGGTTCTGTAATTCCAGCTTTTCATGAGCAAAAAAAAAATGGAGAAATTCAAATTACAGACTTAAGTATGACCAGATTTTCCATATCACTTGATGAAAGCGTTAATTTTGTTCTAAAATCTCTTAAGCTATCCAAAGGAGGAGAAATCTTTGTTCCAAAAATGTACTCTTATGAAATAAGAACTCTTGCAGAGGCCATTGCACCAAATATTAAAAAAAAAGTTGTTGGAATTAGACCAGGAGAGAAGATACATGAAGAATTAATTGGTTCTTACGAAGCTCTGAATACATTTGATTGTGGGAAATATTATGTGATTGTTAATCCATCAAACAAAAGTCTTTTTAAATATTATAAATCTTTAAAAAATTCTTTCAAAATGAATAGTGGCTTTACCTACACTTCTTATAACAATAAAAATAGATTTAATTTATCTCAAATAAAACAAGAATTGTTGAAATAATAAAAAATTATAAAAAAAAATTGTGAGTAAACTAAATAACAAATTTCCAGGAAAAGATATAAGTGATGATGATCTAAATAATAAATTTCCCTTGTGTGCAAAAAAAAATAAAAGTCACAGAACAAAATTCAAGGTGGCTGGTATAGAGTTTGGTGGTAAGACAATACCGATTTTTGCAGGTCCGAATCTTGCAGAAAGTAGATCTTTAGTTTTTAAAACAGCAAAAGAAATTAAAAAAGTTGGCATTAATTTTATGAGAGCAGGAGCTTTTAAACCTCTTACGTTTCCCTATAGAAGTGAAAAATATTACGAAACTAGGGAGGAAGGAATTAAATGGTTACGTGAGGCAAGTAATTTTTATGGATTACCAATTATTTCAGAAATTATGGAAGAGAAATTTTTGCCATTATTTTGTGAAAATGTAGATATTTTGCAAATTGGGTCTAGAAATATGCAAAATTATCCTTTGCTAACAGCATGTGCAAAAACTATGAAGCCAATTATGCTAAAAAGACATTATGGATCCTCCATAAGAGATTTGCTTGGTGCAGCCGAGTACATTTTGTGCGAGGGAAATAAAAAAGTATTATTATGTGAAAGAGGAGTAGTAGCTCCACACACGCATAGAGCAACTTCTAGGTTTCTTTTAGACTTGCAGGCTATTCCAGCATTAAAAGAAATTACTCATTTACCCATTATAGTTGATCCATCACATGCTACTTTTTGGAGCAAATGGGTAGAATCGATGGCGTTAGCGAGCATTGCTGCTGGAGCTGATGGAATAATGCTAGAGGTTCATCCTAATCCAAAAAAAGCAGCAGTTGATCCTTTACAAGCAATTAATTTTTCTCAACTTAGAGACCTTGTTAAAAAAATGGATAAAATTGCAAAAGTACTTTTTGGAAAAAGAATTTTGTAGTGTTGAAAGAAGTTAAAAATCTTATTTCTAATAAGATTGAAATTGAAAATTCAATAAAAAAATATGCATTGATAATTGGAGAAAGACCTTCAATGGGAGCAAGATCACCATTGTTGTGGAATGCGGCTTTTAAAAAGCACAAGATTTCCTGTAAAATGTATCCTGCGGATGTAAAAAGAAATAATTTTAAAAAATTAATATGGGAACTATACAGAGATAAAAAATTTTTAGCAGCAGCAATAACAAATCCTTATAAAGAAACGATTTATCAAATGTTAAAGAAAAAAACATCCAGTTTAACAAAAGAAATTCAATCTGGAAATTGTTTATATAGAAAAGATAATAAATTTTTTTTAACAAATACAGATGCTGACGCTTCATTTTTCGCTTTACAAAAAAAATTTAAATTAAAAAAAAAAAATATAATCTTGATCATGGGGTATGGCGGAGCAGGAAAAGCTGTTGCAACCTCTTTTAATCACTATTTAGGAAAAAATAGTAAAATTTATATTGTAACAAGAAAAAAAATATCAGAAAAAAAAGATTATTTTAATTTCATTTCTTGGAAAGAAATAAACGACGTTATAAAAAAAGTTACAATTTGCATAAATTGTACATCTATAGGGTTTAGAAAAAAAAAAAGGTCACCCTTAACTTTTGATCAAATTAGTAAGTTTAAAAAAGACGAAATTTTATATGATATAATTTATAATCCAAAAAAAACTTATTTTCTAAAACTGGGCGATAGAAGAAAATTAGACACCCTTAATGGAGAAAATATGAATTTAATACAGGCAGTATTAGCATTCAATATAGCGAATAACTTAAAAGCAAAAAGCATAACGATAAAAGCAATGAAGCGAGTATTCAGTTGATTTAATAAATATTATTTATGGAAAAAACATTCATGAAAAACTTAAAGACTATAGGTAAGATTTTACTTAATAAAAAAAAAGAAACCTTCTTTTTATTATTTAGTTCAATTTCAATTGGGTTTTTTGAGTCAGTTAGTATAGGTATCTTAATTCCTTTTTTTGAAATTCTTTTTTCACAGAAATCCAATTTTGAAAATTCTTTGAGTATCTCAAAATATGTGTTAAATTTTATATCAAATTACGATTTTCATAAAATTATAATAGTTTTATCAAGTTTAATAATATTTTTTTTTATAATTAAAATATACTTGTATCAATTATAAATTTATTTAAATTTTTATATTTTAGCAAACATTCAAAATGAGTTGCATCTAAAAGTTTTGCATATATTTCATAATAAGGATTATGAGGAAATTCAAAATATTAAAAGTAGCGAAATACTTAGGGATGTAATATCTGAGCCAAAAAATATCATAGGCTTTATCACTGCATGTATAGGAATTTTCGTTGAAATTTTAATAATTTTGATCCTGACATCTTTAATCATTTTTACAAGTTTCGATGGAGTAATTTTGGTGAGTTTTATTATGACAATCGCACTAATAATTTTTTTTTTAAGTTTTAATAAATTAAAAAAATATGGTCAAGTAAGATTTAAATCTGCTTCAAATACTATTCAATCTGTTGTGGACCCATTTACAAACATTGCTGAAGTAAGAATTCTTAAGTTACAAAATTTTTTTATAAAATTATTTAGTATGGCTAATATTAAGGCTTTGAGAACCCAGCAAAATTTAAATTTTTTTCAATCATTAAACAAATCATTTTTTGAAATATTTTTTATATTTTTAATTTTTACTGCGTTAATTATTCTTGCAAATAAACCACAATTTGACTTATATGATATTTTGCCAACTTTGGCCTCATTAGTAGTCATAGGTTTGAGAATTATACCATCAGCAAACAAACTACTCACTTTTTTTCAATCTTTAGGATTTTTATCCAAAAGTATAAATCATTTTTGTTATATTATTCACAATAAGAAAAATTTAAAACCAAATAATATAAATACTATTTTATTAAAAGATTTTAAAAACTTTTCATTAAAAAATATAAATTTTAAATATAAAGATAGTAAAAGCATGATTATAAGAAATTTGGATCTTGATATTAAAAAAGGAGAAAAAATTGCTATATTTGGTGAAAGCGGTTCTGGAAAGAGCACATTAGGAAAAATAATTTCAGGGTTATTAAAGCCTACTACTGGCAATGTCTTTTTCAATAATGTGAAATCCACTTTTTTTAATTGCAGATGGGGCAAAAAACTTGGCTACATACCAACTCAAAGTTTTTTATGGGAGGGAACTTTGCTAAATAATATCACTTTAGATTTTAACAGCGATAAATTTGATGAGGTAAAATTAGATAATGTTATTCGTATTTGTAAATTAGGAGGTGTAATTTCAAATTTAGAGGAAAAAATTTTTTCTAAAATTAAAGATGGCGGTAGCAACTTCTCATCAGGGCAGGTGCAAAGAGTTGTAATTGCGAGACATCTTTATAATAATCCTGATTTTCTAATTTTAGACGAGGCCACAAACGCACTGGATAAAAATATGCAAAAAGAAATCTTATTAGAAATTTTGAAAATAAAAGAAATGACTGTAATGACTATTTCTCACGATCCTTTCGTAATTGCTGATTTTCCTAAAATTTATAAATTTTTAAATGGAAATATAAAAAATGAAAATTTTATTTGATTATAATGTTTTTTGTATTCAAAAAATTGGAGGCGTTTCAAAATACTTTTTAGAAATATTTTCGATAATTAGTAGGTATCATGATACAAAAATTGTTGCACCAATTCATATTAATGACTACCTATCTGATTATAAAAATAAAAATATTTTTTGTTTTTTTAAATTAAAAAAGCAATATAGATTTACTAGAAAAATTACATATTTCATTAACAGTATAATTTTTAAATTATCAATAAAAATTTTTAAACCTGATATAATTCATTTAACATACTTTTCAAAAAAACTAGAATTTAGTAAAAACTGTAAAATCATAATCACTGTTCATGACTTGATTCATGAAATATTTGAAGATGATTATAAATTTGGATATTCCAAAAAATTTAAGAAAAATTACATCTTAGCTGCAGATCATATTATTTGCATATCGCAGAATACAAAAAAAGATTTAATCAAACTTTATGATGTTCATGATAAAAAAATTTCAGTAGTTTTACATGGTTACAACCAATCAAAAAAATTTATTAAAATTAATGATAGATTTTTTGAAAAACCTTACTTGCTGTATGTAGGATCAAGGAAGAACTATAAAAATTTTGAAAACTTTATTATAGCTTACTCCTATTCCCCAAAATTAATGAGAGATTTCAATATAATTTGTTTTGGTGGTGGAGTGTTAAGCAGTTTAGAAAAAAAATTTTTAAAGAAACTTAAAATTAATGAATGTAAGATTAAGTGTATTGCAGGGTCAGATCAAGAGCTTAACTACGCGTATATGAAGGCCCGAGCTTTTATTTGTCCATCACTGTACGAGGGTTTTGGATTAACAATTTTAGAAGCTATGAATATGAATTGTCCGATTGTGAGTAGTAACGCAGGTTCATTAGTTGAAGTTGGTGGAAATGCAGTTGAATATTTTAATCCAAGGGAAACTGAGGAAATAAAAAATAAAATAGAAAAAATTGTTTATTCAGAAACTAATATTTTAAAACAAAAAAAAGAATTTCCCAAAATTTTACAAAAATTTAGTTGGGAAACAGCTGCAAAAGAAACAATGTCTATTTATGAACGGTTGCAAAATAAATAAGAAATCAATTCTAATTATAGGAATTACAAATAAAGATGGATCTTTATTAGCTAAATATTATTTAGAAAAAAATTTTAAAGTTTATGGCTTTTTAACAACTAAAAGGCAAAATTTTAAAAATTTAAAGAAATTAAAATTATTAAAATTTGTTGAATTATTTAGATATGACAAATATGCAATTGAAAATGTGATACTTAAAACAAATTGTGCTTATATTTTTTTTTTATCAGAATTTTATTCTGTAAAAAACACTAATTTAATAAAATATAATGCCATAACAAATAATTCTTTTTTATTGATAAAAATTCTAGAATTTATAAGAAAAAAAAAAATTAAAAATATTAAAATTTTAAACGCTTTATCAAGCGAAATTTTTAGAAAAAATAATAATAAAAATAATAAAAACTCAAAGACAAATCATTTAAGTTTATTTGGTCTTTCGAGATCTATTAGCTTAGAAATTAGCAAAGCTTACAGAACCCAATTTAGGATAAAAATATTTAATATAATTTTATTTAATTCCAAATTATCACTTAAACTAAAAGAGTATAATATTAAAAAAATTATTGTTGGTAAAAAAAATATTTATTCAAAAAAAATTCATAAACTCAATTCAGAAAACTTAAAAATAAACAGAGACTGGGGCTATGCATTTGAATATGTAAAGATTATATATGGAATTATCAATTTAAAAAAAGTTGATGATTTTATCGTTCTAGTTTAAAAAAATATTAAGTTAATTAATACGATTAATTAAATATTTATTCATTAAAATTAAAAATATAAATAAACATATAAAAATCAAAATTACTTAATTGGTTCTTTTGAAATTAAAAATATTACTGCTAATAATAAATTATAAAGGTCATTAAAAAACCTAAAAATTTTAATAAATAAATTAATTCAAATAGTTAATATTGAGAATTATAAGATATAGATGAATATTTTAATAACGGGAGTGGCTGGCTTTATTGGATTTAGTTTAGCATATGATCTATTAAATAATAAAAAAAAAGTTAAAATATTTGGTATTGACAATTTTGATGATTATTATTCTCCAAAAATTAAAAAATTAAGGGTAAAAAAATTAAAAAAATTTAAAAACTTTAAATTTTATAAAATTGATATTAGAAATAGAAAAAGTGTATTTAATTTTTTCAAAAATAAAAAATTTTTTTATATAATTAATCTTGCAGCACAAGCTGGTGTAAGATTCTCTCAAGAACAGCCAAAAAAGTATTTGGATGTTAATATTTTTGGATTTATCAACATAATAGACGCTAGTCTTGCAAACCCACCAAAACTATTTGTGTACGCTTCATCAAGCTCTGTTTATGGAGATGCAAAAAAATTACCTGTAAATGAAAATTATAAATTAAACCCTATAAATGTTTATGCGGCAACAAAAAGAATTAATGAAATTGTAGCTATGTTTTATACAAATTTTTATAAATTGAATTTTGTTGGTCTCAGATATTTTACAGTATATGGCGAATGGGGTAGGCCAGATATGTTTTTATTTAAATTATTCAAATCATTCCATTTAAAGAAATATTTTTATCTTAACAACTTAGGAGATCATCGTAGAGATTTTACTTACATTAAGGATGCAATAATCATCACAAAAAGAATTATTTTTAATAAAAACCTATTGCAACCTGATCATAGAATTTTTAACATTTGTTCGAATAAACCAATTAAAATTAGAAGTATAATAGATTTTTTTTCTAAAAATATTGGTTTCATTAAAGTAAAAAAAATTAAAAGAAATAAGCTAGATGTTAAGGATACACATGGAAACAATTCTAAAGTTAAAAAGTATACCTCTTTTTATAGATTTACAAATTTTCGAGTTGGAATTTTAAGTAGTTATAATTGGTATAAAAATAATAAGATATACAGAATATAATGTTTTATAGTTTTTTAAAACCTCAATATAAAGTAAAGTTGAAAAGATTAGGAGATCATTTTGATGGTGGTTACTTAATACCAGAGCAATGTATTAAACATACAGAATTGTTAGTTAGTTTTGGATTAGGTAACAACTGGTCATTCGAAAAAGATTTTAAAAAAGCAAATAAAAAAATCAAAATTTATTGTTATGATCATGCCATTACAAGAAGATTTTGGGTTGAGTTTACTATTATATCATTTTTTTTTTTTATAAAAAATTTTAAAAATTTTTTTAATATTTTTAAATTTATTGAATACAAATTTTTTTTTTCAAAAAAGTTAAATAATTTCCATATTAAAAAAAAAATTGTCCCTAAGAAATTTTATACGAATGAAATATCAATAAATGATCTATCAAAAATCTTTAAGCAGAAAATATTCTTAAAAATTGACATAGAAAATGACGAGTATCGTATATTAAATTATATAAAAAATTTTGAACAAATTCTTGGATTTACAGTAGAATTTCATTATTTAGATTTAAATTACATTATAATTAAAAATTTTTTAAAAAATAATTCCAATTTTAAAATAGTCCATTTGCATGCCAATAATATGGGTGGCTTAGATATAAATAAAAATCCAACAACAATCGAAATAACTTTTATTAATAAAAAATTATGTAAAGAATATGAAATCGTTAAGAATAGAAAATTTAAAAAAAATATTTTAGACTTTCCAAATGATCCCTCAAAAAAAGATTTAAAAATAAATTTTAAATGAAAAAAATACTTATTACTGGAGTCAATGGATTTCTGGGAAAAGCGTTAACGGATGAATTAAGTAAAAATTTTAAAATTTATGGAATTGGATATAATCGTTTAAATATTAAAAATAAAAATTTAACTAAAATCGTAAATAAAAAAGTAAATTTATACAATATTTCTAATAACTTTGGAAAAATAGACTATATAATACATTGTGCTGGGATTGGGTCGGTAAGGGGCTTTAATAATCTAAAACAACTTAAATCAGACGCTGACACAACAAAAGATGTATTGCGATACATAGCTAAATATAGTCCTAAAACTAAATTAATTTATATATCGTCAGTTTCAGTTTATGGAGATGGTTATAAAAATAAGATACGAGAAAATTGTAAAGTCAATCCTATTTCAATTTATGCAAAATCAAAAATTTTATCAGAGTATTTTTGCAAACATTATCAAAAAAAATTTAATATTTCTGTAATAATTTTAAGAGTAAGCTCTCTATATGGCAACGGTTTGAAAAGAAATGTTATATACGATTCTGTAAGAAAAATTTCAAAAAATAAAAATTTTTTTCATGGAACAGGAAATGAAATAAGAAACTTTTTACATATAGATGATTTTTCATCTTTAATATGTAAAATTTTAAAAAAAAATTCTAAAAATTTTAAATTATATAATTGTGGAGGTGATCAAAATATAAAAATTTTATCAATAATTAATAAATTAAAAAAAATAATTAAAAAAAAAAATAAGCCAAAATTTAATAAATATTATATTAAATTAAATCCTAAATCTTTAAGAGTTGATAATAAAAATATTAAAAAGGAATTTAAATGGAAACCTCTAGTAAAAATAGATGATGGTTTAAAAAATTATTATCAATGGTATTTAAATCAAAATGATTAGGATTGCTTTTGTAATAAATTTTAGTGTTGTCGATTGGTTAGGTGGTTATTACGTAATTAAAAATTTGATAATGAGCATTAATCTAAATAAGCCAAAAAATTTACAAATATTTGTTTTCATTAAAGAAACTGAGTCAGAAAAGTATTTTCGTGATTTAAATGTAAATGTTATAAGAACTAATTTTTTTGGTAGTATAAGTTTTGTAAGAAGAGTCTACTCGAAATTACAAATATTATTATTCGGAAGATCAAAATTTTTTGAAGATTTTTTTTTAAAATATAAAATAAATCTAGTCAGTCATTATATTCCACTTGGAAGAAATAGTGAAATAAAAAGTTTTTCTTGGATCACAGATTTTCAACATTTATATTATCCGCATTACTTCACTTTTTTACAAAGAATTTTAAGGACTATAAATATATTTTATATCGCAATTTCATCTTCAAAAATAATCTTAAGTAGCAATTCATCATCAAGCGATTTAAAAAAAATTATTAATTTCAACTTAAAAAAAATATTTGTACACCCTTTTTTTTTTGGAAATTATAATTCGAAAAATATTATAAATATAAATAAATTAAAAAAAAAATTTAATATAAAAAAAAATTTTTTTTTCTTACCAAATCAGTATTGGTTTCATAAAAATCATTTATTAGTATTAAAATCGATTGTTGAATTAAAAAAAAGATATAATTTATCTATCAATATTATATCATCAGGCAGCATGTATGCTAAAAACTCTAAAGCATATTATCAAAAAGTTTATAATTTTGTTGAAGAACAAGGTTTACGAGACAATTATAAATATATTGGTGTTGTCAACGAAAAAGAGCTTTGGTCTTTAATGCACTACTCTTTAGCAATTATAAATCCTTCTGAGTTCGAGGGCTGGAACACTTCCGTAATGCAAGCTAAAGCTTTGTCAAAATATAATATTATTTCAAATATTAAAGCGCATATTGAGCAAAAAAATAGTAAAACTATTTTATTTGCTAATAATGACCCCATAAGTCTTTCTAAGACTATATTCAAATTTTTAAATAATAAAAAAAAAAATAATTATAAAGATAATAAAAGAATAAATAATATAAATTTTATAAATTACGGAAAAAAATACATTACTTTAGTTAAATCCATACTTAATTAAAAAACTAATAAAAAATTTTATATAAGTTGTTTCAAATTTCTAAAAAGTTTAAAAATTACTATCATCATTATTATGAATATATTTTGTTTATTATCGTATCTAATTTTTATTTCTTCATAAAATTTTTTCTTAAAACTTACCTTACTAGAAAAACCTCCTCTTCTAAAAATTCCAAATAATTCGTTTTTTTTTGTAGCAATGCCTTTCATTTTATGATGAACAATCATTCTGTAAAAATAGTCATAATCTGAATGATATTTGTATTTAATATTGTATTCGCCAACTTTTTTTGCTGATTTTCTTTTAATACAAAACCCAGTAGAATGACTTGAATAAAAACCCCAGCTAAACCTTATTTTTTTTTTATTATAACCGTGAAGGACACCCCAATGTTTTCTTACCGAACCAAAAATAAAATCAATGTCTGGATATTTGAGATCATATTTATTTAGGATTTGTAAAGCATTTTTCATCAATTTATCATCTGAATTAACTACGAGAATATATTTTCCATTAGCGGCACGCATTCCTTTGTTAAAAGCATCATAAATTCCGTTATCTTTCTCAGATACACAGTAACTAACTATGTTCTTATATTTATTGATAATTTTTAAAGTTTTATCCGTTGATTTACCATCAATAATTATAAGTTCATAGTTTTTGTAAGTTTGACTCTGTATACTCTTAAGAGTTTCTTCAAGAAATCTTCCTGAATTAAATGTAGGAGTTATGATTGAAACCTTAGGAGTTTTATTTCTAATTTTGTTTATTATAATCATTTGTCTTAAAGATGATTTATAATTTGCAAATATTTATTACAGTTAAAATATAATTGATATTTATGTAATCCTGTAAAAATGTGTAATTTGTTTTTTAATTTTTTTTTTTTAAAATTTTTAATAATATTGGCTAGTGTCTTAAAATCACCGACCTCAATTAATTTACTATTTTTGTAGTTTTTTAAAATTTCTTTTGGACCTGTAGGACAGTCAGTAGATATGATATATTTATTAAGAAACTGAGCCTCCACAAGTACATTTGGTGAACCCTCATATTTTGATGATAATATAAATATATCGGCTTTTTTTATATACGGATATGGATTTTCTTTATAACCAAGAAAATCTACGTAATTTTCTAAGTTATTTTCTTTAGTAAATTTTTTTAATTCGAATTCCTTGTTACCTTTTCCAATTATTACTAATTTTATTTTTTTAGTTTTAACAATTATAACTAAAGATTTTAGAATAGTAATTTGATCTTTTTGATCAGTTAACCTGCCGACAGATATTAAATTAATAGTATCTTTTTTATATAAATCATTAATTTTATAATTAGAAAGTTTTTTGATTTTTTTAAAATCAAACGGGTTATATATTAGTATTGATTTTATACCATATCTATTGTCCACCTCTTTTTTAAAAAATTTACTATTAACTAAGACTGCATTAGCTTTTTTAATGAAGTAATTATAAATTTTATTTTTAAAAAAGTTGTGATCCCACCCCTGGGGAGCGGTATTTAGTCTTACAATAATTTTAACATTAAACAGCCAGCATATTATTATACAATAAATATTTGCCTGAAATGATAAGATTAAATAATTTTTATCGTCATATATCGTTTTTATCAAAGTTGTTAAGCAAGATAGATATTTTGTATATCTTCCAGAATTACTATTTAAAAAGTACTTAGAATATAAAAAGTTAATTTTTTTTGAAAATTTATTTTTTCTATTAATGTCGCTAGAAATTAAATAAATTTCCTTTTCTTTATTGGCCAAGAAATTTGTTATTAAATAAAGGTTTTTTTCAACGCCACCATCCTCAATTGATGGATTGAAGATGATAATTTTTTTTTTATTTTGCTTTTTGTTGATCATTATTTCTAACGATTGTAGATATAATAAATTGGAAAAAAAACATATATACTATTGGTCACCATATCTTACAGAGATAGCCACTACAAAAGCGGTAATCAATTCAGCTTATTCTATAAATAGATATAGCAAATACTATAAGGCTTTTATTTTAGATGCCGCGGGGGAATTTAGTCAAAAACAAGAAGAGTTAGACAAAAAGAATTTAGAAATTATTAAATTATATAATCATAAATATATATCCTATCTTCCAAAATATGGTTATTTTTTTAGTCGTATTTCATTTATTATCATTTTTCTTTTAACTTTTTTAAGATTAAAAAAAATTATCAAAAAAAAAAATCCTGAATATCTAATTATACACTTAATAACTTCTTTGCCGTTAATTCTATTTAGTTTATTTAAATTTAAGACAAAATGTATTCTCCGCATTTCTGGTTATCCAAGACTAGGATTTATAAGAACTATATTTTGGAAGTTTATGCTAAATAATGTTTATAAGATTACTTGTCCATCATTAGCAACTTATAATTATTTAAAAGAATTAAATATTGCGCAAGAGGAAAAGTTATCTTATTTACCAGACCCGATTATCAATGTTAAAGAAATCAACATATTAAAAAAAGATGTGATTAAAAATAGTTTTAATAATTATATAATTGCAATAGGAAGATTAACAAAACAAAAAAATTTTATTTTTTTAATTAATGCTTTCAAAGAACTAAATATAATTTATCCTGATTTAAAATTACTTATTTTTGGCAGTGGTGAAGAGAGAGAAAATCTTAAAAAAAGTATAATCTCATATAAATTAACAAAAAGTGTTACAATTCTTCCATATACTGAAAATATTTATCCTTACTTAAAGAATGCAAATTGTTTTGTCTTATCGTCGTTATGGGAGGACCCAGGATTTGTTATTTTGGAATCTGCTTTTTGTAGAACTTTTATTATATCCAGTAATTGTAAGAATGGGCCAGATGAAATTATAAAAAAAAATAACGCCGGATTAGTTTATGAGATTTCAAATAAGTTAGACTTTTTAGAAAAGTATAATAAATTTATTAATCTAAGTAAATATGAAAAAGAAAAAATAAAAAAAAACGCCTTAATTGCATCAAAAGGTTTTACAATATTTAAACATTTTTCTGAAATAAAAAAAATCTTTAAATAGTATTAAAATCTAGAATAAGTAAATTAAAAATTAAAATATAAAAAACTATATTAAAAATATTTAAATATTAATATGATATTTATTAAATAATAATTTTAAAATAAATTATATAAAATGAAAAAAAAATATCTAAAAAATAACAGTATAAATATATTATTTTTCATTTTATTTTTATATACTTGTAACAGAACTTTATTACATTATTTTACTAATGTAATTGCAAAAAAATATTATTTTGGATTTTAATAAATTATTAAAAAAAGCTTTAAGTTTTTCGAATTATAGATTTGTTTACGAAAAAATTAAAAAAATTAAAAAAGTCAATATTCTTGAATTTGGAGTAAGAGAAGGACTTTCTACAAGCATATTTTTATCGTTGTGCGATAAAAATTTTGGTAAATTAACTTCAGTTGACGTGGATGACTATAAAAAATTATTCAAAAATGTAAGATGGACTTTTTTGAAATCTAGAGATGATAATTTTCATTTTATCAAAAAAAACATTAAAGATAAATTAGATATAATTTATATTGACAGTTATCATGAGCCAGAACATATCAAGAAAATTTTATATTATTATTTTAAATTTTTAAAAAAAGACGGATATATATTTATAGATGACATTTCCTGGCTGCCATATATTAAAAATAGTTATAGAGAAAATTCATGGAATGAAATAACAAATAGAAGAACTTTTATTAAGATAATTGAAATTTATAATCAAAATTTCAAAAATTTAAATTTAGAATTTTGTTTTGATAATTCAGGTATGGCTATGTTTAAGAAAAAAAAAAATACAAAGTTAAAAGACCCAAAAAAAATATTTAACTCTGAACTAAAATTCAAAAATATATTATCAAGGACTTTTTTTAATAGAAAACCAATTAATTAAATATTTTTTAAGTCTTTTTTAAATGAAAAAATTAAAAAAAACTCCTGTTTTGTTATTATTATTTAATCGACCAAAATATACACTGCAATTGATTAAGCAGCTTAAAAAATATTTACCAACAAAGATATATATTCATTGTGATGGGCCAAGGGAGGGAAATATTTCTGATAAAAAAAATTGCAAAAGAGTAATTGATATTATCAAAGAAAAAATAGACTGGAACTGCCAGAAAAATTTAAAAATTCAAAAAAATAATTTAGGTGTGAGGGATGCTATAATTACGGGAATTGATTTTTTATTTAAAAAAGAAAATAAAGGTATAATTTTAGAAGATAGTATGCTTCCTAATAAAAGTTTTTTTTACTTTTGTCATGAATTATTAATAAAATATAAAAAAAATAAAAAAATTTCTATAATTTCAGGTTTTAATCCTGTTATTGATTACAGAATAAAAAATAGTTATACTTTTAGTGAATATCCAGCAATTTGGGGATGGGCGACTTGGAGAAGATCGTGGCGTCTATTTGATTGGAAAATGAATAATTGGCCTCAAAATAAGAAAGCTCAGTGGATGAAACATAAATTAAAGAAAACTTTCTTTTTTAGATTTTATTGGGAAAAGGTATTTCAAGATACCTTTTTAAGAAGAAATAAAACTTGGGATTATAATTTAGTTTACTCAAATTGGTTTCATAAGACTTGGTCTATAATTCCAAAATATAATTTGGTAGAAAACCAAGATATTTACGATAAAATAACTACTCATAAAAATAATTTAAACTTTAAAATAAAAAAAAAAGAATTAAAGTTTCCTTTAGAGCATCCTAGAAAATTTTCAGTAAATACAAGTTATGATGAAATATTTTATAAAAAATTTTATAATTTCAAGTTTTTTTTTTTTAATATTTTTTTTGCAAGGATTTTTAAAAAACTGTTAAGCAAAATTTATTTGAAAAATTTATTTGATATATAAATTGCATCTAACTGTTTTAATTGACCACTTTTTTCATTTAAATAAGGAGATGAAATAGTATATAATTTGAAACCTAGAGGTATTATAATATTTTCTATCTCACTGAAACTACTTGTTTTTTCATAAAAATTCCAAAAAATGATTTCGACCTCTATAATTTTAATTTGTCTCTTCAATGTTTTGATAGCTCCTTTTAAAACTTGAGCCTCAAATCCCTGTACATCTATTTTGAGAATATCTATACATTTAATATTGTTACTATTTATATATTCATCAAGAGTTCTTATTTGAACTATTTCTTTAGAAATTTTTTTGTTTGTATTAACTTTATTGTTTGAAAGTTTGAAAAATCCAGTAGTGCTAGTAAGTTCATTAATATAAAGTTCTTTTATTCCATTTATATTGCCAAGTGCAAAATTATTTATTTTTGTTACAAAGTTTTCATATTTTTTTAAAATCATGAATTTTTTTTTTTGAGGTTCGAAGGAATGTATTATAGATTTTCTATATAAATTTCTAAATCTTAAAATTGACTCTCCTTCATGTGCTCCTACATCTAGAATTATAGGATTATTTCTTTTTATAAGATGTTTTATAGTTTTATCACAATTTCTGTAAATTTTTTCGAAACTTTTTTTTTTTATTAAATAGTAACCAAAAAAATTGAGTAAATTTTGTATTTTTTTTTTCACTTTTCTAAAATATATATTTCAATTTTTTTTCAATATATTATTTTCATATAAACGTAAAAAATTTACTAGTAAACTTATTTTGAAGAAGGATTGCAGTATAAAAATATAGCC
>Ga0194133_10003991_pt1 | contig 20321 bp, 18 predicted proteins | sample TA2KigOf40mmetaG_FD_155448 | JGI IMG/M metagenome (GOLD analysis project Ga0194133, IMG submission 155448) | Freshwater microbial communities from Lake Tanganyika, Tanzania - TA2015055 Kigoma Offshore 40m | ecosystem: Environmental > Aquatic > Freshwater > Lake | place: Tanzania: Lake...
AGGTTACAAAAGTGCGTTTCCGCCCAAGTTATTTCCCCTTTACCGAGCCATCCGCTGAGATGGATATCTCATGTTCCATCTGCAAAGGCGAGGGCTGCCAGTTCTGTAAACACAGTGGCTGGGTTGAGATCCTGGGCTGCGGGATGGTAGACCCCAATGTGCTTGAAAACTGCAACATTGATAGTAAAAAGTATACCGGTTATGCCTTCGGGATGGGAATAGAACGGATTACCAACCTGAAGTACCAGATCAAAGACCTGAGGTTGTTCTCAGAAAATGATATTCGATTTTTAAAACAATTTCAATCAGAAATGATTTGATGAAGGCCAGAATAATCATCGGATTTTGTCTTTTCTCTATGCTATCCTGCACTAAGGATAGCCTGGACAGAATTCCGGATGCCTTTGTAAATTATAGAATCACCATTCAGGAGTTCAACATCAAAAATAAAAATGGATTATTGGTGGTTAATAAAATGGATAATACCGGGGTAGCCGGACTAATCATTTTTAGGAAGGCCGATAATGCCTATGTGGCCTTCGACCGTTGTAGCTCTGTAAACCCCCAAAACAGGTGTGCGGTCGTTCCCGATGATCCAAATTTAACGGCAACCGATCCATGTAGCGGGGCAAAATTTTCCATGTTTGATGGATCAGCGGTTAAAGCTCCCGCCAAAAGACCCCTCAGGGAATATCGGGTAATTATTAGTAATTTTGAAATTTCGGTAGTAAACTGATATGGAAGTCGATAAAATAAAGGAAAGCATAAAGAAAGCAGCTCAGGATTTATTCCGAAAATATGGCTACCATAAAACCAGTGTCAATGAAATTGCCAAGCGTGCAAAAATTGCCAAGGCAACCATTTACAAGTATTTTGAAAGTAAAGAATTATTGCTTCAGGCAATCCTGATGGAATATATTCAGCAAAGTGTTCATGAAATCATTCATAACCCAAGTGAAAAACTGGATGAAGAAGCTTACCTGAGTATGATTATCCTCAAAACCAGCCGTTTATCTTATACGGTTTGTAATGAGTTTATCGGTTGGGAGTTTATTCGAGAATCAGCCAATTCCCAGGAATTTCTAAAAACACTTTCCGATGATCTGGAGAAACTACTGATCCAATCGTTCAATCAAACACCACTCTTTAAAGCAGATGATTATATCGAGCGACTGCGCTTTCTAATCAAGGCCAGCAAAAGCATCGTATTCTCTTTCGCCTTTACCTCCGTAAGTGATTCTGACGTCCGTAAAAATTTCATCTCCTTCCAAAAAGAAATACTGCCCTATTTGGTCAAGGCAGCGGTCAAATAGATCCGAGCTCATCTGGTAATTGTTGAATTAAAGTAAATTCAATATTAAGATTTTATACCGATTTGGTTTTTGGTATAATTTATTTTATTTTAGCGTTATTTCGAACCAATTATTACCCATGAGCCGCGAAATTCAATTATTTTCCGATTTAATTGATGAGCTATTTGAATTTTAAATTCTGATTGGGGTTTACTTGTTAAACACTACCATCAAATTCAAAAGCTAAACACCCCAATATTAACCTGCTTAAGCTAAGGTTCCGGCAAATCTTTTGTCAAAATATCCGCTTACCTGCTCCTAAAATAACCTGAGATCGATATATGCTCTTGCCGGAGCCTTATTATTTTTCTTAGCTCCTAAAAAGCAGGCTCTGTTGCTCCTGGTACCGTGTTCTGCCTTATTTTTATGCTGAAAATTGAATCCTTATCCTCAGATTCAGGAGTGCAAAAAAGATAGCGCTGCCAACCGGGTTTGGGGTTCTATTACCGGACTACCCCTCGCGATGAAAAACAGCAGCGGGTAAACTAAACCTTGCCGAAGGAAGTATCTTCCGGCAACGAATCATTTGAAATCAGGTAGCATTTCATGCCGGAAATACTCCGGAGGAAAGGACTGCAGCAAGCGATAACACGCGGGTATTGCTTTCAAAAATCAAATCATACGCATACGGAGGGGCATGAGAACCATGATATGGATACTTCTTTATCTTTCATATATCGAACTCAGGTTAAAATAAAAATCTTTAGTTTTGCCGTTCATGAAAAAAATTCCGGCCGACAAAAAATTTTTGCAAAACATACAGGTAATCGATATTGCAGAAGAGGGCAAGGGTGTGGGTAAATCTGATGATCTGGTTATCTTCATTGACAAGGCAGTTCCCGGAGATATTGTTGATGTTGAACTCCTAAAAAGAAAGAAAAGGTTCTATGAAGGCAAGATTCAAAATCTTGTAAAGCCTTCCGCTCACCGTACCGAACCCTTTTGCGAACATTTTGGTGTTTGCGGTGGCTGTAAATGGCAGCATCTCAGTTATGATGCCCAGCTCCAATTCAAGCAGAAAAGTGTAAGTGATGCCTTAAACAGACTAGGAAAGGTAGATGTTTCCAATATGGAACCCATATTAGGCTCTTCTGAATCGCGCTATTACAGAAATAAACTGGAGTATACTTTTTCAGACAAGCGCTGGCTGACCGATGAAGATATGCGAAGTGCGGAAACAATGGAAATGAATGCATTGGGTTATCACATACCCGGCCGCTTTGATAAGATTGTTGACATAAACCATTGCTATCTGCAGGCAGACCCATCCAATGAGATCAGAAACAAAGTGAGGGGGTATGCACTTAAAGCCGGAATCTCATTTTACAATTTGAAAAACCATGAAGGAGCCCTTCGCAATCTGATCATTCGTACCACCAGCACGGGTGAACTCATGGTTATAGTCGTCTTCGCCTATGCAGATGAAGTACAAATTGATGATATGATGAAATTCATCGCTTCAGAGTTCAAAGACATCACTTCTTTGCTTTATATTGTCAATCATAAAAAAAACGATACCATATTTGATCAGGACATCCATGTTTATGCGGGTTTAGACCATATTTTTGAGAATATGGACGGATTAAAATTCAAAATTGGACCGAAATCCTTTTACCAAACCAATTCAGCACAGGCTTTTGAACTCTACAAAATAGTCCGCGATTTCGCCGGATTTAAAGGTGATGAACTGGTATATGATTTGTACACCGGCGCGGGTACCATTGCTAATTTCATTGCCGGCAAGGTAAAATCGGTGGTAGGTATTGAGTATGTTCCCACTGCCATAGCGGATGCCAGGATCAATTCAGAAATCAATGGAATTAAAAATACCAATTTTTTTGCAGGCGATATGAAAGATATCCTGAACGAAGATTTCATCAAAACCCATGGCAAACCTGAGCTGGTAATCACAGATCCTCCACGCGCAGGCATGCATGCCGATGTAGTTAAAAGACTGCTGGAAATGGAGTCAGAAAAGATTGTCTATGTCAGCTGTAATGCAGCAACCCAGGCCAGAGATATTGAATTATTGAATGAAAAGTACCAGGTGAGCAGAATTAAACCCGTGGATATGTTTCCGCATACCCAGCATGTGGAAAATGTCGTATTGCTGACACTTAAATAATAGATCCAATCCGAGTGTACGCTAAGACCTGGAATATTAAATTAGATTACCATGGAAATTAAAGACCTGCTAAATCCCGAGGAAAATGGTGAACTTGGGAAAAAACCGGGAGAAAGTCCGTTGAAAAGCCTTGAAACTGATCTCAAGTTTTACAGCGATTCGGTGAAGGAAGTAGCCATTGAAATCATGGTGGAAGGCATCTCAGAATACCCCATTTTTGTGGCCCACCAACATGAGCTGAACTTAGGAGAACTCATTATTGATAAAGAAGAACTTAACACCTCCTGGAGCATGCATGCCTCTACCATAGAAGAGTTTTCTGAAAAAGGGCTTATTCAAAGTGATAAAAAGGAGAAGTTCATTAAGCAGTATAAAGACCCCTATAAATTTATGTGTGTCTTTGTCATTGTACCTGAGGGTGCTAATTTTGTGTTCTTCCCCTATCAATAAATTCGTTTGGCGATTAATTTTGTGAGCAATTTAAAGAGAGAAATAGCAAGATTTGCACAGGAATATGTAATTTCAATTGAAATTTGAGAAAAAATGGCTGCTAAAAAATTACTGATACTCAATAAAACCCAGATCAAGCAAAAAATTGATCGCATGGCCTATCAGATTTTGGAGGACAACCTGAGTGAAAAGGAAGTTGTTCTCGCCGGAATCATTGACCAGGGTTATATCATTGCCAAACGCCTCAAAAAAGTTCTTGAATCAATTTCAGAAATCAGGGTCATCTTGATGAAAATTGAGATTGAAAAAGACAGCTCCCATTTTGAGGCTAAAACGGATATCGACATTAATCTGGTCAAAAACAAGGTAGTTATATTGGTTGATGATGTATTGAACAGTGGCCGTACCCTGGCATACGGACTTGGCGTGTTCATTGACATCCCCTTAAAAAAATTAAGAACATTGGTTTTGATCGACCGTAGCCACCGTAATTTCCCCATTTCATCCGACTTCACCGGTTTGGAAATGTCCACCCTGATTAAAGAACACATCGAGGTGCTGATGGATGATAAATCAAAGGAGGACGCAGTTTATTTAAGTTAACCTGAGTTCGATATAAACAATCTATTTTATGTGAGATTGATAAAAGATCGCCGGGTCCTGATTTTTTTCTAAGCTTTTGGAAAGCAGGGTCTCTCGCTCCCAGTCCCGTGTTCTACCCTATTTTTTTGTTGAAAATTGAATCCATGTCTTGAGATTCAGTAGTACAAAAAAGATAGGGATGCCATCCGGGCTTGTGCTTCTATTACCGGACTGCCCGTACCGATGAAACACAGCTTTAGGTAAACTAAACCTTGCCGAAGGAGGTATCTTCCGGCGATGGAGCATTTGAGATAAGGTGCCATTTCTTGCCGGAAATACTCTGGAGGAAAGGATTGTACAAAGCGATAACACGCAGGTATTGCTTTCCAAAAAAAATCATTGGCGTCCGGAGCAATAAGAGATCAATCAAAAAGGATAATTTCTAATATCGAACCGAGGTTAAGTTAAATCATCGCTTAACTCAAATTCAAATAAAAAGATAAACGCTCGGCAGTCAGGTCGCTGGCACTAACCACGTACTCTGCCTGCTTATAAAACACTTCGCGTTCCTGCAACTTGGCGCTAATGAAATCAATTAATTCATCTCCTTTCAAATGGCGGATTAAGGGACGATCAGTTTTTGAATGCTCCAGTCGACTTGCCAAGGCCTTTGGCGATAAAGAAAGATAAGCTACCAATCCATTTTTGTTCATCCAATCCATATTATCCCCAAAACAAGGCGCTCCGCCACCCGTAGCGACAATAACATTCTCCGGGAACTCAGTTTTTTGTAAAATAGTCCGCTCCAGATCACGAAATGCCTCCTCCCCATGTAATTCGAAATAATCGACAATGCTCATTCCCGCTTTGGATTCAATTAACTTATCGAGGTCAATGAACTCATATTTTAAATAGATAGCCAGTTTTTTCCCAATAGTTGTCTTGCCGCTACCCATAAACCCAATCAGAAATACCTTCATAAAATTTGCTTTCCTTAATTATTGAAATCCTTAGAATTAGTTAAGCCGGTGCAATGACTAACTAATAAATTCAAAACAACCCTTTCCAATGAATCATTCATTCACATTAAAATATATTTCTGCTAGTTCGTTATAATCAGGCAAACTATGAAAGTGCCATTTATTAATCACGATACCATTTTTCAAGAGCAAAACACCTGGATTTGCCCTGACCATACTTTTCAAAGGGACGGCATCCGCGTAAAATATTTCCATGAGCAATTTATTTTTCTCACTAAACGCTTCTGCATCTTTTGGAGAATTAGCGGTTAAAAAAACGGTACGGATATTGAAATTTTCTGCCGCATTCATGGCAATGGCATTGAGATCCCCTATCCCCACTAAATCGGTTTTATTAAGATCATAGGCCACTATCACCAGATTGTAATAGGGATTTTCCAAAATCTCAGCATTATAATCAGTCCCCTGGCTATCCGTAATTTTCAAATCTTTAATCTTCACATCAAAGCCCTTTTTGATCAGTTTACTCTCCGGCTCACCTGTGATGACCCAGGATTTATCTTTCCAAATCCCTGAGCTCAGGAATTCCTTATCTGTTAAAGATTTTGTTTCACCGCTGCCTGTATTTTTTAAGGTATAGGTGATCTGATAAACATCCTGAGGTGCGCCCGGAGGTACAAGCATTAATGCCGGAATATTATTCCCGATTTTATAAGGCAGAAAATCAAGAATCGGCAGGAAATTGTAGGTGTAAAGGCCAAAGCCCAAAGAAGTAACCACCACTACACCAATCATCCACCTTTGTAAGCGGTCACTGCAAATCAAAGGACTTATCTGCTCTCTATTTTTGAAAATGAAGAGAATCATAAGCAGTAAGATGATATCCTTGGAGAACGATTGCCATGGCGTCAAAGGAATAGCATCTCCGAAACAGCCACAGGATGCCACAACCTTGAAGAAAGCCGAGTAAAACGTTAAAAAGGTAAAGAAAATGATGGTTAGTAATAAACCCAAAGCCACAGATCGGGAGCGAATACCAAGCAGCAAGAGTGCTCCAAAAACAATTTCAAGGGTACAGAGTACAATGGCAAAGGCAGTGGCATAGTCATTAAAAAAAGTAATATGAAAAACTTCAAAATACTCCTGCAATTTATAGCCAAAGCCCAGTGGATCATTCGCTTTAATCAACCCGGAGAAAACAAATAGCAATCCAACAATCGCTCTGAGCAAGTGTAAAAAGACTTTATTCATGGAAATAAGATTTCAAGGTTCATAAATCTGAGGAGGTCATTCGATAACATCCACTCTGCCGGCATCGATTTCTACAAACCGAGTTTAATTAATGCAAAAACTGAATAATTAAGCATATCCTGATAATTGGCCCTAACCCCCTCGGAAGCCAATGTCTGTCCGGCATTGTCCTCTATCTGCTTAACCCTTAAAATTTTCATTAATATCAAATCAGTCAATGAGCTGATTCGCATATCCCGCCACGCTTCTCCATAGTCATGGTTTTTTGCGAACATAAGTTCTTTAGTCTCATTGACCTTTTTATCAAAATACATCTCCACTTCATCCAATGGAAGCTCGGTTCTCTCGTCATTTTCGAGATCCAATTGCATGATGGCGATGATACAATAATTGACAATCCCAATAAATTCAGAGGTAATATCTTCACCAACTTTAGAAACCTTCTTTTCTTCAAGTGTGCGTATCCGCTGGGCCTTGATAAAGATTTGATCGGTGATGGAGGATATCCTAAGAATGCGCCAGGCGGTACCATAATCGCTACTTTTCTTTAAAAAAAGTGATCGGCAAACTGCAATGACACGATCATACTCTATGGAGGTTTTATTAATCAAGGCGTTAAATTTTATTTGTTAGAACCATGAAATATTTGGTATTTTGCCAATACATGACGGGTAAAAATACAGTTTTTCAGCAAAAATCAACGCTAAATGTTCGGGGGAAGCTTCTCGATCTTTCTAAACCCAAAATTATGGGAATTCTGAACCTGACGCCGGATTCCTTTTACGATGGAGGGAGAAACCATGAACTACAAAATGCACTAAAAAAGACTGAAGAACTTTTATCAGAGGGTGCAGACCTGATTGATCTTGGAGCATATTCATCCAGACCGGGTGCTGAACATATTTCGGAAGAACTTGAATCGGCACGTTTAGTTCCCATTTTAAAAGCGATGGTGAAGGAATTTCCAAGTGCACTGCTATCCGTAGACACCTTCAGATCAGGCATCGCCAAAGTAGCCATCCAAGAGGGTGCAGGACTGATTAATGACATTTCGGCCGGAGCCCTGGATCCGGAAATGTTTCAAACCATTGCTGTTTTGGGTGTTCCCTATATCATGATGCATATGAAAGGAACGCCTCAAACCATGTCTGCAGCCTATAATTATGAAAACATCAGTTTGGAAGTTTTACAATACTTTAGTTCCAGGATTCAGCAATTAAAGGGTTTAGGTGTCCATGATCTGGTTATTGATCCCGGATTTGGCTTTGCAAAAAACCTGGAACAAAATTATGAGTTGCTGGCCAAGCTCGAAGACTTAAAAATTACGGGACAACCGGTGCTTGCGGGCTTGTCGCGTAAATCAATGATTTATAAACTTCTAAAGACAGATGCTGAAAATGCCCTTAACGGAACAAGTGTGGTGCATACCATTGCCTTGATGAAAGGTGTAAATATTCTTCGGGTACACGACGTAAAAGCAGCTCGTGAAGTCCTGGAAATAGTTAGGCAATTATCTGCTTCCGGATAAAGAAAAAATTTTAACTCATCCCCTTTTCTCCGCATGCACTACTTAATCTACTTTTACAGCACTGAGGTAAATCGTAATAATTAATTACATTTACAGCATGGAAGGATTTGACCCAAGTTTCCTTAATCTGCGCTTTCTGGATTTGCTGGATATTGTTTTGGTGGCGCTTATTATTTATTACATATTCAGCCTGATAAGAGGAACAATCGCCTTGAATATCTTGCTGGGTTTGGTTATCATTTATGCCGTTTACATTTTAGTGAAGCAGGCACAAATGCGCCTACTTACCGAGCTACTGGGGGCTTTTGTTAGTGTCGGTTTTATTGCTCTGATTGTAGTTTTCCAGCAAGAAATCAGGAGATTCCTATTACTCATCGGGCGAAACGCATCGCTCCAAAAAAATAAAGCCTGGTGGTCTTTCCTTTTTGGCAGAAAAGAAGTGATTAAAAAAAATTCCATGCGCCTTAAACCGATAATTGATGCGTGTAAAGACCTTCAAAAGAGTCGTTCTGGTGCGCTTATTGTATTTGCAAAATACTATGACGAGCAATTTTACCAGAATAGCGGTGAAATCATCGAAGCTAAAGTTTCCAGACGCTTACTGGAGAGTATTTTCCAAAAAACGAGTCCGCTGCATGATGGGGCCGTAATTATTTCTGAAAACCGTATCAAATGTGCGAGTAGTATATTACCCTTAACAGAAAACGAAAAACTACCCCCACAATTCGGTCTAAGGCATCGGGCAGGGATTGGAATCACTGAAACGAGTGATGCCGTGGCGATAATTGTATCGGAGGAAACCGGTGAAATCTCGTATGCCAAACAAGGACGGGTTCGCACGAACCTCAGCTTTTCGGAACTGGAAAAGCTTCTGAATAAAGACTATTAAATTCGGGCAAAAAAAATCCCGCAAAACGATGCAGGATTTTCAATATGCTATGAGCTCAGATTAACAATAATGATCATAGGCTTGCTGGAGATTATCTGCTATCATCTGCGCCGGGCGCCCTTCAATCTGGTGACGCTCAATCATGTGAACTAATCGACCATCTTTAAATAATGCGATTGCCGGCGAAGAAGGAGGATAAGGCAGCATGAATGCTCGGGCTGTATCAACAGCATCCTTTTCCATGCCTGCAAACACTGTAACAAATTTATCAGGATGTTTTGGATGCTGAACAGAAATTTTTGCGGCTGGTCTGGCATTTGCTGCAGCGCATCCACAAACCGAATTAACCATAACCAAAACTGTGCCTTCAGATTTGATGGCTTGTTCAACTTCCTCAGCAGTTCTCAAATCCTGAAAACCTGCATTGACAAGTTCCTGACGCATTGGAGCAACTAAATATTCTGGATACATATCTTTCTTTTTTAAGTCAGTATTAATTAATACGATACAAAGTTAAGTATTTACAAATGATATGATGTATTTAGAGATGGTTTTGACGTTTAAATTACGAAGGATTAATAAGTTATAAGTTGTAAGTCCATAAACGCGGCGGGGTTTACTATCCTAACATCAATGAACAGAATCTGAGTTGACTAAACCCAGACGACAGCCGTGGCTTTTTAACCCAATGAAAAAAATTCCATTAACCGACATTTAACGGCTGGCTCAAGCCAAGGGTTACAGATTTTGTTTGCAAAACAAAATCCCATTATTATCAATGTCCAAATTTTTACCTCTCCTATTTTTGAGCAATTAATCTTCTTTAGAATGAGAAGATTAATGATACACTGTTATGACAGAAAAATGTCGTCTACGGTTAATTTTCATCTCTTTACCTTTTTGAATTTACCAGACTATCTCTTACCTTTGCGACCTCTTACCTGTATTGGGAAGTATTCATTTATTCATTTATCGTGCCGTAAAACGCATTTAAACCAAAAACTATGTCATCAGTAGAGACAACTTATGTTCCTTACAAAGTTAAGGACATTTCATTAGCAGAATGGGGTCGTAAAGAAATCGGTCTCGCGGAAGCAGAAATGCCAGGATTAATGGCACTTCGCGAAGAATTTGGTGCATCAAAACCATTAAAAGGTGCACGTATTGCAGGCTGTCTGCACATGACCATCCAAACAGCCGTTCTGATTGAAACGCTTGTGGAGTTAGGTGCTGAAGTTACCTGGTCATCCTGTAACATTTTCTCAACTCAAGATCATGCTGCTGCAGCTATTGCTGCTGCAGGAATTCAGGTTTATGCCTGGAAAGGTTTGAACGAGGAAGAATTTGATTGGTGTATTGAGCAAACCTTACATTTTGGTCCGGATCGCGAACCTTTAAATATGATTCTTGATGATGGTGGTGATTTAACCAACATGGTCTTTGACCGTTTCCCGGAATTGATTGCTGGGATTAAAGGTTTATCTGAAGAAACTACAACCGGTGTCCACCGCTTATACGAGCGTATGAAAAACGGAACATTGCATTTACCTGCAATCAACGTTAATGATTCTGTTACTAAATCTAAATTTGATAATAAATACGGTTGCCGTGAGTCATTGGTTGATGCCATTCGTCGTGCAACTGATGTGATGATGGCAGGTAAAGTTGCTGTGGTTTGTGGGTATGGCGATGTGGGTAAAGGTTCTGCAGTTTCATTAAGCTCACAAGGAGTTCGTGTTATCGTGACTGAAATTGACCCAATCTGTGCTCTGCAGGCAGCAATGGAAGGATATGAAGTTAAAAAATTAGCTACAGCAATTAAAGAAGCCGATATTGTAGTAACCACTACCGGTAATTGCGATATAGTCCGTGGCGAACATTTCTTGGCTTTAAAAGATAAGGCGATTGTGTGTAATATCGGTCATTTCGATAATGAAATCGATATGGCTTGGTTGAATAAAAACTATGGTCATACAAAAGTAGAAATCAAACCTCAGGTAGATAAATATACCCTAAATGGCAAGGATGTGATTGTTCTTGCGGAAGGCCGTTTGGTAAACTTAGGTTGCGCAACCGGACACCCTTCTTTCGTGATGTCAAATTCATTTACAAACCAGACTTTAGCTCAGTTAGAACTGTGGACTAACTATGCTAACTATGAGAACAAGGTACATGTGCTTCCAAAGTATTTGGATGAGAAGGTAGCTCGTTTGCACTTAGCGAAAATTGGTGCAGAATTAGAAACCCTTGATCAGCACCAGGCTGATTATATCGGAGTTTCGGTTCAGGGTCCATTCAAATCTGATACCTACAGGTACTAATCCGTATTTGTCTGTTTTCAGGCCAATATTAAAAAAATGCTTATCCCAAAGGGTAAGCATTTTTTTTGCGCCCTACTCTCAGATATAACCAACTCAGCCGTTGAAATTTGAAAACCTGATCCATCTGCCTGATTGTGACACTTTTACAATTAGAAAGATGATTAAATTCAAGTAGGCATTTGTGATGCCGCCGAAAACCTGGGATACCTTTTCATCTTATCTTAAGTTGGATAAATTAAGCCCAAGACATGTTGAGCATTGGCAAATCCATGCGGGTCATTGATCTTTTTCAGGCAAATTACCGGGCTTATATCCTTGAAAGAACGTTCTGAGTAAGCTCTGAAAATACAGACCTGTGCGAAATCACCACTCGCTACCGATAGGGGTTTGCTAAAACCATGAAAGAATGCTTCCAAAAGCTGATTGCTTTTTTAATTTTTAGCAGAAAAAAATCTGAATACTTCACTTACCTTTACAGTATGGCTAAACTCTCAGTAAACATCAATAAAATTGCTACACTTCGTAATTCAAGAGGTGGCAATAACCCGAATTTAATTCAAGTTGCGCTTGATGCCGAACGATTTGGATCTGAGGGCATCACGGTACATCCCCGTCCGGACGAAAGGCATATCCGTTATCAGGATGTATTCGACCTCAAAAAGGTGATTCATACGGAGTTTAATATTGAAGGTAATCCGAAAGAACAGAAGTTTGTTGATTTGGTTTTAGTCAACAAGCCGGCACAAGTCACCCTGGTACCGGATGCAGAAGGTCAGTTAACCTCAAATCACGGCTGGGATACAATCAAACATCAAAACTATCTGAAAGATATCATTACCGTGTTTAAATCCGAGGGCATTCGGGTATCCATTTTTGTTAATCCTGCAGAAGATATGGTTGAAGCTGCAAAATATACCGGCACTGACCGCATTGAACTTTACACCGAAGCCTATGCCAGCAATTACCATCTGGACAAGGAAATGGCCATTAAACCTTATGTCGCGGCGGCCCGGCTTGCCAACAATTTAGGCTTGGGGATCAATGCGGGTCATGATCTTGATCTTCATAATCTGAACTACTTTTCAAAAAATATCCCTGAGCTTTTGGAAGTCAGCATTGGTCATGCACTAATATGTGATTCTTTATATTATGGATTGGAAAATACGATCCAAATGTACCTTAGGGCTCTAAAAAATAGTTAAAGACCAAACCTATACTATTCCTTTCCAATGATTCGAACCCTGCATATCGATAATTTTCTGCAACTGGCTGAAACTATCCCGGTGATTGATGTCAGAACCCCGCTGGAGTTTGAACACGCTCATATTCCCGGTGCTCATAATCTTCCAATTTTCTCAAATGGGGAGCGGGTGGAAGTCGGGACAACCTACAAGCAAAAAGGTCGGGAAGAGGCTATTTTATTGGGTTTCGACTTGACCGGACCAAAATGGGCGGGCTTTATCAGGGCGGCTCTAAAAATCTCCCCGGAAAAGAAGATACTTGTTCATTGTTGGCGGGGTGGTATGCGAAGTGGTGCAATGGCCTGGGCATTGAATCTATATGGCTTTGAGGTTTTTTTACTCGAGGGCGGTTACAAGAAATACCGTAATTGGGTCCTTGATCAATTTAAGAAAACTTATTCTCTACTCATTTTGGGTGGAATGACAGGCTCGGGAAAAACCAAAACCCTTCATCAACTCAAAAGTTTATCACAACAAGTCATTGATTTAGAAGATCTGGCTCAACATCAGGGATCTTCCTTTGGATCAATGGGCCGACTGATTCAGCCCAGTCAGGAACAATTTGAAAATTTACTTGCTGGGGAACTAAATAAAATTGATACGAATACTCCACTCTGGTTAGAAGATGAAAGTTTGTCGATCGGTCGATGTTTCATCCCTAAGCCACTTTTCCTTCAAATGCGCCGGGCTACCGTTTTGAAGCTCGAAGTTCCACTTCAGGAAAGAGTAGATTTTCTGGTCAGGGAATATGGTCTTCTGGATAAAGATTTTTTGATTGAAAGTACCCAGAGAATCAGCAAACGATTAGGGCCTGAACAAACCCGCGAGGCCGTTTTGTCTGTCTCTGAGGATCGAATGGCTGATTTTATAAAATTTATTTTGGTTTATTATGATAAAACTTATGCCAATGGTCAGGGTAAAAGGGAAAAAGAGAGCATCCATACCGTTCAGTGTAAGAGTACTGATGCAGAAGAAAATGGTAACGTACTGCTAAAACACCTTCAATCCAATCAAGTAATTAGGCCCGGAGCTTACTCTACAATTTTATGAGAATAACATGATATCTATTTGAATGTGATAGTGATTGAAGAAATAATCCTGATCTCAATACTTAAATTTAATTTATATGGTTCCTGAAGAAATAAAATTAACCCAATATTCGCACGGCGCAGGATGTGGCTGTAAAATCAGTCCGGCAGTATTAGACATCATCCTACACAGTCCGGTAAAACACGCGGGCGACCCAAATTTACTCGTTGGGAATAATACCCGCGACGATGCGGCTGTGCTGGATCTGGGCAATGGAAGTGCACTCATTTCAACTACCGACTTTTTTATGCCCATTGTAGATGACGCCTTCGATTTTGGGCGAATTGCATCGGCGAATGCCATCAGCGATGTTTATGCCATGGGAGGGAAACCCGTTTTAGCAATCGCTATTTTAGGGTGGCCAATTGATAAATTATCACCTGAGGTAGCTCAAAAGGTACTGGAGGGCTCCAGGGCTATTTGTGCCGAGGCAGGGATTACACTTGGCGGAGGTCACAGCATTGATTGTCCTGAGCCTGTTTTCGGCCTATCTGTCAATGGCCTTGTCGAGGTCAGACATTTAAAACAAAACTCCACCGCAGAAGCCGGGTGCAAATTGTACCTGACCAAAGCCCTTGGAGTAGGGATATTAACCACCGCCCAGAAAAAAGGAATCCTAAAGCCTGAGCATGCAGCAATAGCACCTAAGAGCATGTCGATGCTAAATAAAATCGGAGAAACATTAGGTAAGCTGGATTATGTAAAAGCTATGACCGATGTAACCGGCTTTGGTTTACTGGGTCATCTCTCAGAAATGTGCGAAGGCAGTAATTTACAGGCAGTTATTGAATTTGGAAAAGTTCCGAAAATTGAGGTGATTGATGAATATCTGAATCAAAATTGCATTCCGGGTGGAACCCATAGAAACTGGAAGAGTTATGGTCACAAAATCTTATCAGGAAGTGAAACGTTGAACCGTCAAACCACGATTCTTGCCGACCCGCAAACCAGTGGGGGATTATTACTCGCCGTTGAAGAATCAAAAACAGCAGAATTTGAGGAGGTGCTTCGAGCAAATGGGATTGCTGAGCCAAACATTAGTTGTTTTGGATCATTGAGAAAAAAAACAGGAGCTCATTTGATTGAAGTAAAATAACAAGATTTAGCCCCAGAACTATCCCTTCAATTTGCCGATGAATTGCTTAACTTTAACAACATGATCAGGAAAACATCCAGATTACCAAAAAGCTTTTGAACATTAGCTTAGAGGCTGTAGGGCAAGGCTTTCCAAAGGGTTAAAACACAAATGAAAAACAAAAATCAGATGAAAAAATTAGCATATTATTTATTCTTTGTAATAGGATTCGTGTTCATCAATGGATGTGGAAATGAAACCACCATCAACGATGATGAGGCAGCTTCGGTTATTTCAAACTATTTAGAGGAAAAACCTGAATACAAAACGGCTGATTTTATTTTTGGAGAGATGAAATTTCGTCAAATAAAAGACCAAGAAGAACTGAATAAATACAAGGCACTGGAAAAGTCCGGATTCATCAGCATGAGCCTTAAAGAACAAAAGAAAGTCTTCCTCTCAAAAGACAGTACTCTGGTTTATCTGATCACCTTGACAGAAAAATCAGCACCTTTTGTTTTGAAGCAGCGTAACGATAAAGCTCAGGTCAAAACCATTTTTTATGTAATGGATAATGATAAACCGGTAAACTTTGTAAAAACGAATGAATCATCGGCAAAAGTGACGGTAACATTGGTGAAGATGGAGACAGATTTCTATCCCTTTGACGACGCCCAAGGTTCAAACAGCGAGTTTATCACCAAGACTTTTAAATTGAAGTACAAGAAGGATAAGGGATGGGTGGTGACCGGCGAAAATTGAGTATTTTATTCAGTGAATTTTCAGCTTAACCAGCCAATCGGCGGCCTTCTAGAATAAGAAAAATATTGACCTAATAATTACAAGCAAATTATGCTTGTAATTAAATAATCTGCTGAAAATCATTATTTTTGTTTCATAAAAACTTCCCCAACTTTTAATGAAACTTAATATAGATTATCAGGAAAAATTTGAGCAACGTCATATTGCTCCAAATGAACAGGACACCGTCAAAATGCTGGACAACATTGGTGTAAATTCCATCGAAGAATTAATTAGTCAAACCGTTCCTTCAATTATCAGATTAAAAAATAATCTAAATCTTCCTGCCGCAAGGAGTGAAGCAGATTACCTGAATGATCTCAAAAAAACTGCATCTAAAAACAAGGTGTTTAAATCATATATCGGTCAAGGCTACCATGATGTAATCGTTCCGGGTGTCATTCAACGCAATATTCTTGAAAACCCTGGATGGTACACCCAGTATACTCCTTATCAGGCAGAAATTGCCCAAGGACGTTTACAGGCCCTATTAAATTTCCAAACCATGGTTATTGACCTCACCGGAATGGAAATTGCAAATGCCTCTCTTCTGGATGAAGGTACCGCAGCTGCCGAAGCCATGTTCATGCAATACAGCCTTCGTAAAAATGAAAATGTACGGGTATTTTTTGTTTCTGAAGAGGTTCTTCCGCAGACCATTGATATTTTAAAAACACGTGCCGCTCCTTACGGAATTGAGATACGTATCGGCAATCACGAAACCGTTGAACTCAATGAAAGCATGTTCGGTGCCATTGTTCAGTACCCTGCAGCTAAAGGCGAGGTTTACAATTACTCAGAATTTGCACTTAAAGCTCGCGAAAAAGGAATTAAACTTACAGTTGCCGCAGACATCATGGCCTTAGCCTTGTTAAGTCCGCCGGGAGAGTGGGGTGCAGATATCGTTATTGGATCGAGCCAACGTTTTGGCATTCCAATGGGTTTTGGCGGTCCGCATGCTGCCTTTTTTGCTACCAAAGAAGAATACAAGCGTTCTCTGCCCGGCAGAATTATTGGAGTGACCATTGATAGTGCCGGGAACTATGCCCTTCGTATGGCTCTTCAAACACGAGAACAGCACATCAGAAGGGATAAAGCCACTTCAAATATCTGTACCGCACAGGCACTGCTTGCGATCATGGCAAGTATGTATGCAATATACCATGGTCCAAAGGGAATCAAGCAAATTGCTGAACGAATCCACGGACTTGCTGTATTTTTATCCAAGTCACTCGAAGCGCTTGGCTTTCATCAGGAAAATAAATTTTTCTTCGATACCCTCAAATTAAACGCAGGGGAATTAATTGAATCCATTCACACAGAGGCCCTGAAAAATGAAGTTAACCTAAATTATGAAGGTTCAACTGTGGGAATTACACTGGATGAAACTACCAGCCCTGAAGATGTAAAAACCATCATTCGGTTCTTCGCAAAGGTGATGGGAAAGAATATTGATGACTTAGATCTTGAGGGTATTAAGACAAGAATTTTAGGCAAGATTCCATCCCACTTAGAAAGAAAATCAGATTATTTAAGCCATCCTGTATTCAATTCCTATCATTCGGAGCATGAAATGCTTCGGTATATCAAGTCTTTGGAAGCTAAAGATCTTTCACTTTGCCACTCTATGATTGCTCTGGGTTCATGTACGATGAAACTCAATTCAACCACAGAAATGGTTCCTGTAACCTGGGCAGAGTTCAGCAAGATTCATCCATTTGCCCCTTCCGACCAAGTTGAAGGATATATGCAAATCTTTGATGAACTGAATAAATGGTTGAGTGAAATTACAGGTTTTGCGGCAATGAGTTTGCAACCTAATTCAGGAGCACAGGGTGAGTATGCCGGACTAATGGTTATTCGTGCGTATCATTTAGACCGTGGAGATAGCCATAGAAATATTGCCTTGATTCCTTCCTCAGCTCATGGCACCAATCCGGCCTCAGCTGCAATGGCCGGAATGAAGATTGTAATTGTGAAATGTGATGAAAGAGGCAATATTGATGTGGCAGATTTGAAAGCAAAGGCTGAGGAACATGCAGCTGATCTTTCATGCCTGATGGTTACTTACCCTTCAACGCATGGTGTATTTGAAGAATCAATCATCGAAATCTGTGAAATCATTCATAAGAATGGCGGACAAGTTTATATGGACGGGGCGAATATGAATGCTCAAGTTGGACTTACTAGTCCGGCGACCATTGGAGCCGATGTTTGCCACCTAAATCTACATAAAACGTTCTGTATTCCTCACGGTGGCGGTGGACCGGGAATGGGGCCTATTGGTGTTGCTAAACATTTGGTTCCTTTTTTACCAGGACACGCCGTAGTGGAAATGAGCCGAGAAAAATCAATTTCTGCAGTTTCATCAGCACCATGGGGATCTGCCTCAATCCTAATAATTTCTCATGCCTATATCGCCATGATGGGTGGTGAGGGATTAACTAATGCAACCAAATTCGCCATTCTGAATGCCAACTACATCAAAACCAGATTGGAAAATTCATACCCAATCCTTTATTCGGGAACTCAAGGACGTTGTGCACATGAAATGATTTTGGATTGCCGTGCATTCAAGGCCTATGGTATTGAAGTTACCGATCTTGCTAAACGACTGATGGATTATGGTTTCCATGCACCAACCGTTTCCTTCCCTGTTGCAGGTACTGTCATGATTGAACCTACAGAATCTGAACCTAAACATGAACTCGATCGTTTTTGTGATGCAATGATTGCAATCCGGAGCGAAATAGAAGATGTAGAAAATGGAAAACTTGACGCCTTGAACAACCCATTAAAAAATGCTCCCCATACTGCTGCTGCTGTTACTGCCAATGAATGGACTCATCCATATTCCAGACAAACTGCCGCATTTCCCCTGCCATATGTTTCAACTTTTAAATTCTGGCCATCGGTTGGCAGAGTGAATGATACGCATGGCGACCGGACACTAGTTTGTTCTTGCCCGCCGGTAGAATCTTATGCAGAAGAAGTATTATAATTGATTTTCTAACTTATTAAATCAGCAGAAAAACTCTGTAAAATTAGGTTTTTTCTGCTGATTTCTGAATACAAGAACTAAAATACCTCTGATTAACGAAATGAATAATTCCCATAAAATTATCCAATAATATAGGCCTCTTCTTTTATTTTCACTGATGCAAGGGGGAAGGAAGATACTTCCGGTATCTGGTAATTTATAAGTGACATTGCCTTTATCTTAAAAAACAAGAAGCTTTTAAGATATATTTATGAGATCAATTAAAACAAGTAAATTGGATCAAATTAGACCGTCTTCACACCACAATTAAAAAATTAAAACAAAAACAATAAGCAAGATGAAAAAACTATTATCCATAGGCATAGCATTAATGGGAGCGATGTTTATCCTGGCCTTTAACCCAACTAAAGAAGATGTCTACACAGTTGATGCAGCAAATTCCTTAATTGGCTGGTCTGCTAAAAAAGTTGGAGGTGGCCATACCGGAACCGTAAAAATAACAGAGGGAAGTTTAGTTTATAATGGAAAAACCTTACAAAGGGGTGTTTTTTTGATGGATATGGCGAGTATCACCTCTGATAATGCTCGCGTTACCACCCATTTAAAATCGCCGGATTTCTTTTCTTCCGAAAAAAATCCTAGTTCTAAGTTTGAGATTACAAAAGTTAGCGCAGTAGGGAAAGAACGTGTTAACATCACCGGTAATCTGACAATAAAAGGCATCACCCATCCTTTAAGCTTTCCGGCAACCGTTAAACATGGCAAAGATGTGATTGTTGCTGTAGCCTCAGGCATCAGAGTGGACCGAACTAAGTATGATATCAAATTTCGTTCTAAAACCTTTTTCGGAGATATTGGCGATAAAGCTATTGACGATGAATTTGAATTGAACATTAATCTGACAGCGAAAAAAAGCTAAGGAAGAACAAAAAATTAGGGGCAAAGATCAGGGACGTACATAAATTCTTGTTCCTTGCTCCCTATTCACGTTCATGGTTCTTGACTCTCTTTACAATATCCTGAACGCTTCATTCTCAAAAGCTACTTTTGCAATTGCCTTGCTTTTGGCATGATAAAATAAACATTCCCAGTTTTCTTCTGCAGCCCTTTTACCATATTCTAATCTTAACTCCATGGCCTTTCTGCCATCAAAATCATATTTTGCAATAAATTTCCTCAATAACTGCTCAGGTTCGGGCAGAATATCGGCACCAAAGAATAGGGTTTCTTCATCTTCCCAGAGCAGGAAAACCTGATGATATTCACAATGCCCCCCCGTGAGTTCAAAGGCTATCTCCCTGTTAAATTGCCCACTTCCCTCAATAAAATGAGCAGAACCACTACGCTGAACAAAATCAAAAATCTCTGTTCTATAGGATCGGGATGGCTTACTGTATGCAGCTTCCCATTCCCCCCTCTGAATCACATATTCGGCATTAGGAAATGTTAATGATAACTTCCCATTCGCCTGATGAACCATTCCACCCGCATGGTCATAGTGCAGATGTGACATCAAAACCAAGCTGACATCCTCTGGCTTGTAACCCGCCTTCAAAATATTCTCATGAATAATCAGCTGTCCCTTTTCATTTTTAAAACCCAGTCCGGTATCCAAAACTAAAAGTTCGTTTACGGT
>Ga0194133_10003992_pt1 | contig 20320 bp, 13 predicted proteins | sample TA2KigOf40mmetaG_FD_155448 | JGI IMG/M metagenome (GOLD analysis project Ga0194133, IMG submission 155448) | Freshwater microbial communities from Lake Tanganyika, Tanzania - TA2015055 Kigoma Offshore 40m | ecosystem: Environmental > Aquatic > Freshwater > Lake | place: Tanzania: Lake...
CTGAATCAGTTCAATCATCAGGTCACCGGCGGCGAACCGCCCACACAGAACAGGGACAGCGTAACCACGAAGCTCGGCCTGACAAGCGGAAGTTGCCGAGCGAACTCAACACTCGCCTGACAAGGTGACGGACAGCTACGGCCAGCGTTGCCGGGGTAAAGGGTTTCATTCTCCGACCCGATTTGAGCTGTGTAGGGTTAGCAGCGCTCTATCTATGCAACCAAAGAATTTCTCCCGCCCGCGAATTCCTGCTTCCCCCGCCGCCGTCTTCTCGCATCATCTCGCCCATGCTTTCGGACATCCGGTCAGTTCACTTCGTCGGTATTTGCGGCACGGCCATGGCCAGCGCGGCCGCGGCAATGCAGGCGCGCGGCTTTCGCGTCACCGGCTCAGACACCAATGTTTACCCGCCCATGTCCACCTTTCTTGCGGAGCGGAAGGTCGAGGTCATCTCTGGATACGACGAGAAAAACCTTTCGCACCGACCCGACCTCGTCGTCATTGGCAACGCAATGTCGCGCGGCAATCCGGAGGTCGAGGCTGTTCTCGAGCGCAAGCTGCGTTACTGCTCGTTACCGGAGCTGCTCAAGGAGTTTTTCATTCGCGGCAAGCGCTCGCTAGTTGTCAGCGGCACGCATGGAAAGACTACCACCACCTCGCTGCTCACTTGGGTCTTCGAGTGTGCCGGGCTGAACCCCAGCTACCTCATTGGCGGTATCCCGACCAATCTCGGCGCGGGTGCGCGCTTCACCGATAGCGAGTGGTTCATCATCGAGGGTGACGAATACGACACGGCGTTCTTCGACAAGCGCAGCAAGTTCATCCATTACCTCCCTGAGGTCGCCATCATCAACAACCTTGAACTCGACCATGCGGATATTTTCCCTGACTTGGCGGCAGTGCAGAAAAGCTTTGGGCACTTCATCCGCCTCATCCCGCGTAATGGCCTGTTGCTGGGCAACGGCGATGACCTCAACCTCGCCCCGCTCCTTAACGTTACCCATTGCCCGGTCAAGCGTTTCGGCCTCGGTGAGCACAACGCCGTGCGGGGCTTCAACCTCAGGTTGTGCCCGACCGCCAGCGCGTTCGAATTACCAAGCTGTAAGTTTCAGGTTAACCTCGTCGGCGAGTTGAACGTCCGCAACGCCCTCGCGGTCGTTGGGGCGGCCAAGCATTGCGGCATCTCGAACAAGCAGATACAGCAGGCCTTCGACACCTTCCAGAGCGTCAAACGCCGCATGGAAGTGCGTGGTGTGGCCGGCGGTGTGACCGTCGTAGACGACTTTGGCCACCATCCCACCGCCATTCGCGAAACGCTCAAGGCGCTGCGCATCAAGTACCCAGGGCAAAAGCTTTGGGCGGTCTTTGAGCCGCGTACGCAAAGCACGCGCCGCAATGTCTTTCAAGGTGACTTTCCCACTGCGTTCGGCGAGGCGGATCAAGTCATTATCGCCGAGGTTGCTTTTGCTAGTGCGCTCGCGCCAGAGGAGCGGCTAGACACCACGAAGCTCGAGGCCGACCTCAAGGCCAACGGCAAAGCCGCCCGCTTCCTGCCGGATGTTGACGCCATCGTGGGCCACCTAGTGCAGCACGCGCAAGGTGGCGATGTGATCTGCGTCTTCACTAATGGCGGCTTTGGCAATATCCACGCGAAGCTCATTGGGCGGTTAGCCCAGCGATAAGCAATCGCCCGCTGGCAGCGTAACCGCGGGGTTTTGCGAGGTGGGCAGCGTGTTTTAGCCGCCCATCCCCTTTGGCCTCGCAGTGGCAAAGTCGCGAAAGGGTTTGTGCGGATGGCGTGACTTGCGGCATATCAAATTATTATGGCCCGCCGTTCCACCGCGCCACATCTGCCCGCTGTCGAGATCATTGTTCTCGCCGGTGGCTTAAGCACGCGCATGGGCCGGAATAAAGCGCAGCTGCGACTCGGTGGCCTCAGCCTGCTTACCCGGGTGCGCGCGGCGGCGCGGGCCACTGGCTGGCCGGTGCGCACCGTGCATCGGGACATCGGCCCACGCCGCGGCCCGCTGGGCGGAGTTGCGACAGCCTTCCACCGCAGCCGGGCAAAGCGGCTTGTATTCCTTCCGTGTGACTTGCCGTTTATCTCGGCGGGCTGGATCCGCCGTGTGGGGCAGGGCAGGGCGCGGGCGGTCTTCACGCAGACAACGGTTGGCGCGGGCTTTCCCTTCGCCTTGGGCCGCGAGTGTGCGCCCGTTGTAAATCAACAATTGGCGACGGGAAAATTTTCCCTGCAACAACTCGCCCGGCAACTGAAAGCAAAACGCTTACGGTTGCCGGCACGTCGCGCGGTGGAATTGCTTAACTTGAACACGCCCGAGGATTGGCATCGGGCGCAGGCCTGCACAGCTTTGCCATCCACCTCTTAATGCGGCACGGTTCTGTCGGCCATGTCATTTTGGGCATGGCTGAACCACACACCATGAAACCTAGTCCTCTCATCGTAATCGCCTCAGAGAAGCCTGCCTAAATTGTTTGGGTACACCATGATTCAGTAAGACGGCAAATACAGCGTCGGACACAGTTCCAATCAGAGAAAACCTAATAGACATACCCGGCAAAACTAAATATAGGTCCCCAATCCTGTAACGATTGAATGAACACTAAATCAACCCGGCTATTAAAATACGGGCACGCGGCCTTCACACTCATTGAGTTGCTGGTTGTGATCGCCATCATCGCGATCCTTGCTGGGATGCTTTTGCCAGCGCTCAGTAAGGCGAAGTCCAAAGCGCTGGGGACTAAGTGTCTAAGCAACCATAAGCAAATGTCTCTGGCCTATAAGCTTTATGCGGATGACTACGATAGCATCCTCGTGCCTTTCGAGTCGCCCGGAGCGCCGACGGCTCCAGCGCTCGTAGTCCGCTCACCGGCCACTCCGTTTACATGGTGGCCAGATCAGTTGAAGCGCTATTCCGCAGCGGACAAGAAGTTGTTCACCTGCACCAAGATGCCTGTAGGCTGGGCATCCAACGATTTCGGTGTCGGCCTAAGCACGCCGCAGTTGGGATGGAACGGCAACAACCGGGTCCGGGAACAGAACGTGAGCAAACCCTCTGATACCGTGGTCTTGGCGGACGCCGCGTTTGGCGTGCCCGCCTCTTGGGCCACCGAGACTGACCCGGCGAAGTGGCAAGGGCAGCAGGGCTCCACCGTGAACCCGAACGAACGGATCAGCTTTGACACGCCAGGCAACACGCCTGCGCACCTTTTAAGGTTTTTGGCTCCATCCTCACGCCGCGTCATCAGCCGGCACGACGGCCGGACAGCAACCGGCTGGGTGGATGGGCATGCGGAGATTGTGCTGACCCGTTCACTGGGATTTCTCCGGGCCGGCACCGCGATCCCGAACACCTCCGGCGCACCGGATGCCAAGTGGGATTTGGAATAAGAATTGCCCCCGGTTTAATGGCGCGAAGAGAATTCGAGCAAACAAGCCAGCCTTGCGCCCGCTGCATGGCCAGCTGGTCTGCGTGACTCAATTCCACGCCGCAGTGTGTCCGGTGGTAGGGTGCGGCTAAAGCGAGAAATGGCTAATGCGCGGTACCAAAACCGACTGCTCTACTTGTTTGAGAGCCGTGGCGTAGCTCGGGTGCACCTTGCCAATTAGTTCTTGGATTTCCCCTACAAGCCCTTTTGGAAGGCCTTGATTGGCTAAAGAGGTGTCTGCTTATTGCAGATCCCGTTTAGCGATGGCAGGAAATTCCTTCTGGCTTACCATATGCATAATGAGCAGACCCAGTTTGACGCCCTCTCCACCTTCGGTCACAACGAACAATTGGCCAATAGCATTTGTTTTTTCTTTGGCCTTGCTTAATTACGCAGCTTACATTTTGGAAAAAGTTTCGAAAAGAGCGACCACTATTAGCAGCTCGATTATGGCAAAGTTACTCTTATTAGTTGACAGAGTGGTCATTGGGTTGCCCTTTTTTCTTAATGTAAGGTATGCACATACCAAAAAGTGACAACGCCAATCGTTAGTGCGAACAGGGCAGGGGGAGCTAGCAGGAAGCGGGAAGTATCTTGCCTGGCTTCCGCGCCTGTGAAATTTTCAATGCCGATTTTATGGCGCACGTCAAACTCCACATTCCAGGCCCAGTAGAAGTTAGCGAAAAAACTTTCCAAGCGTTCCGCTTGCCGATGATCGGCCACCGCGGTCAGGGGTTCAAAGACCTGATGGCAAAGATTCAGCCGCAGTTGCAGACGCTTCTCGGCACCAAGCAACTCGTTTGCCTGTCCACGTCGAGCGCGTGGGGCGTGATGGAGGGCGCGCTGCGGAACCTGACCCACAAGAAGGTTCTCAACTGCATGAAGGGGGCGTTCTCGGACAAGTGGCTCGACGTCGCCAAGCGCTGCGGCAAGGAGGCGGAGGCGCTGCAAGTGCCTTGGGGTTCGCCCATCCGCGCCGAGGCGATTGATGCTCGGTTGGCCACGGGCCAGTTTGATTCACTGACTCTCATTCATAACGAAACCAGTACCGGCACCATGTCCCCGGTCGCTGAAATCGCGGCGCTGAAGCGCAAGTATCCCGAGGTCATGTTTATCGTGGACGCGGTCAGTTCGATGACTGCGGTGCCACTAAATTTCGATGATCTCGGCATTGACGTGCTGTTAGCTGGCGCCCAGAAAGCGTTCGCGTTGCCGCCGGGCCTGACCGTTTTCACTTGCTCATCAGCGGCGCTTGCCAAAGCGGCGACCACAAAGGATCGCGGTTACTACTTCGATTTCGTCGATTTCCAAAAAAATGCGGCGGAAAACATGACCCCCAGTACTCCAAGCATCTCCCATGTTTATGCCTTAGGCAGTAAACTGGATGAGTTTTACGCCGAAGGTTTGATGGCTCGGTATGACCGACACCGGCAGACCAACCAGATGACGCGCGACTGGGCAACGAAGCATGGATTCACCTTGTTTCCCGAGTCCGGTTTCGAATCCATGACACTTTGCTGCGTCAACAACGGAGCCAAATCTGGCGGGCGGAAAATAGACGCCGCCAAGCTGCAAAAACTAACAAAAGACCAAGGATATTTAATTGACGGTGGTTACGGTAAAATCAAGGGAACCACCTTCCGTATTTCAAACATGGGCGACGAGACGCCAGCTTCGATGACCATGCTACTGACGGCCATGGATTCGGCGATGACCAAGCTTTGACTGCTAAAAGAGGGGAATCCAAATTGAGAGTCTGATTTTAGACTATCATTACTGTATATAACATAAATTGTACCAAAAACTATCATTGCCGGAGTTTGCGGAACGATTCCCCGTATGCCTAATTAGCGATGAGACCAACCAAACCGTCCTGAACGCTCTCCTTGATTGAGAAAAGGCCAATAAACGAATGCCGACTTGCCGATGACGTTGGCTTGTGCGAAGTCGCCCCAAGCACGGGAGTCCAAGCTGTTCATGGTGTTATCACCCATTACCATATAATGGTTTGGGCGTACCCGAAACTCGGTCTGCCCGTTTGGAAACAACGGTGAGAGATTACCTTTTTGATTACGGTTGGCGACGGCCTCATTTACGTGGCCTGAGAACTTGCTATCGGCTGGCGGACCAATCAAGTGGTAGACATTCTCAAAGCGCGTCGTGCTGGCATCGAGGCGTCGACCGTTAATGCGTAGGTGTCGATCGTCGCCGATGGCCACGCGCTCGCCTCCTAACGCGACCATCCGTTTAATGTAGAACTGATCCTGCGGCAACGACGGGATGCCCTTAGTTTCGAAAACTATGATTTCGCCACGTTCGGGCGGGCGGAAGTTGTAGGTCAGCCGATCGACGAACAAATGGTCACCGCTGGTAACCTGCAGCTTGAGTATGTCTTCACCCTTGCGGAATTGCTGTCCGAGATAGATTCCCGCCCGATTGAGATTCTGCCCGGAATAAGCACTGAGCATCTGATCCGCCGGAAACCATACCGTGTAAATTTTTTGTCCAACCCGGAAGCGCTGCTTCTTTACTAATAGCGGAACGACCGTCGTGGGTGGTTCCACCGCCGTCAACTCACCATCCTCCTCGCAGACGATGTGGTAGGACGAAACGCCTCGAAACCATGAGTCAACGAACGCCCCGAGACCAGTTGGTAACTTCACGTCGTCGCGGCCCCGTAAGTTTTCATGCGTGATGCCGTAAAGCGTTGGCTGCATCGAACCAGTCGGAATTTTAAATGGCTGGAGGAAAAACGTGCGAATGGCCATCGCTACCGCGATAGCGACCAGAAAAACTTCGACGTTCTCGCGCCATGTTGCGTGCGGATGCGCCTTAAGCCACTGGCTTGCGACCGTTTCCAAGCTGGTCATTTCCGCCAGCAAAGCAACTTTGCCCTCCCCCGCCGTGATAGTTCCTTGCAGCTTCGCACAGGCTGCCTCGATTGCCCTGACTCCTTCGGTAGGTAGCAAATCTCGTTGGGCCGCAACCAAATTGAGCACATGCTTTCGTAAGTCGCACGCGCGGCGCACGGTGCTGGAGATGAGCCAATGAAAGGCTAAGTTCACTGGCGCCTTCCCTCCCCTGCCCTGTAGTAGGGCGCGTGACGCGTTTGCAATAAGGGTCTAACCAGTTGGTCAGGTTCTTGCACGCTCCAGGCACCACAAACTGCATTATGAGAATGTGTCTTCACGGTTGATCGATATTCGATTCACGCCTTCAACACCTCGATAAATGCCTCTTGTGGTATGTTGACCGAGCCGAACATCTTCATGCGCTTTTTGCCTTCTTTCTGCTTCTCCAGCAACTTGCGTTTGCGGCTGATGTCGCCGCCGTAACACTTCGCAGTCACGTCCTTACGCATCGCGCCGACAGTTTCGCGAGCGATGATTTTTCCACCAATGGCTGCCTGAATCGCGATCCCAAATTGTTGCCGCGGAATGACTTCTTTAAGTTTTGCGGCTAGCACGCGGCCACGTGCCTCGGCCTTATCGCGATGCACGAGACAGGAGAAGGCATCCATCACCTCGCCGTTCACAAGCATATCCAGCTTCACCATGCCACTAACTTCGTATCCAACGGGCTCGTAATCCATCGAGCCGTAACCACGCGTGATAGATTTGATGCGATCATGAAAATCGATGAGAATTTCGTTTAGCGGCATTTTGGCGGTGAGCATTACTCGACGGGCGTCCAGCGTCTCGGTGTTCGAAATGTCGCCGCGCTTCTCCTTTATTAGCGCCATGATGTCCCCGATGTTGTCGTTAGGGCAAATGGCAAACGCTTTCACCATTGGCTCACGAATTACATCGATGTGCGTCACGTCTGGGAGAAACGCCGGATTGTCCACTTCCAACTCTCGCCCATCTGTCATCCGCACCTGATACACGACGCTCGGATACGTTGCGATTATGTCCATGTCGAACTCGCGCCGCAGCCGCTCTTGGACGATTTCCATGTGCAGCAACCCAAGGAAGCCACATCGCAGCCCGAAGCCCAGCGCCGCCGAGCTTTCCGTCTGGTAGGTCAACGCCGAGTCGTTGAGTTGCAACTTGGCAATACTCACCTTCAGCGACTCATAATCCGCCGTGTTGATTGGGTAAATGCCTGAAAAAACCATCGGGTGTATTTCTTGAAAACCCGGTAGCTCCGAAGCTGGCATCCGTGGGTCGGTAATCGTGTCGCCTACTTTCACTTCACGTGGCGTCTTGATGTTTGCGGTGAAATAGCCTGTCTCGCCCACGGTAAGCTTGTCGCGCGTATAAGGCTTGGGATTAAAAGAGCCGACCTCCTTCACTTCAACCGTCTTACCTGAGTGTAGCAACTTCACCTGCGTCCCCGCCTTTAATTCTCCGTTTGTCACCCGCACCAGGATGACCACGCCCTTGTAGGTGTCGAAGAACGAATCAAAAATCAGCCCCTGTAAAGAAGGCGCGCCCGTCGGTTTCGGCGCGGGCATCCGATGAACGATTGCTTCGAGGATGTCCTCTATGCCTACGCCTTCCTTCGCACTTGCTTGAATGGCTGAGTCGCCAGGAATGGCCAGGATGTCTTCGAGCTGCTGCTTCGCTTGGGGAATGTTGGCGTGTGGCAAGTCAATCTTGTTGATCACCGGGATAATCTCCAAGTTTTGCTTCATGGCTAGGTGGACGTTCGCCACAGTCTGCGCCTCCACGCCCTGCGCCGCGTCCACGATCAACAGCGCACCTTCACAAGCTGAAAGCGAACGCGACACCTCATAGGCAAAATCCACATGGCCCGGGGTGTCGATGAGGTTCAGCTCGTAAGTCTCCCCGTTCTTCGCTTGGTAGAGCATCGTCACCGGATGCGCCTTGATGGTGATGCCGCGCTCGCGCTCGAGATCCATCGCGTCCAAGAGCTGGTCCTCCATGTCCCGCGTAGCCACCGTGCCCGTGCGATGCAACAACCGGTCGGAAAGCGTCGTCTTCCCGTGGTCGATATGGGCAATGATGCTAAAATTTCGTATATGCGCTGCGTCCATCCGTTGCTCTTACTTTTTAACCCAAACTAAACTTTGGCAAAAATTCTGCTCCGCCTCACCACCCGACTCCCCTGCCCTGCCCTGTTTAGCAGTAAGGAAGTGGAGGAGTCGTCCCGCTGCTCCAGCAGCGACCGCGAGAAGATAGCGGCGGTCTCTCTGATGGGAAGGGAAAATTCCCTTTCGCCGCGGGTGAAACCGCCCCTAGAGCCAGTGCTAAGTAACTCGCAAACGGAGCAACTTGAGGCAAACAGCCCAGTTACTTCACCTTCAACGGCTCTGCCTCCAGCTTCGCCTTCATGTATTCGGCGACCGACTGCAGCACGGCATCGCGGTCAATGCCGTTGAAGAAATGGTCGGTCTCATACCACTTGATCTCGGAGCCCGGGCCGGCGGCAGCATGCAGCAGGCGGGCTACGACCGGCAGCACAAGCTGGTCCTTGGTCGAATTGATGAGCAAAAGCGGACGCGGCGCGAACCGCGCGATGTGGTCGGCCGGGTCGAGCGAGGCGGGTGCCTTCTCGCCGGCCTTCGCAGGCAGCGCGAGGTAACCCGCGAGGCTGCCCCCGCCGATGGATGTCATCACGCGCACGCGCTCGTCGTTCGCGGCATACGTGACGCCGGTGATGGCACCCCAACTAAAACCCACGTAGCCGAGCCGGGTCCCGTCCACGTCCGCGCGCGTGGCGAGGTAATCGAACGCGCGGCTGTAGTCGCCGCAGTGCTGTTGGAACCACTTCTGCACGCTCACGGGGTCGAGGAAGGAAATACCCGGCTTGGTCTTGTCCTGCCGGTCGCCGCGGTTCGGCGCGTCAATCGCCAGCGCGATGACGCCCAGCGCCGCCAGCCGCTCACAGGTCGCCACGATGTAGACCGAACGCTTCTTGTCACCAATGCCGTGCTGCACTAACACGGCGGGGCGCCGGCCGGAAAAGTTCTTCGGCAGGTAGAGGTGGCCCGGCACGCGGTCGCCGTCGATGCCATTGAAGTGGACGAGCAGTTTCGTGAACTTCTCGCCGCCCTCCATCGGCTTCTCCTCGGGCGCGAGCGGCGCGACATGATCCACACGGAAAGGCGCCTTGGCCGCGCCCGGGGCCCCAGTCTTTTCCGCCGCCAACGCAGGGACGACGGCGGCAAACAGCGGCACGAGCAGGCTCAGACAGCGGACGGACATGCCCGCAGCTTCAACCACGCATCGCTACTGTCAAGTCGTGCCTGTTGATTGAAGCAGAATCAATTGACCCAACCTACTGATTGCGGTCGTTGGTCGCCTTTGGAGTTTAACGCAGAATTCACTCGCGGCTATTACTCTTCACGGCATTCTTGGCGCCCGACACCATGAAAAAGCGCACCTGGAAAATAGCCGGTATCAACTTCGATCACTTTCACATGGGCGACCTGCTCCGCTATACGCACGAGCATCCGCGGGCGGAGATCGTTGGCATCAGCGACGAGCAACCGGTGCGCATGGAGGAGGCCGTGTGCAAAGGCCTCGTCGCGCGTGACCGGGCGTTCACGGACTACCGCCAGTGCCTGGAAAAGACAAAACCGGACGTGGTCATCCTCTGCCCCGCCGCATCAAAGCACGGTGATTGGGTGAAGAGGGTTGCACCCTACGGTCCGCACATCATGGTGGAGAAACCCTTCGCCGGCACGTTGAAGGAGGCGGACTCGATGGTGGCCGCGATGCCGCGCGGAAAGACATTGATGATTAACTGGCCGTTGCAATGGGTGCGCTCGATGCGGAAGGCGCACGAGTTGGTCGAGCGCGGCACCGTCGGCGACGTGACGAATGTCTGGCATTTCGGCGGCAATCGCGGCCCGCTCTGGCACGGCGCAGACAAGGACGTGAAGACGCCCGCACAAGTCGCGAAAGAGAAGCCGCACTCATGGTTTTACAAGCGCGCGCACGGCGGCGGGTCGCTGCTGGATTACCTCGGTTACGGCACCACACTCGGCACCTGGTATCAGGGCGGCAAGCGTCCACTGGAGGTCACGGCCACGGTGGACGAACCGGCGGGCCTCGAAGTGGACGAGCACAGCATCGTGGTCGCGCGCTACGCGCACGGGTTATCGAAGTTCGAGACACGCTGGGGGACGTTCACGGACCCGTGGACGATCCAGCCGCAGCCGAAGTGCGGCTTCGTCATCGCCGGCACGGAGGGCACCATCAGCAACTACGACTACGATGACTTCGTGACGGTGCAGACGCGCAAGCGTCCCCTACCCCACCGCATCGCCGCGCCGGCAATGAAGGCACCGCACCAGAACCCAGTGCAGTATCTGCTGCACTGCCTCGACACTGGCAAACCGTTGGAAGGCCCGGTGAGCCTGCGCATCAGCCGCATCGGCCAGGAGATCGTGGACGCAGCGGTGCGGAGTGCGAAGTTGAAGCGGACGGTGAAGCTGGCGGCCTGAGTGCTGCGTAAGCGCCCGTCTGCGTTCCATATCGCGGCGAATTCCCCCCCCGGTCAGGCCGTCAGCTTTGCATGAGTCACATCGCCTTGCACCGCTGGCAGTTGAATCGCCGCCACGCGCTGCGCGGAATTGGAGCCACCCTCGCATTGCCCTTCCTCGATTGCATGCGGCCGATGCGCGGCTTTGCCGAGGTCGCCGCCGCACGGCCGCGGCGCAGCGTGTTCATCTATTTGCCCAACGGGGTCAACACGCTCGACTTCCAAATCCGCGAGGCGGGTGCGGGCTACACTTTCTCCAAGACCCTTGCACCGCTCGCCAAACACCGCGAAGTCATCACGCCCATCAGCGGCCTCCATCATCCCAATGGTCTCGGCCATCATCACAACTGCCAGAGAATCTGGCTCACCGGCGGCAAGCTCGGCGCGGCCGACCGTAACACCATTTCCGTGGACCAGCTCATGGCGCGGAAGACCGCCGAAATCACTCGGTGGTCTTCGCTCGAACTGACCAGCGACGGCCCAACGCTCGCGTGGTCCGCCGACGGCATTGGCCTCCCGGCCGAACGCACGCCGAGCGTGGTGTTCAAACGGCTCTTCGAGATTCCCACCGGCGGTCTCGACAAACAGCGCCGCAATCTCGACCGTAAAGGCAGCATCCTCGACCTCGTGCTGGACGATGCGAAGCAGCTCGACGCGCAACTCGGCAAGGCTGACCGCGGCCGACTGGAGCAGTATTTGACCTCGGTGCGCGAAGTCGAAGTCCGCACCGAGCGCAGCACCAAGTGGCTCGACACCCCGCTACCCAAGGTGGACCCCGCCGCCCGCGCCCGCGTTGACCGCCCGGTGTCACAACAGTTGGTGGGTGAGTATTTCCGCACCATGTATGACCTTGTGGTGCTCGCGTTCCAGACCGACATGACGCGCGTGGCGACGTTCAGTTCGGGCGCTGAGGGACAGGGCCTGCCGATTCCGGAAATCCAAATTAAGCAGGACCGCCACTCGCTCTCGCATCACAACGGCCACCCGAAGCGCCTCGAAGAACTCACTGCCAGCGACACCTTCAACGTGCAGCAGTTTGCCTATCTGCTCGACCGCCTCGCGGAAACGAAAGACGCCGATGGCCCCCTGCTCGACACCACGATGGCGCTCTTTGGCAGCGGCATGAGCTACGGCCACAGCCACGGCAACGCGAACCTTCCGCTTGTCTTTGCGGGCGGCACGAAGCTCGGCTTCAAGCACGGCCGCCACCTCGACCTCAACCGCGCCGCCGGCCTTGCCGACTACCAGCTCGCCAACCCGCGCGAGCACTACCGCCTCTGCTTCAGCCCGCTGAACCAGAGGGCGCTCATGAGCAACCTGCTGCTCACGATGGCGCAGGGCATGGGTCTGGAAGTGAATCGTTTCGCCGACAGTAACGGGCCAATTGCGGAGTTGCGGGCATGAAGCGTTATTCAGCTGGGACACTCCTTCGCACTCCAAAACGCCTCGGTCTGCAGGTGGCATCGAATTGCATTCTCACTGCACTTTGCGTTGCCGCTTTGCTGTGCTCGTCCTCCGCCTCCGCCCAAAGCTACGTCCCCAAACCCAACGAGTTTCCCCCACTCGCCCTAGCCACTTACCTCGCCGGCGAACTCGTCGTCGTGGACCCTATCAACCGGCGCGGTGGCATTCGCATTGACTGCGGCATCCGCGACGAGCGACGTGCGCAGGACGGACCGTTGCATTATTTTGCCATGCTGCCCTGTGGAGAAATCTGGCTGCACGGTGCGCCTGCGACGTTGCAGGACGTTCCGCTCGGCACGCATGTGCAAGGCTACTTCTTCGTGCCGCCCGCCGGCGAGGAAGCGACCATCGCGCCTCCGCCGAACGAGCTTTCCTCACTCATTCCACCGCAGAACCACGCGCTGTTGCTGGAGGACGATGTCTCTTTTTATCGTCGCCATGGCCAGTCATGGAAAATTCTCGCCGTGAATCACGACGCCTCGAAGCTGACAATCGAGTCCATCGGCAAGGCTGCTCCGCAAGGCCTCACCGGCAAGCACACGCTCGATTTCGATTTAGCCACGCGCATCTGGAAGGCCGGCCGGCCGGTCGAACCGCGGGAGTTGAAGCCGGGCGGGACAGTGAACCTAAATTTTGGCCGGGCTGTGAACTGGCGAGATAACGAATTTGGCCTGAACGACGTTTGGCTCGATGAAGAGAGTCTCAATCAAGCGGGCGACCTCCAGAATAAGCGCAACGTGCGTTATCACCGCATTCGTTGGTTGCCGGGTCGTGTTGAGGCGGTGGAGAACTTTGATTTCGGCGGCGGCCTCGTGACCGTCGTGATATTCGGCGGCGTGGCCAAGCAACTTCTCGACGAGTTGCACGCCGACCGCAACGAGCGCATCGCCGTCGCACCCGCCGAGCACACACTGCGGACGTGGACGCACCGTGGCGACCGTGCTTTTGGCAAGCTGGTGAAGTGGGAAACCGCGCCGGTGGTGGCCGGCTTCAGCGGCGTGCGGCTACACCTGAAGTTCGCCGAGATGCTCGACCATTACCGTCCCGGCAACGCCGTCCGCGTGAAAGCTGAAAACTGGACGTGGATTAGCAACACACCGGAGGAGCGCGTGAAGTCCTTCACCGACCGCGACCAATCGCGCACGCTGCGTCTGCCGGGACAGGTCGTGCCGGTGGAGAAGGCGAAGTGAGAAAGCTGATGAACGGCAAAACATCCAAATCCTTCGGGGAGCACACGCCTCAGGCGTGTGGTTTTCGGCTTCACGCCGAAAACTTTGTCGCTTCATCTGTTTCCCTCTGGAAGCCAAGGGTGAAGTTAGAAAGTCGAGGTCTTGGCCTTGACGGCCGCGACGGCATTCGAGACACGCGCTCTCTCCGTGCATCGGCGCTCCGCGCCGTGCTGAGTTCGGTGCTTACAATGCTTTTGTATACCTCTGTGGCCCACGCCGCCACGCCCTCACGCTCCGAAGTCGAGCCGTTCCTTCGCGACTACTGTCTCCGCTGCCACAACGCCGAAAAGAAGAAGGGCGACTTGCGACTGGACAACTTGTCCGCCGACTTCAACGACTTGCTCGTGGCGCAGAAGTGGGACGAGGTGATGTTGCGCATCAATTCCGGTGAGATGCCGCCCAAGGACGAGAAGCAACCGCCTGCCGCCGCCGTCAGCAAGGTTGCGGACTGGATTACCGCCCGGCTCGCCGCCGGGCGCGCGGCGCGGCTTTCGCAGCGCACGCCGGTCACGCTCTTCCGCCTGAGCCGCGAGGAATACGCCAACACAATTTACGACCTGCTCGGCGTGCGCTTTGACCCCGACGCGCCCGGGGCGCTCACCGAAGACCCGCGCTGGCACGGCTTCGAGCGCATCGGCTCGTTGCTCACGCTCGCGCCGTCGCACGTGGAGCGCTACTTCGAGGCGGCGCAGAAGGTCATCGCCGAGGCGTTTCCCGAGAAGGAGCCGCAGACGTCGAAAGGCCAGTTCACCGCTGACTCCGCCAGCGCGAAAGCGAAACAGAAACACACGGAAAGCTCGCGCCCATTGCGCGACCTCGTGCTGCCCGGCCATACCGCGCGCGGGACGATTGATGCGCGCGCTCCCGGCTTGTATCGCATCCGCGTCCGGCTCAGTGCCGTGCCGTCGTCTCGCGGGCGCGTGCCACACTTAGTGATTTGGGACAATACCCTCAAGCGCAGCCTGCACGGCGTGGACGTGCAGGCGGTCGAGGATTCGCCGAGGACGGTGGAAATCGAAGCGCACCTGCCCGCTGGCCGCTACGGTTTGCTGAACCAAGCGCCCGGCCTCTTCGAGGCGCGCGCGTTAGCGCTCACGCAGGAGAAGCCGTTCACGCACAGCCGCGAGCGGAAGGACGTTCACTCCGGCAGCTACAAGATTTGGGACGAGTCCGGCGCGGCCATCATCCCGCTGCTCATGGTGGATTCGTGTGAGTGGGAAGGCCCCATCATCTTGGATGCCGACCGGCAGAAACGCGAGGGCTTGCTCCCAGACAGCAACGACCCCGCCGCTGTGCGCGCGAGCCTGCGGCGATTCCTCGACCGTGCTTGGCGTCGGCCCGTGACGGATGCGGAGCTGGCGGCGTTTGAGCAACTGATTGCTCGTGAGATGAAGGCTGGCGAGAAGTTCCGTCCTGCCTACTTGTCCGCGCTCGTCGCCGCGCTGACCTCGAAAAACTTTTACTACCTGCACGAAGGCACCGCCGACCAAGACCGGAAGACGGTGAACGACTGGGAACTGGCAGCACGACTGAGTTATTTCCTGTGGAGTTCGATGCCAGACGAAGCCCTCTTCACCTCCGCGCGAGCCGGCAAACTCAGCCAACCCGCCGAGTTGCGCGCCCAGGTCAGCCGGATGCTCGCCGACCCGAAAGTCGGCGCACTGCTCCAGTCGTTTCCACATCAGTGGTTGCAACTGCACAAGGTCGGAGCGTTCCCGCCGGACATCGAGCTTTACCCTGCCTACGACAAATGGCTGGAGGAAAGCATGGTGCTGGAGTCGAAGCGCTTCTTTGGCGAGGTCTTCGCGCGAAATTTGTCGCTGCGCGAGTTTCTGCAATCCGACTGGACGATGCTCAATCCGCGCCTCGCGCTGCACTACGGTCTGCCAGCGGTGAAGGGCACGGACTTCCAGCGCACCACGCTCCGGCCCGAGGACCGGCGCGGCGGCTTGCTCACCCACGCGTCCGTGCTCTCCCTGACCTCCGACGGCGTGCGGCATCGCCCAGTGCATCGCGGCGTGTGGGTTTCTGAAGCCATCTTTGGCAAGACGCCACCTCCGCCGCCGCCGAATGTCGAGCCGCTCGAACCTACCCCCGCAAATTCACCCAAGGCCACCATTCGCATGCAACTTGAGGCGCACGCAACGAATCCGACGTGCGCTGCGTGCCACCGAAAAATTGACCCGCTTGGCTTCGCGTTCGACAACTTTGATGCCCTCGGCCGCTGGCGCACGCACGAGCAAGTGAGCACGGGCCAAGGCGACAACCCGGCCGTCAACGCCACCGGCACGCTCCCGAACGGCGCGGCTTACCAAGGCCCGGACGACTTCAAGCGCCTGCTCGCCGCTGACCTGCCGCGCTTCGCCGAAGCCTTCACTGGACAGCTCGCGACTTACGGGCTGCGCCGCATGACGACGATGGATGACGAAGTGGAACTGCGAGCCATCGCGGCGAAAGCCAAGGCGGCGAACTATCCGCTCCGAAGCCTCGTGGAGGAGCTGGCGCAGTCGGAGTTTTTCCGTCGGCGTTGAGGCTGGGTTGTCTGCGCGCCCTGTAGCTCGACATTCCATTGTCGAGTGGTGGCGCGGGCACCACGCCCAAATCTCGACATTGGAATGTCGAGCTACTTGGCCGCGACACCCCATTGACCAAGTTTCAACCGCCCTTCCGCAACGCGCCGAAGACTGTCGTCATGATGTCCTTCAGCAGGCTGCTGTCGTTCGAGTGACAGATGAAGCGTGCGCCTTGCTTGATGGCGCGAAGCTGCTGGTCCGTTTTCCCAAACCAGCTGCCCGCTGGGATGGTGCGGCGGTTGCCGGCATCAATCACTTTCTGCACCACGGCGATGAAGTCTGGGTGGTCGTATTCGTTCGGGATGCCCATGTTGGTGGTCATGTCGTTGGGGCCGATGAACAGCGCGCTCACGCCGGGGATGGCGCAGATGGCATCGAGGTTTTGCACCGCACGGACAGATTCAATCATCGGCACAAAGAGCGTGTCGGCGCACTTCTGCTCGACGTAGGCGCGGGTCTTCTCGCTTGGCCATTTGCCCTCCGTGATGACCCGCTCCAGCGCGACGCCCTTGAGCGGGCGATAAACAGCCGCAGCGGCCAATCGCTTGAGTTGCTCCACGTCCTCGGCATACGGGATGACCACGCCATCGAAGGTATCGCACACCTTCGCCACGTCATCAGCATCGCGGCTGTGCGTGCGGGCCAGGCAGGCGATGCCCTTCGCCGCCAGCGCGTAGCGCAGCGGCAGGAAGTCGGCGATGTCGAGCGCGTTGTGCTCAGCGGTGACGATGACGAAGTCCACGCTGCCTTCCGGGATGAAGTCCACAACGGCCGGCACCACCGCGTGCTGGATCAAAGTGCCGAACACGGGCTGTCCCCGCTTCATCTTGGCCTTGAGCAGCGCGGCGGCCTTCGGCGCGTTGGCGGGCACAGGCGGCGGCGGGTTGGCCGACTTGGCTGGCTCGGCGGCTGCGGCGCGGGAAACACTGCCCGCAGCGGCTAGGAGGGACGCGACGGCGGTGGATTGGCGGAGGAAACTGCGACGAGTGGCTTGCATGTGTGAGGTCTAGCAGAGTGACGGGCGAAAGCGGAGCAAGTAGTTGCAGCGCCGCTTGCGGAACCGAGTTCAGCGGAACATCTCCCCCATCCCCGACTGGAGCCAGTGGTCGGGTTCGAACCGACGACCTGCTGTTTACGAAACAGCTGCTCTGCCACTGAGCTACACTGGCCTGCGCCGAAACGCAGTTGGACAATAGGAAAGCCCGCGCCCGCAAGGCAAGTGCGGATGTTTCTACTACGCGCTTGTCACATGGCCACATCGAGCATCCGCGAGCTATAGGTTTACCCTCGATGGATAGAAGATCTACGACCACGTAACGCTGTACTCCCAGTCACATCAGTGGTGATGAAAAACCCTCGCAATCGAAACCTCTGGCTAGCGTCGACCGTCTTTTTGCGGTAGATTTTTGATCAATGAACCCGCTCGAACACCAAGCCCAACTTACCGATTACTTCCTTACTCGCCGCCAATGGCTTGAGCGCTTCGGCATGGGCATGGGCGCCGTGGGCCTTGCCTCGGTGCTTGGTGAGCAAACCTGCGCGGCGGCTGACCTTAACCCACTCGCACCCAAGAATCCGCATTTCCCTGCCAAAGCCAAGCGGGTGATCCACATTTTTGCGCAGGGTGCGCCGTCACATATAGATACTTGGGATCCGAAGCCGGCACTGGTGAAAAATGACGGGAAGACCATCCCGGGCGCGGGCGGCGTGGCCTTTGGTTCACCTTTCAAGTTTACGAAGCAGGGCCGGTCCGGGCTGGAATTTAGTGAGGTATTTCCGAATCTGGCCAAGCACGCGGATAGCATGGCCGTCGTGCGTTCGTTGCACACCGATATTCCAGCTCACGATGTGGCGACGGTTTTCATGAACACCGGATCGCTGCGTCTCGCCAAGCCCTCGCTCGGCTCGTGGGTGCTTTACGGCCTGGGCACCGAGAATCAAAACATGCCGGGCTTCATCTCGCTGCGGCCTGGCGGCGGGGCCCCCGGCGGTGCGCAAAATTACCAGTCCGCCTTTCTGCCCGGCATCTTTCAGGGTTCGAGCATCAACACCACAGCGCAGTCCGTGGAGCAGATGATTGAGAACATCCGAAATAATTACCTGTCGCAAAAGGAACAGCGTCGCCAGCTCGACCTGGTGCATCAACTCAACGCAATTCACAGCCAGAACTTGCAAAAGGACGCGCAGCTTGAAGCCCGCATCGAGGCGTTCGAGATGGCTTACAAGATGCAGATGGCCGCGACGGACGCTTTTGACACTGGCAAGGAGCCAGAGAACATCCGCTCGCTCTACGGCAGCACGGCGCAGGGCAAACAGCTCCTCATCGCGCGGCGGTTGGTAGAGCGCGGCGTTCGCTTCGTGCAGGTGTGGGCCAGCGGTTGGGACCATCACAACGACCTAGAGGACCGCCTGCGAGCCAAGGCCAACGAAATTGACGGTCCAGCGGCCGCGCTGCTCACGGACTTGAAACAACGCGGGATGTTGGAAAACACGCTGGTCATCTGGGGCGGCGAATTTGGCCGCAAGCCAACGCGCGACAAAAACGGCAACGACGAGCCGGGGCGCGACCACAACAACCGCGCCTTCGCGCACTGGCTCGCGGGTGGAGGCGTGAAGGGCGGCGTAGCCTACGGTGCGACGGATGAGTTTGGCGCCCGGGCGGTGGAGAACAAGGTCCACGTCCACGACTACCACGCCACCCTGCTGGCGTTAATGGGATTTGACCACGAAAAGCTGACCTACCGTTACAACGGCCGGGACTTCCGCCTGACAGACAACTTCGGCCATGCGGTAAAGGGGATCATTGCGTAACTGCAGTGGATTCAAATACACACGATCCCGGGGCTGATTGGCTCAGCGGGTTAAACTAATAAAGTATATGAAGCGTTCCGTTTTATTACTCTCCGCCATTTGCCTCGGGCTTGGTGTTGCCGCCGCTGCGGACGCAAAGAAAAAAAAGAAACAGCCAACGCCCACGCCTGCGCCGACGCCGGCAGTTAAGCCTGCATTACCCGCCGCCAAGCCCGTCACCCCGGCGGCACCGGTAGTGGCGCCGGCCGTTACCATTTTTACTGCGCAACAGTCGGCGTTTTTCGAGAGCAAGGTTCGACCGCTACTTGCCGCGCATTGCCTCAAATGCCATAGCGCCGCCGAGGGCAAAACTAAAGGTGGCCTAGCGCTCGATTCACGCGATGGCACACTTAAGGGTGGCGACTCTGGTCCTGCTGTTATTCCTGGCAACCCTGATCAATCACTGCTCATTCGTGCCGTTCGCTACACCGATACAAATTTGCAAATGCCGCCCAAGGGCGAAAAGCTCTCCGAGACGCAAATCGCCGACCTCGTGGCGTGGGTGAAAATGGGTGCGCCTGATCCGCGTACCGGCGCGGCCAAGGGCAAATACGCCGACGCCAGCGCCAAGAGATCCTGGTGGGCCTTCCAGCCGGTGAAAAAGCAAGAACCCCCTGCCGTGCAGAACAAGTCCTGGCCTGCAAACCCGGTGGACAACTTCATCCTTGCCAAGCTGGAAGAGAAAAACCTCAAGCCCAGCGGGCCCGCTGAACGCCGCGTATTAATACGTCGCCTTTACTTTGACCTCATCGGCCTACCGCCCACGCCGGCAGAAGTCGAGTCGTTCGTCAACGACAAGTCGTCTTCCGGCTATGAGCGGCTCGTGGACAAGCTCCTCGCTTCGCCGCACTACGGCGAACGTTGGGGTCGGCACTGGCTCGACGTGGCTCGCTACTCGGACACGGTTGGCGATCCCGCCAAGCGCCGCGAGTCGCCCGCGTATCCGTTCGCTTGGACTTACCGCGACTACGTCGTCAAGGCCTTCAACGACGACAAACCCTACGACCAGTTCATCCGCGAGCAGATTGCCGCTGACAAGCTGCCCAACAACCGGGACCGCACCACGCTCGCCGCGCTGGGCTTCATCACCGTGGGCGACCACTTCGATGGCAACCGCGACGACATCATCAACGACCGGATCGATGTGGTGACGAAGGGCTTTAACGGCTTGACCGTCTCGTGCGCGCGCTGCCACGACCACATGTTCGATCCCATCCCGACGAAAGACTACTACGCATTGCACGGCATCTTCGCGAGCACCGAGGAGCCGAAAGAATTGCCGATCATCGCGACAACGGACAGGGT
>Ga0194133_10003996_pt1 | contig 20299 bp, 17 predicted proteins | sample TA2KigOf40mmetaG_FD_155448 | JGI IMG/M metagenome (GOLD analysis project Ga0194133, IMG submission 155448) | Freshwater microbial communities from Lake Tanganyika, Tanzania - TA2015055 Kigoma Offshore 40m | ecosystem: Environmental > Aquatic > Freshwater > Lake | place: Tanzania: Lake...
ATTCGCCGGCGGATTCGAACTGCGGGGGTGGCTGGCTCGCGGGCCGCGGCGGCCGACTCCGCCGCCACCGGGCTCAAAGGTGCCGACCCGCGGGCCGACGCCACTGTGATCGAGGCTCGCCAGCGTCGCCAGTTTGGGTTCGAAGGGTGTCGCCGTGGGTCGAAACGAGGCGTCGGTCGCCACCGGAGTGCGCTTGCGCGTCTCCACTCACGACCACGGCCAACGTGCCGACCAGCAGCGCGATCCCCGGCGCCGCGAGCGAAGCGTTCGAGTGCCGCGCTCGCGGGCGCCATCTCGCCCACCAAAGTTCAAGGCGAAGCCACGTCAGCGATTCGCCAAGAAAACTCGTCAAAACTCTCTAGGCGCCTTCTCGCGGGTGCGGATCGATGCCGCGGTGCTGAAGTGGACCCGCCTTGCGCGCGAGGCGGCTCGCCTTCGGGAGTCAGTTGCGTGAGCGGCGCCCGCAGGTCGTGGGTCATCGAGCCCAAGTCCGTGACCTCGATGCCAAGTCGTTCGGACGCGAGAGGTCAGGACGTTCGAGCCTTCTCGGAAGTTCAGACCGGCGAACCGGGACACTTCGCGGCGCTGACCGTCTCCCGCGCCGCCTTGCAGCTCTCGTGCTGACCACGGAAGAAGCGCGATCCGCGAGTTCAGGGCGCTCGGTCCACTGCTTCTTTTCGTCGGAACTCCCGCGCGAACCCTGTGTGTATCCGCTTCAGACAGAGAGGCCCGAGTCCTTGCGCGACTCGGGCCTCTTCATCCTTCAGCCAGCCAGGTTCAGTTCAACTCGACGCGCACCCGGTTGCTCGCCGTGCCGAGCAGCGGGTTGCTTCCGAAAGTGAGCCCGATCGCCTGGAAGTAGACCTGCGTCTCCGGAAGGCCCGCCAGCGGCAGGGAGAACGTCCCGATGCCAGCGCCATTGAGCAGGATCAGCGGGCTGTTCACGGCACCGCATTGCGGGAGCAGCAGGTTGCCGAGCGGCAGGAACACCTGGTTGTTGAACACGACGTCATCGTCCGAGACGCTCGGGCAGTCGAGCCAACCCTGGATGAGGGCGATGTCGTTGGGCATGCCCCGGACGATGAAGGTCACCGTCGCGCCGGCGGGCAGGTTGCCGGTGCGGTCGACGTTCACGGCCTCGAGCGTCATGCCAGATTGCGGCGGCGTGCAGAGCTCATCCCCGCCGCGGTCAGCGGCGACGTCGCCATTGCGGTCGGAATCGACGAGGCGCACGTGTCCATCGACGTCCGTGCGGACATCGCAGGGCAGCCAGGTGCTGCCGACCAGAATGATCGCCTCCGGGGAACTGACTTCCTTGGAGCTGCCCGACTCCGCCTGCAGCGCAGTCGGCATCAGGTGGAGGTCCGGCAACGGCGTCGTCGGGCTGACGAAACCCTGCACGCGACCTTGGAAGTTGCCGCCCTGCATGACCAGTCGCGTGCCCAGCGGAGTGACCGAGCACGGCACAGCTCCCGGCGTTCCGGGGAAGTTGTTCGGGGCGACGCCGATGACCATCTCGATGTCCGAATTGGACAGGAAAACGGTGCCTCCGCCGCAGAACGTGTCGACGTCCCACGTCGGCGGGAAGCCCGGCGCGCCACCCGGCGTGACCGCCGGTGTGGCGGCCTGGTTGTGCTCGATGATGCAGTTGCGAACGATCATCGCCGTGCGCTGCGTCCGCGGATCCTGGTCGATCATCACCGGCGTCGCCTGGTGGTGCACGACGTGGCGGTCGGGCCCGAGGCAGAAATCGCGCGCGCGGTAGATCGTGTTGTTGAGGAGCGCGGCCCCGCCCTCCTGCGAGAACACTTGCTGCTCGTGCTCCCAGAGGAAGTTCGACAGGATGCGCGGGCGCGCCCAGCCGGTGGCAGAACCCTGGATTTGGATCCCGGTCCCCTGGTGGTATATGCGGTTCCCGCGGATCAGCGTCGAGTCCTCACGCGTCTGATAGACGGAGAGGTAAATGCCGCGGCTCGCAGGTGCGTTGTCGCCGAAGAAGAAGTCGCCGTGGCGCGAGATTTCGTTGTTCTCGATCACGTACTGCGTCGGCGCCGAGGTGTTGGACACGATGCGGATTCCCGTGCCGCCGCCGGCCACGCCGCCGCCCGGATTGGGGAACAACTGCTGGTACTTGTTCTCGGTGATGACGCAGTCACGGATCTCGGTCTTGATCGGCTTGTCCGAGGTGACGCTTGCGACTCGGAGTTCGATGCCGGTTCCGCCGTTGCGGATCGTGAAGCCCTGAATGATGCTCGCGGGCATCTGTCCACCCGAGAAGAAGCGCGGGCCTTCGGTGTCGACGATGAGGACCGCGTTGTTCGCCATGCCACCGTCGAGTTCGATCGCCGAGTTGGAGAGCGTCTGGAGTTTCACGCCGTGCGCGGGCAGCCGCAGGTTCTGGACGGAGTACGTCGTGACTGCCGTCCCGTTGTCGCGCACGTTGAACACCACCGGAAACACCGGTGCTGCACCCGTGGCCCACAACATGTCGTTGACCGCAGCCGACACGTCGTTGTAGGGCTGCGCGGCGGTGCCGAGCAGCGGGTTGCCGCCGACGCCCCAGCGCGTACCGGTGAACGGACTCGCCGGATCGATGTGGATGATGTCGCCAGTGGTCCACACGAGGCTGTGGTTGCCGGCCTGCGCGTGCGCGTTGTGCGACACGAATGCCGTCGTCGTGCCGACGACGAGCGCGAGGCCGAGGGCGCGAGCGATGCGTCGCAATGCCGCACTCGTGGGTTGGAACATGGATTCAGTCTGTCCGAGGTATCGCATGGTTGCTCCGATGGAAGAAGCGAAGAGAAGGGTCGTTCGTTCGAGTCGCTCAACACCGATCAGTCCGCTCGCACGAGAGAAAGGATAGTTCCAGTGCATGTGAGTCTCCTTGTCCTTGTTGGTCCACGACTTCATCGGGCGCCGCGCGGTCCGCGAACCTGCACCGGATGCGGGTGGCATCCGGATCTGGTCGGACCGTGACCGGCTGGAACCCCCCGCCCCGTGGCCACGAACACCGCAGCCGCGGGGATGACACGATCTGAAGCACAGGGCGTGCCGGATGAGACGATTGTCACGCTGAACTGTCGCGAATCGTCGGCCATCCCGCGCAAAGCCCTTGGCTGAAGCGGCTTCCGGTGCGGCGGCGACGCGGCAGGGGGCGGTTTCGGCCGCGGCGGCGGTATCCAAGACACCGCTGGACCCTGTTCGATTTCGCAACACATCCGCGCAAAATGCCGCATCCGCCGGCTGCCCACTGGCTCGTGTCGGTGGCGCCGGAGGCGGCCATCGACGGCATGCCCGATGAGCGCTCCGGCGAGAGTGGCGCGGTAGGTTCGGGATTCATCTCCCCGCTCCCCCGCGAGTCACCCGATGCACGCCGTCGCCGACCTGCTTGTGCGCACGATCGCGGCCCTCGAGCCCCACGAGCCGTGGCGTGGGCAGTGCTTCCATGGGGGGCTCCTCTGGGAAGGGCATGTCGGCGTCCCCGGCCGGCATCGGCTCGATGTCCATCGGCCGGGCGATCCCGCCGTCGCCGCCAGCGCCGTGCTTCCACACACCGCCGAGTTCATCCATCCGTTCGGACCGGCGGCGGTGATCGTGGTCGGCAAGCACGCCGATCCGCGCTGGGGCTGGCGGACGTACCACACCGTGGCCTCCTGCCGGACAGGGAGGCTGCGCACGCGCACACGCCGCATGCCGGCGTGGCTGCAGGTCGAGCAGTTCGGCGGCGGGCCAGGGGCGATGTTCTTCAACGAGCCCGGCTCACGGCAGGTGTACCGCTGGAACGGTCTCTGGCCGCGCGACCTCGGCCATCCACACCGCATCGTGCGCCGGGTCGAAGCCGTCGAACGCCGCCGAGCGGCCGTCGAGCTGGTCGCCGTGGACGATGACGAGATTGCGGGGCATCGCTTGCTCCGGTAACAGGGGGACGCCCCTTCAGATCCAGCCGCCCGATTCGACGAGCACCGCGAGGGCGAGCCCGACGCGCCGATCGATCGCCGACGTGGAGTCGGCGGTCAGATCGAGCACCACCGTGTCGTCGCCGTGATCCGCCTTCGCGATCACGCCGAGTGGTTCGCCGTCGGCGTGGTCAACGCGGCGGATCACGTAACCCGACCGCGGAGCACCCGTCGCCTGTTGCAGTGCCCGTTGCGGGAACCCCGCGATGCCGGCGGCGTCACGGATCTCGAACAGTGGGCTGCCGTCGGGGCGATCGCAGGTCAACCGGGTGCCGAAGAACAGCGGGTAGTTTGCCTTGGAGCAGCGGGCGATCGGTTCGCCGTCGGGGGTGGAGACGGCGAACCGGCGCTGGATCGGCAGGAAGCGTCGCTCCTCGGCGACCTCGAGGATCGGCCCCGCATCCCCCGGCGCGTGAAACCGCGCCGTGTAGGGCGGGAGAACGACGAGCGACATCAGGTAGGCGGGAAGGATCCCGAGGACCATCCCTCCGAGGCCGATGGCCGCCGAGATGTCGTCCTTGGGGTGCTGGGGCACGATACCGAATTGGGCCAGTACCCCGCCGATGGCCAAGGCCGCTGCGGACCATGCAGCCAGCCACGTGACCACGATGGCGAACGCACCGAGCCAATGGCGCAGCCAACGCACGGGGGCCCGCACGGTCGCCAAGAGCGTCTCGTCGATGCCACGAATCTCGCGGATGTCGGCAAGAATACCCGCCCGGTGGCAGATCAGATACCGGTCGTGATCGAAGACGGAATCCGGAGTCGTGGGTGTGAGCACATGGACCTGCCCGTGGCGCCTCGCGCCGCAGTCGCTCTGTCGTGTCGATCTGAAGAGGAGCCTCGTCCGTCGCGACCGTCGCGTGCCGGCGGCCGACACACGTGCCGGCAGCGGTGATCGCGGCCGGGAGCGGTGCGCGGGGATGACGCCTTCTGGAGCACCAGGCGTGCCGCAGGGGACTTTGTCACGCACCGCACGGGTTTTTTGGTCCAGCCAGGATTATCGTGGCTGGACCACACGAGACGACACCCCGGCAGAGCCAGCGCAGGGCCCACGCAGCCCGGGCCGGCCGCGATGGCTCGACTTCGCCCGCGGGATGCCATCGTCCCGCTGGCTCATGACCGGTCGGTGACCGGCGGACCGGCCGGAGGCGAGGGCTTGAAAAAACCACCGAACACGGGAGGAATCTCCCGGACGACGACGCGGAGACTCAATCCCTCGGCCCGGAGATCATGGTCGAGAAGGTCGTCGTCGGCCGGATCGGCCCGGAGGACGCGCTCGACGACCGGTCGCCAACGCTCGACGAACCGGTCACGGTAGGGGTGGCGCTCGTCGAGCCAGTGCTCGAGGAGCCGCTGGCGTTTCGCGGGGTCGGCCCAGAATCTCCGCGCGTATTCAAGCCGGGCCTCGTCTTGGTAGAGCAGTCTTCGCATCACCGGATTGTCGATAGCAGTGGTTTCGGGACCAATCGCGGGGACGGGAGTTTCAGATCAGGCCATGAAACCGGGCCCAGTCGGCGTGCGCCTTGTCGCGGGGCTCGCCGCGGCGGAGTTTCGGGGCGAGGAGATCGGCTGCCGAGGGCACGATCAGTTCCAGCCGTCCGTACCGCGCGGAACAGGCCCGATCGCGCCATCCGGTCGGCAGTTCATCCAGCACGGACCGTGGCAGCAGGTTGACATGCCACCCCCGTTGCCGTTCAAACTCGCTGCCGATCAGCGCGTCATAGCACATCCACGCCAGGGCATCGGATTCGGTCACCGGGTCCGCGTCCATGCTGTTCTCCGGCAACGGTACCTCGAGTCCGAGCCGTCCCGCGTGCCAGAGGAGACCCGCGGAACCGATCAGCGTCATCGACGCGGGTTCCGCCAGAGCCTCGCCCCATTCATTCAGCCAATCGATGATCTGCCGAGGCTTCGATAGCTCCCGCCGTGGCATGTCTCATCGCTTTCAAGCAGGATCGCGTCGCCGGGCTTCCCCCACGCCTTCCACCGCACCGATCGTACGCCGCTGCCTGCCGTCCGCTCAACACGCGTGGCCATGTTCGCCGGCTCAGCCCGCACGCCGGGAGTGCCCGGTCGCGCTGATCCCGGGAAGCGCCCTGCCGGCACCGGCGCGGTAGGTTCCGGTGGGGCGACGAGCCGGCGCCCCGCTCCCCGCGAGTCACCGGATGCACGCCGTCGCCGACCTTGTGGTCCGCCCGATCACCGCGCTCGGCCGGCACGAGGTGTGGCGCGGGCAGTGCTTCCACGGCGGCCTCCTCTGGGAGGGGCACAGCGGCACGCCGGCCGGCCACCGGCTCGATGTCCACCGGCCGCGCGGGCAGGCCGTGGCGGCCAGCGCCGTGCTCCCGCACACCGTCGAGTTCATCCATCCGTTCGGGCCCGGCGCCGTGATCGTGGTCGGCAAGCATCACCACCCGCGGTCTGGCTGGCGGACGTATCACACCGTCGCGCGCTGCCGCGGCGGCAGGCTCCGCACCCGCACCCGGACGATGCCGGCGTGGCTCCAGGTCGAGCAGTTCGGCGGCTCCCCGGAGGCGATGTATTTCAACGAGCCCGGCTCGCGGCAGGTCTACCGCTGGAACGGCCTGTGGGCGCGGAGCCTGGGGCCGGAGGTCGCCCTGCCGGGACAGATGGTCGCGGCCCCGGGAGCGCTGTACGTCGTCGAGCGAAACTGCATCGTGCCGGGGCAGGAGAACCTCGTGCGGATCGATCTGGCCGGCCGGTCGGCCGAGCGCACGTTTCCCGGCCCGCGGCGCCGGCTGTGTGCCCTCCTCGACCTGCCCGCCATGCCGTGGCTGGCCGTCGCCGAGACCTGGGCCGAGCAGGTCGTGCTCGTCGACCGGGCGACCAACCGGCCGGCCCGCACGCTCCCCTCCCCGGGCGGTCCGGTGGCAATCGCTTGCTACGGCTCGTGCCTGGCGGTGCTCGTCGACGAGCCGCGGCGGCTGGCGTTTCTCGATCCCGCGGGAGACGGCTCGCCGCTGGCGGAATGGGATCTCGCGCCCCTCGGCGCCGCCGCCGGCCACGTCACCGCACTCGACGTCGATCCGGCGACGGGCGACATCTACCTGCGCTCGCCGTTCCACCCGCGCGTTGCCGACAACGTCCCGGGCGTCACGCTCGTCGCCGACCGCGACGGCGACACGCTGCGCCGCTGCGGTGGCCGGCCGGGCGCCGCCGCGGCCGCCTGATCACTTCGCCAGCCAGACGCGGATCAGTTCCTTGTCGTTGCGCACGAACACGCTCTTTCCGGCGTAGGCGGGCGGGCACCAGACCACCGGCCGGCCGAACGCCGATTGCGTCGGCTCGAGGAGATGGGCGCGCGAGAGCTCCTCGTAGCCCTTGGGTGAAAGCCTGGCGATCACCAGATCGCCCGTCTCGGCGAAGAGGAAGTAGCGGTCGGCGTGGCGGACGATGAACGCCGTCCCCGAGCCCTGGGCGCGGTCGCCGAGCGGTCCCGGGCTCTTCCAGGCGATCTCGCCGTCGGGGATCCGCACCGCGCGCAGATCCCCCTTCTCGTGGAACCCGTAGATCAGGCCGTCGGCCACGAACGGCTGGACGTTGACCGCCGAGATCCCGTGGGCGCGCTTGTTGCGCCACACGACCTCGACCGCCGGCTTGTCGGCGGCGAGCTTGAGGAGCAGGTTCTTCTCCTGGAAGCCGCCGACGTAGAGATACTCGCCGAGGCGGACCGGCGCCATGATGATCGAGCCGTTGTCGGCGTTGTACGGCGACTCCCAGAGGAGCTTGCCGGTCTCCGGCTCGACGGCGTAGATCGCGTCGGGCTTCATGAACACCAGTTGCCGCCGTCCCCCCGCCTCGATGATCGTCGGCGGCGAGTAGCCCTGCTCGGGCGCCGGCCCGGTCCGCCAGATCTCCTTGCCGGTGCGCTTGTCGAAGGCCACGGCGTGGGCCGTGTCGGTGCCGACCACGCACACCAGCCGGTCGCCGTCGACGAGCGGATGGCTGGCGTAGCCCCAGAGGGCGGCCTTGGTCTGGTAGTCGGCCTTGAGGTCGCGGCTCCAGAGGATCTTCCCGTCGGCGGCCTGGAAGCAGAGCAGGTTGCCCTCGGTGCCGAGCGTGTAGACGTGGTCGCCGTCGACCGTCGGGGTGCAGCGTGGGCCGGCCGGGTAGCTCACCGTGTAGGTGACCGGGTATTCGTGCTTCCACACCAGCTTGCCCGTGGCGGCGTCGAAGCACAGCACGCGCTCGGTGCCGGCGGCGGTCTTGCGCTCGAAATTCGCCGCCTGGAGGTCGGCCGTGCTCACGAAATCGGTGACGAACACGCGCCCGCCCGCCACCGCCGGCCCGGCATAGCCCCCCGCCACGCTCGCGCGCCACTCGACCTTCGGCCCGGCGGCCGGGAAGCGGTCGACGATCCCCTCCTCGCGCCACACGTTGTCGCGGCGCGGGCCCATCCACTGCGGCCAGTCGTCGCCTCGCGCGGCGGGGAGCGTGCAACCGAGGAGCAGGGGGAGCATGGCGAAGCGGGGCGCGTGGCGCATGGGCTCCTCGCGGGATGGAGTTCGGGGGCGACGCCGGCACGATAGCAGATGCACCGCTGCGCTCAGAACTGCTCGCGCCGGAGGACGTCGACCGTCTCCACGCAGGCGGTGAGACGGTGGGCGGGGGCGAACTTCCCCGGCAGGTCGTCGAGGATCCGTTCGGCCACCTCCGCGGGCACGATCGCCTCGATCCGCACCAGCGCCCCGTCGGCCGTGGCGCCCCCGGCCCCGTGGCGCCCGGCCCCGTGGCAAGGGATCGCCGTGTAGCCGCTGGCGCCGTGGGCGAGGAGGCAGGCGACGACCTCCCCCTCGAGCGCCGCCTCGGCGACGGCCGTGACCCGCTTGAGCCGGACGATCCCGCGCTTCCGCGTGGCGTAGGGATGGGCCGACGTCTGCCGGTGGCCTTCGAGGCCGACCACGTCGAGGCGCCGTCCGGCCTGCTGGAAGTCGAGCGCGAGTTCGTGGAGGCTCTCCATCACGCTGTGGTCCACCAGCCGCGTGCCGGCGAGGTTGACGACGACGTCGTTGCCCTGGACGAGCCCGAGCTGCTCGATCTGGCGGCGGAACGGGAGCCAGTTGCTGAACACCGCCGAGCCGCGGGCATCGATCTGCACGGTGTGGTCGTCGAGGGTGGTGACGTCGAGGAACGGCTTGAAGAGACTCGCCAGCGGCACGCCGTTGAGCGCGTGGATGACGAACTTCATCCCGATCCCGATCGCCACGCCGACGAGCAGATCGGTGGCGAGGACGCCGATGATCGTGGTCACGAAGATCAGCAGCTGCTCCGACCCGATCGTGAAGACGTTGATGAACTCGCGCGGCGACGCCAGCCGGAGGCCGGTGTAGACGAGCATCGCCGCCAGCGCCGCCAGCGGGATCCGGTGGATCAGCCCCGGCAATAGCGCGACGAAGGCGAGGAGGAACAGGCCGTGCCAGACGTCGGCGAACCGGGTGCGGCCGCCATTGTCGATGTTGGCCTTGCTGCGGACGATCTCCGAGATCATCGGCAGCCCGCCGATGCCGGCGGCGACGAGGTTCGCCAGGCCGACACCGAGGAGATCACGGTTGAGCTGCGTCTTCCGCTTCCAGGGATCGAGGAGGTCGATCGCCTTCGCCGAGAGCAGCGATTCGATGCTCCCCACCAGGGCAAACATCACCACCCACCAGATCGCCGACAGCCGCGTGGCGGGAGGCGGTGAACACGGCGAAGTCGGGGCTCGTCACCGCTTTGGCGAGGTTGGCCGGGACGCTGACGAGAAACCGCTCGTCGAGCCGGTACTCGTGGCCGAGGAACGAGTAGTCGTGGGCGTGGCCGAGGTCGAACCAGGCCGCCAGCGGCACCGCGACCGCGAGGACCAACAGCTGCGCGGGGATCCGCTGCAGCCACGCCGGGCGCAGGCGCGCTTTGACCAGCGGAAAGCCGAACATGATCGCCAGGCTCACCAGGCCGATGACCGCGATCCGCGGATTCATGGCGAGGATCTTCTCCGGGAGCTCGGCGAGGATCTCGAGCGGTTCCCCTGAGGCCTTCTGGCCGAACACCACCGGAAGCTGCTTGAGGCAGATGATCACGCCGATGGCGGCGAGCATCCCGTGGACGACGGCCGTGGGAAAGAAGCCCCCCAGGACCCCGGCCTTGAGGAGCCCGAAGCAGACCTGCACCGCCGCCGCGACGATCCCGACGGCGAGGGTCATCCGGTAGGCGCGGGAATCGGCGGCCGGATCGCCGCCGCCGGTGTACCCGAACGACTGCATCGCCCCGAGCACGATCACGATCAGCCCCGCGGCCGGCCCCTTGATCGTCAGCTCGGAGTTGCTGATCGCCGACGTGACCAGCGCGCCGACGACGGCGGTGAGCACGCCGGCCACCGGGGGAAATCCGCTGGCCTGGGCGATGCCCAGACACAGCGGCAGGGCGATGAGGAACACGAAGAAGCCGCTGGTGATGTCGGCGCGGAAGTTGCGGGCGAACCCGGCGGGATCCCCGCGGGGGACGTCGTCGCGCGGGGCGGCGGCTGCGTGGTCGGTCATGGTGCGGGGGCTCCATGGGTGAGCGACGGCGGGGCCGCGTCGTGACGCGACTCGAGCAGCGTGCCGGCGATCCGCTCGAGCGACGCGACCAGCGGCCCGGGCCACAGGCCGAGCACGACGAGGATCGCCAACAGCGCGGTGAACACGACGCGCTCGCGGGGCAGGATCGGATGGCGCGGGCGGTCTACCCGGGCGGGGCCGCCGAAGATCGCGAACCAGCCGCGGACCAGCGCGATCCCCGCCAGCACGGTGGCGAGGATCACGAGCAGGCCGGCGTGGAACTGCTCGTCGAGGGCGCCGGAGACGATCAGGTCGTCGGCGACGAACGACAGCGTGCCCGGCAGGCCGAGCGTCGCGAGGCCGAAGAGGAGGAAGAACAGCGCCAGGGCCGGGGCGTCGTCGGCGCGCCCCGGGTGGGAATCCAGCGGCACGCTCCCCGCCCGGCTCTCGATCGCCCAGGCGACCAGGCCGATGCCGGTCAGCGACAGCCCGGCGCTGATCCACACCGCCAGCGCCCCGCACAGCTCGGTGGGGAGCCTCCCGGCCAGGCCGGCGAGGACCAGCGCCGACTGGCTCATCGCCAGCGTCCCCACCAGACCGCGCAGGTCGCGCTGGACCACCGCCAGCGCCGCGCCGTAGGCGGTCGTCACCAGCGCCGCCTGGGCGAGGAACACGAGCTCCGCCGCCACGCCGTCGGCGTGGCCGACGAGGAGGCGGATCGCCGTGGCGCCGGCCGTGTGGGCCATCGTCGCTGCCAGCGCCGTGCCGTAGGCACCGGAGGAGTACAGCGCCGGGTACCAGGAGTGGAGCGGGAACACCCCCTTGCGGAGCATCACCGCCACCGCCACCAGCCACCCGCCGGCGTCGCCGACCAGGCCGTGGCCCGGGCGCCAGGGCGGATCGCGGACGATCAACAGGCAGCCGACCGCGAGGCAGACCACCGCCGCCGCCATCGCGCGACCGTAGGCACGGGCGGCGGGCAGGCCGCCGGGTGTGGCCCGCAGCGAGAGGACCGTCGGCACGATGCTGGCGATCCAGAGGAGGACGAGCAGCCCGGGGTGGGCGGTCGCGAGGAGGGCGAGGGTCGCCGCTTCGCCGGCGAGAAGGCGGGGCACCGACTCGCCGTCGAGGGCCCGCTTCGGCGCGGCCACGACGATCGCCAGCCAGACCAGCGCCGCGTAGGGCAGGGCCAGCGCCGTGAGGCCGTCGAACACCAGCGCCGCCCCGCCGGCGGCAACGGGCCCGCGCGCGATCGCGCCGCCGTCGCCCTGGTGCCACCACCAGGCGGCGGCGCACGCGGCGAAGAACGCCAGCGCTGCCGACACCACGGCGACGGCCCGCGCCGAGCGCTGGAGCGCCGTGAAGCGTGTCGCCACGGCGCCCGCTGCCGGCACGGCGATCGCCGCGAGGAGGCTGGCGAGGATCGCGTCGGTGGCGTTCATCGGTCAGCCTCCCGGCGCGGGCCGTCGCCGGAGAGCCAGCCGACGACGCGCCGCTCGCCGCGGGCCGCGGCATGGAGGGCGACCAACACCGGCTCGACGACCAGCCGGTTCACGAGCGACTCCTCGTACCCGCGCTCCAGGGCGACGTGATACAGCGCCGTGCGCGCCCGTTCGGGAAGGAGACGCACCAGGGGCCCGCTGTCGGCACCGGGATGGCCCCCCAGCGCCGCCGCCAGCTCGTGGCGGTCGTGGAGCGCCGACGGCGAGCGGAGGATCTGCAGGCTGCGGAGGATCGCGTGGCTGACGACATGGACCAGCGGGACGATCCGCCAGCCGAGGCCGATCTCGGCGAGGATGATTCCCGCCTGGGTCATCGACGCGTAGGCGAGCATGCCCTTGAGATCGGTCTGCACCGCACCGACGAGCGCCGCGTGGATCGCCGTCCCGGCGCCGATCGCGACCAGGAGCCAGGCGGCCACCGGCGCCGCCTCGAGGATCGCCTCGCAGCGCAGCAGGAGGTAGGCGCCGGCGTGGATCGAGAGGGCACCGTAGAAGATCGCGCTCGATGGCGTCGGCCCCTCCATCGCCCGCGGCAGCCATCCGGAGAACGGCACCTGACCGCTCTTCCCCAGCGCGGCGAAGATCAACAGTAGCGCCACCACCAGCGCCGTCGTCGGCGACAGCAGGCAGGTGCCGGCGGGCCAGCTGCCGGCGATGGCGCGCTCGAAATCGCCCGACCCGGTCGCGGCGTGGAGGACGACGCCGGCGGCCAGCAGCCCGGCGTCGCAGACCCGGTAGGTGACGAAGGCGCGGAGCGCGGCCGTCGCGGCGGCGACCCGGTCGTGGAAGAAGCCGATGAGGAGCGTCGAGGAGATCCCGACGCATTCCCAGCCGGCGAACAGGACGTCGATGCTGCCGGCGAGGACGAGGAGGTTCATCCCGGTGCCGAACAGCGCCAGGAGGACGAAGAACCGGACGAACCCCGTCTCGCGGTGGAGGTATTTGCCGGCGAAGGCGTTGACCAGGCCACACAACCCGGTGGAGAAGCAGACGTAGGGGATCGACAGCGCGTCGGCGACCAGATCGATCGTCGTCTCGTGGTGGCCGACGTGGAACCAGGTGCCGAGGTGGACGTGGTGCGGGGCGAAGCCGCGGGCCGCGAGCATCGCCAGCGACCCGGCCGCCGCAGCCAGCGCGATCGCGAATCCGGCCCCCACCGCACGGGTCACGCCGCGCTCCCGCGCCGGAAGGCCGAGAAGAGGGGGCAGGCCGACCAGCGCCAGCGCCACGGCGGGACCGAGCACCTGGAGGACCACCAGCCACGACAGGATCCGTGTGCCGGTCATCGCCGTGCCTCCGTGGTCAGGGGCGTGGCGCCGGCGGAGGTGCCGTCGGCCAGTCCCGCGGCGATTACCGCCGGCGGCAGGTTGCCGCGGTGGCCGGCGTACCAATCGGCCGAGCGCGCCACGCGGGCCAGCGTCCGGCATTCGGGCCGGTGGGGCACGAACGCTCCGCCGTCGAACCACGCCAGGCCGTCGCCGGCGGGATCCCAGGCGGCGACCGAGACCCAGCCGTTGGTGACCAGGCGCTCGACGGCGGGGATCCCGGCGGCGGCACGGAGGATCCGCTCCTGCGGGGCGTCGATTACCAGCAGGAGGCGGACCGGCTCGTGGATTTCGACGGTCTGCCAGGGGAGGCCTGTCCGCAGGTCGCTGGCGTGGCCGTCCATCACGCCGATCAGACCGGTGATGTTGTGGGGGAGCTTGGTGCCGCAGCCGTAGCGGCGCGGATCGACGCGTGAGAACAGGTAGGCGAGGTTGATCCCCGACCCGACCGGCCCGACCGCCGCCAGCGTGCGCGCGAGGATCGCGCCGTCGGCGTCGTGGTCGGGATCGTAGGAGACGAGGAACGCGCGGCGGTCGAGGAACAGGCCGCGCGTCCGCCAGCGGCGGCCGACGACGCAGACGGCGTTGGTGGCGTGGCCGTATTCGGGGCGCACCTGGGCGAGGTCGCCGGCGCGGGCCTCGACGTGGCGGAGCGCCTCGGCGGGGCTGATGCCGGCGGCGGCGGAGCCGAACCGTCGGCAGCGCTCGTGGGCGTCGCGCGTCCGTGCCTCGTCGATCGTGAGGCGCAGCCGGGAGAAGTCCTGGAGGTGCCCGGCGGGGAGCCGGTCGGTGTCGAAGAACTCGCAGGCGTCGGAGCAGGTGTCTTGCATGCCGCCGACGAACCGCGTGTCGGCGGGGATCTCGACCCCGGCCCCGGCGAGCCGCGCCCGGACCCGCGGGTCGTTGGCCATCAGCGCGAACACGCGCGCGTTGCGGCCGCCGCGGCCGCCGCCGCAGGCGCCGCAGTCGTAGGCACTTTCATGGGGATTGTTGAGGCTCGTCGAACCGTGGCCGATCATCGCCACGAGACGGGCGAAACGCCCCACCAGGCCGATGTCGTCGAGCACGCGGCGGACGATGTCGGCCATCTCGGCGACGTCGAAGCCGGCGCGGGTGCCGTCGGGGAGCAGCTCGTCGCGCTGGCGCTCGATCAGCAGCTGCGTCGCCACACGCTGCCGGGTGAGGGCGTCGGCCGAGCGGCGGAGGCGTGACGTGAACCGGGGGAAGACGACCCGGGCGACGAGCGGGACCGCGGCCAGCGAGCCGGCCACCGCTGCCAGCAGACCGCCGCGGAGCAGGGTGCGGCTCCCGCTGGCCAGTCCGCCGCGCAGCCATCCCATGCCGCGGCGGATCCTTTGCCGCAGTTGGTGGCTCGCCTCGGCACCGGCGACCGGTTCCTCGACGACGGTGTGTGCCGGACGCATCACGATCGGGCACAGCGGCGTGGCGTGCCAGTCGTCGATCCCCCGGAAGGAGATCGGCACGGCGAAGAACCCGGCCGTCCCGAACGTCTCGATCCCGGGGCCCTGTTCCTCGAGATGGCGGCGGAACGATTCGCAGCGGTCGTCCATGCAGGTGATCACCTGCAGCGCGGGGCGCGACGCCGCCGGCGGCCGGGCGATCGTGGCGTGGACGGTGAGGCCGTCGAGGGTCTCGATCCGGTGACAACGCTCGTGGGCGAGGTGGAACAGGCGCCGCCGGACGGTACCGTCGCAGGCGGTGATCGCCCACTCCAACTCGAGCAACTCGTTCTCCCCGAGGCTCCGGATGTCGGCGGCGCCGAGCCCGACCAGCCGTGCCACCTGGCACAGCAACAGCGCCCGGGCGAGGCTGCCGGGCCCCCGGCGGCGCGGGTGGCGGCCGCACAGCTCGGTCCACAGCGCGGCGAGGTCGAACCCGGCGGCGCGCTCCGCGACACGCGCGGGGCGTTGGCCGAGTTGCGGAGCCAGCCATTCCAGCGCGAGGCGGTCGAGGAGGAGCCGGAGGGCGAGGAAGTCGACGAGCCGGGCGGGCACCGCTGCGACGGGAAACCGGTCGGGACGCTGCTCCAGTTGGTGGATCATGCCCGCCCAGCCGCGCAGGGCGACCAGCGAGTCGCGGGCCAACTCGCCGTGACGGGCGGCGGGCACGCCGAGGCGGTCGATCTCGGCGGCGATCAGGTCGTACGGGTCGCTGCCGGCCACCGCTCCGAGCAGACCGCGGTCGCGGTGCGGCATCGGCCAGCCGGCGACGCCCTGGTCGAGGAACGCGGCGCACAACCGGATGAGCAGCGGGTGCACCAGCGCGTCGGCGTCGGTCGCGGGGTGGAGGGCGTGGATCAGGTCGCGGTGCCGCACCGGCAGGCGCGCGGGAAGGATCGCGGGGCGCGAGAGGGCGACGGCCTCCAGGCAGGCCGGCCACAGACCGCTCTCCGTCTCGCGCGCGACAAGGTCGCTTTCCGTCAGCGTCCAGCGGACGGCGGCGTCGTCTTCGAGGCGGAGCGGATGGAGCAGAAGGGCGAGGTGGAGCTGACGCCGGGTGATCCGGCCACCGGCCAGAGGGGCATCGGCCGCCGGTGACGGATCGCCATCGAGCGCCGCCTCGAGGTCGGCGGGGCGGATCCTCCCCGTGGCGAGGGCGTCGCGGTACTGCGACTCCGGCAGGAACGGCTCGGCCTCGAACAACCGGCCCGCTTCGATCACCGCCTCGAGGAACGGGCGGTCCTCGAAGCCGGCCAGCGCGTTTTGGGCGACGAACACGCCGATCGGGCCCTGCGGCGGCAGTGCCAGCGCGGCCTTGGCCAGGTGGGCCTCGATCTCGGCGCGGCGGTCGGAGGAGGCTGTCATACCTACGCAACGCGGAAGGAGATGGAACGGAGCACGGAACGCAGCGACTCGCGGGGCCCAGGGGAGCGCCGTGGACCGCCGGTGGGGCGCCCGCGACAGGGCGCGCAGAAGTGCACGGGGGGCGTCAGGCCCGGTGCGGTGGCGCGCGGATCGGCCCGAGGCTGTGGGCGGGGCGCGGGGGAGACGTGCAGCGGCGCCGTTCGCCGTGGATCACCGCGACATCGGCGGCATCCCCGGGGGGTGCGAACCAGCAGATGAGGGGAAAGAACCGATCGTCTTCCCGCTCCTCCTCCTCGCCTCGTTCATCGGTATCCTCGACGAGGATCCCGTCGGAAGAGGGGCATGCTGGCGCGACCAGCGATGGCCTCCCGTCATCGGAGTCGGTGACCGACCCGAGTGGCCAGGTGGCCAGACAGGCGGAAAGACCGGTCGCGAAGACGAGTATCCTGGCCACGGAGGAACACATGGACTTGGTTGTACCCGTGAAAAAGCTTATGGGACAATCGCTTCCGCCTTGCGAGTCCGACACCTCCTTGCCGACATGCCGACGGGTCTCAGGTGCCATTTGTTGACACGAGCAGAAAAGTTGCATTCTCCTTCAGCATGACCGGGGTGAGCATCGGTTGGGTGCCCGCCGTATGGCGACGGGGTGACGCGGCGATGCACGGCGGGGGGATCGACGGGAGGCCGACCATGACGACCGTGAAGATGGATCCCGGCGGTGTGGCTAGAGCGCGGGTCAGCGGCCCGGTGCGGCGGTGCGGGTTCACGAGGCTCCGCCGGGGACCGGTGGGCTTCACGCTCGTCGAACTGCTCGTCGTGATCGCGATCATCGGCACGCTCGTCGGCCTGCTCTTGCCGGCCGTGCAGAGCGCCCGCGAGTCGGCCCGGGCGACGCAGTGCCGCAACAACCTCCACCAGATCGGCATCGCGCTGCACCACTACCACGACCACAAGCAGCGCTTCCCCTCGGGCTGGGCCGGTGTGCCGGTCGGGCACGATCCGGCCGAGGCGGACGACGATCTACCGGGGTAGGGCTGGGCCACCGAGCTGCTCCCCCAGGTCGAGGCGACGACACTGTTCGACCGGATCGATCGCAAGCTGCCGATCTTCGACCCTGCCAACCCCGCCCGACATGCCGATCAGCGGCGGGCCATGGTGAGCGTGTTTCTCTGCGCATCTGATCCTCCGGGGCCCGCGGCACTCGGCGACGGGGCGTTCACGATCGCCGCGGCCGACGACGATCACGACGCCCATGACCACGAGGAGGCCGACGACCATCCCGCCGAGCCGGTCGACGGCCCGCCGCATGCCCCGCTGTGCGACCTGGGGAAGTCGAACTACATCGGCGTGTTCGGTACCAGCGAAGTCGACGACAACCCGGCGGCCGGCGACGGCGTCTTCTTCCGGAACAGCCGGATCGGCTTCAAGCACATGACCGACGGGTCGAGCAAGACGCTGATCGTCGGCGAGCGTCATTCGCGGCTCGGGTCGAGCACCTGGACGGGCGTCGTCGCCGGCTCGAACGCCCAGCGCGTCCGCAATGTCGGTATCGCCGACCACACCCCCAACCACCCGGCGCACCACTTCGATGACTTCACCAGCCGCCATCCCACCGGCGTGAACTTTCTCTCCGGCGACGCCTCGGTCCGGCGGATCGACGATTCGATCGCCGAGACCGTCTACCGCGCTTTGTGCACCCGCGAAGGGGGCGAGACCGCGACCGACTGACGGAACGCGGTCGCTCTCTCGGTGGGGCGCTGTCGGAGGGTGGCGGCGCCCCAGTGTCAGGTGGGTCATCGCCGCCGTACGGCTGCCGGACCGTCCTGAACCCGCTGCCGCTCCCCGTTCGCCCGGCGGGGCGCTCGGCTCTTGGCCCGTGCCGCTGCGCCGGCGCCCCTTTACAAACGCAACTGAGTTTCATTAGACTTGGAAATGCGTTCGCAGGTGGCCCCAAACCCTGGCATCCGGGAGTCAGCGATGTCGTCGCGCAGCTTTTTGAACGTTCCCGCCGTGTTCCTTGTCGCCGCGCTGCTCATCGGGGGCGGTCGCGCCCGCGCGGAGGCCGTCTACACCGCCGGCCACGCCGACATCGGCGTCGGCTACATCGCAGCCGACAGGCAGTTCGACCCGCACTGGCACACCCATGCCGGTGCCACCGTCAACGGCGTGGTGACGACTGAGGACGGCGAGTACGAACCGGCGACGATGCGGGCCCAGACCTACGCGCAGCGGCTCACGCCGTCGGGCGGCGGCGGCCTTGCGGCGCTGCTCGGAGTGCCCAACGGCACCATCGTGTCGGTGATGGGCTCGACGACGTTCCAGCCCAATCTCGGATTCGGCACCGAGGAGCTGGATCCGCTCGATTGGACGGCGATCACGATCCGCTTCAACCCCGGTGCATCGACGCTGCCGAGCGGTGGGGCGTTCGGGCTCTACACGACCAACTTTGACGGCACGAACGTCGTCGACCGGTTCTTTTCGAGCGTCGATGCCAACGCGACCAACTTTGGAAACACGCTGCAACTAAACCCCGGCGATCATGCCCACTACCAGTGGGGCTTCACGCAGCAAGGGACGTATGACCTGAACTTCATCTGGTCCGGGACGCACGTCAGCGACGGTCCGATCAGCACGTCGGCGACGTTCCGGGTCCAGGCCGTGCCCGAGCCGTCGACGCTCGCGCTGGTGGGAATCGCCGGTGGGGCGATCGTTGCCGGGCTCGTGCGGCGGCGGCGCCACCGCGCCCCCGTGCGTGCCGCCAGCTGATCGATCGCCGGCGGCGACCGGTCGGTGGGGAACGTCTCGATGGTCAATCGGCGCCGTCGCGGCTTCCCATCGCCCACCAGGCAATCTGATCGACGCCCTCCTCGATGAACTCGACGTGGCCGTCGGCGAAGCAGACGTTCACGCCACCGGGATGACGGCTGCTGGCCGTGGCCATGTAGTTGCCGCTCCCCTCGCCGCCGTAGATGTGACCGTTCCAGCCATTGGGAGGGAACACGTGCATCACCGTGTTGGCGACCAGCGACCAGCCACTGATCCACGAGCGACCCAGGAACGGGGAGTACGTCGGGTCGGGCGTCTTTTCGGTGTAGGTCTGCCAGTTCGACACGGTCGTGATCCCGGGACCGGTCGTTCCCCCTGGACCCAGCCAGCGACGGCTGAGACCTCCGCCGCACCCCGACGACAACGATGGGGGGATGCGATCGGGCGCCGAGGCGTCGAACAGCAGGCTGGTGATCCGGCGCTCCTCGACCAGCGCGGTGCGCGACGTGCCGTCGGTGAAGTCCTTGAGGCGGATCCGGTTGACTTGCCAGGCGGCTCCCGGAACTGACGTGTCGCCGGTGTCGAGCGGGATCGCGCCATTGGCACGCGACAACCCCGGTGAGGGAATGCCGCGGCCGGGAATCCCGTGGGTGGCCATCGGCCAGCCGACGTTGCCGGCATAGCTGCCCGGAGCGGAACGGGCGGAGCCGAGCAGGGCCTCGTGGCCAGGGTGCCACGTCCAGGTGTCCGACGGGCAGAGGAACGTCGGCACGACGGTGGCCGCGGCCTTGGCGTTGCGGTGTCCGGCGGAGATCCGCATCCCGGCGGCGCCCGGGCTGTAGTCACCGGCGGGAGCGTCGGCCATTCCGACCGCGGGGTCGATCGATTGGGCGAGTGCCGTTTCCTCGGTGTAGGGGAGGATGCCGACCAGGAAACTCGTCAGCCCCGGACCGCTACGCCCACCGACGGTGACCGCACCGGTGGAGTGGACGGGCAGTCGCAAACGGGCATCGTGGTGATTGACGATCGCCAGCCCGATCTGGCGCAAATTGTTGACGCACTGCGTCCGCCGCGCGGCTTCGCGGGCGCTTTGTACCGCGGGGAGCAGCAGCCCGACGAGCGTGCCGATGATCGCGATCACAACCAGCAGTTCGACGAGGGTGAACCCGCCGCGGCCCCGCACCCGCCCGCCATCGTTCCACATGCTCATGGCACCGCACCCCCGGGAGAAGAAACCGGCAAGCCGCGACCAGCCGATTTGCATATCATATGCAGGAACAACCTGCTTGTCTCGTGAATGTTCGTTGCAGGCCGGTGGACCAGCCGGGCCCATTCCCACGCGATTTGCACAGGTACGGCCCAGGGATGGCTTTGTCCACGGAC
>Ga0194133_10004007_pt1 | contig 20253 bp, 17 predicted proteins | sample TA2KigOf40mmetaG_FD_155448 | JGI IMG/M metagenome (GOLD analysis project Ga0194133, IMG submission 155448) | Freshwater microbial communities from Lake Tanganyika, Tanzania - TA2015055 Kigoma Offshore 40m | ecosystem: Environmental > Aquatic > Freshwater > Lake | place: Tanzania: Lake...
AGTGGCTGTTCCTGCAATTCCTCGACTCCGGGCTGGCCTATCAGAAGGACGCCACGGTCAACTGGGATCCCATCGATCAGACCGTGCTCGCCAATGAGCAGGTGGACAGCGAAGGCCGCTCCTGGCGTTCCGGTGCCCTGGTGGAGAAGCGCAAGCTGCGCCAGTGGTTCCTCAAGATCACCGATTACGCCCAGCAACTGCTCGACGACCTGAGCAAGCTCGATGGCTGGCCGGAGCGGGTGCGCACCATGCAGGCCAACTGGATCGGCCGCAGCACCGGAGCCGAACTGCAGTTCACCGTGGTGGATGCCGACGGCAACGACACGGCTGAGCGCATCACCGTGTTCACCACCCGGCCGGACACGATCTTCGGCGCCTCCTATGTGGTGCTGGCACCGGAGCATCCGCTGGTGGCGCAGCTCACCACGGCTGACCAGGAAATCGCGGTGGAGGCCTTCTGCGATCTGGTGTCGCGCCAGAGCGAGCAGGAGCGCACCGCGGAAGACAAACCGAAGCGCGGCGTGCCGATCGGCGCCCAGGTGCGCAACCCCGCCAACGGCGAGCTGATCCCGATCTGGATCGCCGATTACGTACTGGCCGAATACGGCACTGGCGCCGTGATGGGTGTGCCCGCCCACGACCAGCGCGATTTTCTGTTCGCCCGCCAGTACGAGCTGCCGGTGCAACAGGTGATCATTCCGGAAGGCAGCGATGAGCACGCCTTCGAGGGCGGCGCCTGGACCGAAGCCGGTGTGCTGATCCACTCCGGCCGTTTTGATGGGCTCCACAGCGGCGAAGCCAAGCAGGCGATCACCGCCGCCGCTGAGACCGAAGGTTGGGGCCGCGAAAAGGTGCAATTCCGCCTGCGCGACTGGCTGATCTCCCGCCAGCGCTACTGGGGCTGCCCGATCCCGGTGATTCACTGCGACAGCTGCGGCGTGGTGCCCGTGCCGGCCGAGCAGCTCCCGGTGGAACTGCCCCGCGACGTGGCCTTCAGCGGCAAAGGCGGTTCACCCCTGGCGCAGCTGGAGAGCTGGGTGAACGTGAGCTGCCCGTGCTGCGGCAAACCCGCCAAGCGGGAAACCGACACCATGGACACGTTCATGTGCTCCAGCTGGTACTACCTGCGCTACAGCGACGCCAAGAACACCAACCTGCCCTTCAGCAAAGAGGCGGTGAACAGCTGGCTGCCCGTGGATCAATACGTGGGCGGCATCGAGCACGCGATCCTGCACCTGCTCTACTCGCGCTTCTTCACCAAGGTGCTGCGCGACCGGGGCCTGCTCGGCTTCGATGAACCCTTCCAGCGCCTGCTCACCCAGGGCATGGTGCAAGGCATCACCTACAAGAACCCCCACACCGGCAAATACATCGCACCGGCCGATGTGGCCGATCCCACCGATCCGCGCGATCCCGTGAGCGGCGAGGTGCTGGAGACGTTCTACGAAAAGATGTCGAAGTCGAAGTACAACGGCGTGGATCCGGCCGTGGTGATCGACAAGTACGGCGCCGATACGGCCCGGATGTTCATCCTGTTCAAGGCGCCGCCGGAAAAGGATCTCGAGTGGGATGACGCCGATGTGGAAGGGCAGTTCCGCTTCCTGCAGCGGATCTGGCGCCTGGTGGATGGTGCCTGTGAGCGCGGCCTGAGCCTGGCGGCGGGAGCCGGTGGGCCCGAACTGGTGGCCAAGGCCATTGCCGACGCCGCTGCTGGCGGCGGACTCAAGCCCGCAGAACAAGAGCTGCGGCGGGCGGTGCACACCGCCATCGCCGAGATCAGCGACGACCTCGATGGCGATTACCAGTTCAACACCGCCGTTTCAGAGCTGATGAAGCTCAGCAACGCGATGGGCACCCACCTCGAGGGCAGCGGTGAGGTGATCGCCTGCGAGGCCCTGCGCAACCTGCTGATCCTGCTCGCTCCCTTTGCACCCCACCTGGCCGAAGAGCTCTGGCTGAAGCTCGGCGGGCGCAACACCGGAGATGCCCTCGCCGCCAGCAGCATCCACGCCCAGCGCTGGCCCGCCGCCGATGCCAGCGCCCTGGTGCGCGACACCGTGCCCCTGGTGATTCAGATCAAGGGCAAAGTGCGCGGCAACCTCGAGGTGCCCGCCGATGCCGACAAGGCCACCCTGGAGAAGCTGGCCCTCGAGAGCGACATCGCCGCGAAGTGGCTGGAGGGCAAAGCCCCCAGCCGCGTGATCGTGGTGCCCGGCAAGCTCGTGAACTTGGTGCCCTGAGCGCGGCTGCGCTCAGTCGTGGGTGAACACGAGCGAATCGGGCTGGCCCCAATCGCCGCGCGCATCAATGTGGCGACGGTTGGCGCAGAGGTGGCGCAGGATCCAATAGAGCGGCTCGGGTGAGGGCAGGCCCATCAGCTGCTGCAACTCCGCCAGGGTGTGCTCGCGCTTATGGCCCATCGCCTGCTCCAGGCGCGCCTGCAGATCGAGCAGAGCGGCCGCTGCCTTCTTGCCAGCTTCCACGCCGGGCTGGTGGTAGGCGTTGATGTTCACCAGCTCGCCGTAGTAGCCCACGGCCCGCTCGAACAAGGCGATCAGAGCGCCAAGGCTGCGAGCATCGAGCTTCTGCATCGTGATGCTCAGGTTGTAGCGCCCCTCCTCGGTGAGGGCTGAGCGGGTGCCCTGCAGGAAGCCATCGAGGAAATCACCGGGGTTCTCGCCCTCGAGCGGCGGGATGTCACCCGGATCCTCAAGCACCTCGATGAACGTCACGAAGTAGTTATCCACGCCATCGCGCAGTTGCTGAACATAGGCGTGTTGGTCGGTGGAGCCTTTGTTGCCATACACGGCAATGCCCTGGTGCACCACGTTGCCCTGGCGGTCGAGCTTCTTGCCCAAGCTCTCCATCACCAGCTGCTGCAGGTAGCGGCTGAACACCTCCAGGCGGTCGCGGTAGGGCAACACCACCATGTCGCGCTGACCGCGGCCACCACCGGCTTTGAACCAGGCGGCAGCCAGGAGAGCGGCAGGGTTGCTGTCGAGGGTGGTGGCCGCGCGGGTCACCGCATCCATCTCGGCGGCTCCCGCCAGGAAGGCGCGGATATCGGAGCCGATCAGAACGCCGGGCAGCAGACCCACGGCACTGGTGATGCTGGTGCGGCCCCCCACCCAATCGAACATGTCGAAGCGGGCCAGCCAATCGCCCTGCTCCGCCTCCTGATCGAGGCGGCTGCCGAGCATGGTCACCGCCACGGCCTGCTTGATCCAGTTGCCACCCGCGGCCTCCACGGCACGGCGGGCCTGCAGCATGCCGATGTGGGGCTCGGGCGTGCCGCCGGATTTGCTCACCACGATCACCAGCGTGGTTTTCAAGCGCTCACCCAAGGAGGCCAGGGTGCGGCGCATGCCGTCGGGGTCGACGTTGTCGAAGAAATGGAAGGGCAGGCCGGCGCCGGGATCCTGCAAGGCCCGGATCATCAACAGGGGGCCGAGCCCCGAGCCGCCGATCCCGATCCACAGCACATCGGTAAAGCGGGATCCGCCATCCGGTTGGATCGCACCGCTCAGCACATCACGGCCAAAGGCCTCGATGCGGTCGATCTCCGCCTGGATGTGCTGACCACTGGCGGCATCGGGTGCCAGGGATGGATTGCGCAGCCAGTAATGCCCCACCTGGCGCTGCTCATCGGCATTGGCGATGGCCCCACCTTCCAGCGCAGCCATGGCCTGGAAGGCTTCCTTGAAGCGGGGCCGCAGGCTGCTGAGCACGGCCTCGTCCAGGCCCATCCGGCTCACATCCAGCCAGAAACCAAGGCTCTCGTTGTGCCAGAGCTGGCTGCAGAATCGCTCCCACTGACTGTTGGCGTCAACGCCGGGAGCGGAAGCGGTGGATGTCATGAAGCCATTCAGGCAGGCGCAAATCGAACCTATCGGTGAAATCCCCGTGGGCAAACCCTTTTGAGCCAAGAAATCCCGCAAAAAGCCAAGACTGATCCGAGACTGTGTGGACAAGCACACAGCCGGCCACCGGTTTGCCTAGCCATTCCGGAAGAGCTTCGTAAGCTTTGGTTAATAACCCCCGAGCCCTGAGCCACACGCTCCGCCACCGCAGCACCCGCACTGCCCTTTGCGCAGGCGCTCTCGGCTTGGCCATGCTCAGCCTCGGGAGCGTGGATTGGCGCCTGCGAGGGCAAGTTCAAGCAGCAGCAGCGCCGCGATCCAGCCTGGCGGAGAAGCCCGAGGCCGATCCCACCACCTTCACCGCTGAAGAACTGCAGGAGCTGCAGCGCCGCTTTGGCGTGCATGGCCCGCAGCCCAAGCTCGCGCAACTGTTCACCAAAGGGGTCGATCAGCTCACGCCCCTGCGCAGTCACACGGTGACCCGTCTGGATGCACTGCGCCCTGTGGTGTGGCGCGAGAGCCGCCGCACCGGGATCAACCCGATGCTGCTGGCCGCGATCCTCTTCGATGAGATGCAACACGCCAAGCCGGGTGAAGACCTGCCCTTGGCAGCCCATTCAGGTCTGTTCAGCACCCATGGCCCCGCTCAGCTCGGGCTCAGCGAGATGGTCAAACAGGGGCTGCTGCGCGAAGACGCCACACCCGACGAGGTGGCCGAAGCCCGCGATCAATTGCTTAACCCTGAGCGCAACGTTGAACTGCTGGCGGGAAAAATGGCACGCCTGCTGGCGCTGCTCAACCAACCCGCAGCGGCAACGACCAACGTGAGCCACAACCGCACGCGTGCGAAAACCGTGGCCACCCTTGCCTACCTGCACAACGGCAAGCTCGACTATCCCGCTCGGATCCTCCGCTACATGCAGGATCCGGAGCTGCATGGGCTGATGTTCAGCGTGCGGCGCAAACCCAGCCCTGAGCTGATCTGATCGCCGAGCCAGCCTCCCCGGAGCTCGCAGCGATCAACAGAGGGCCCCGAGGGCGGCGAGCCGCACCTGCAGCGCGCTCCAATCGAAACTGCGGGGGTCAGCCCTGGCCGCGCCCAGATCCACATAGCGGTGCGTGGTGATGTGATCCATCGGGATGCGGTAACGGCGCATCCAGTTCGCCAGAACCACCGCCAAGGCGTCGTACTGGAGGCCGGTGTAGCCGCTGTGTCTCGGCCCGTCATCCTCCCCATCCAGCGGTGTTTCCAGGCTGAGGTGCAGGGCGAAGTTGTTCACCGAGCCATCCATGTTGGGGTTGGTCACATCCCAACGGCCCTTGAAGGCGGAATAGCCGGCGCCGAAGGCGCGCTTGGCTGGATCCAGGGTTTCCACCACCTGGCCGTCTTCACCGATCAACAGGTGGTAACTCACCTGGTCGTGATCATGGGGGTGATGGGTGGTGAAGGTGTTGATGGCGGAGCCGATGCCATACACGGTTTCATGCAGAACCACCAATGAGGGCGTGATGTCCACGCTGTTGCCGTAGGCATCACGCGGGGTGCGTTCGCCGTAGTTGCTGGGATCGATGCTCACCCGGCGCATCTGGCTCGGCAGATTCCGTTGCAACGTCGTCAGCCGTTGGCGTAAGGATTGATCAGGACGATCGCACTGTTTGCGCAGGGGGGTGACCCAGGCGGTCTGCTGGGGTGGTGCCGGTGCCTTAGCAGGCTGAACCCCAGCGGGCAACGGCACCGGCAGTGGTTCACGCCCCTGGTGCCAGGCCACAACCGCCAACGCCAACACAGCCGCGCCAGCAGCCACAGCGGTTGGCCGTATCAGGGGGCGGGATGGTTTGAGATCACTGAACGGCCGCACCATCAGTCCACCAGTGCGGGTTGCTGGAGAAGCCAGCGTTGCTGGGCGATCCGCTGCGCGTCTGTGGCGTCATCAACGCGTTTGAGCCGATAGCGCTCCACCTGCGGCGGCTCGGAGCAGAAGGCGAGGCTGCGCAGCTGGGAGCGTCTGGCGATCAGCAGGGTCTGGGGTTGATGGGCTCGCAGCGCCCGCTGCAGGTCTTCGGGGTTCTTCAGGCGCTGTCGATCGAGGGCCACCAGCTCATCGCCCACCATCACACCGGCCCGCTCGGCCGGGCCGCCCCGCACCACCCGCGCCGCCGTGAGGCCGCCGGACTCCTGCCGCGGAGTCAGTCCTGCCCATGGGGTGCTCGCCATCTCCGCCTCCAGGAACAAGCCCACACTCGATAGGTAGCCATCGAGATCGGGATCGTCGAGGTCCTGCAGCCAACAAGGAAGCGTTGCAGCGAGATCTGGAGCAGACGCTGCGAAGGCCTGCACCAGATCCGCTTCGCTGTAGCCCCGCCCCCAGCGCCCATGGCTGAGCCAGAGCTGCTGCAACACCTGCATCAGTGAGCCGCCGCAGCGACGCAGATGCAGATCGAGGCAGAGGGCCACCACCGCGCCCTTGAGGTAATAACTCACCTGGGCATCAGCCGAATAGGCATCGGCCTTGTAGAGCTTCACCCAGGCTTCGCGGCTGCTCTCGCGCAGGCTCTGCACGGCGCGTCCAGGGGTGAGGCGATAGCGGCTGAGGTCTTCACCGAGGTCGCTCAGCAGATCATCGGGCTCGCTGAGGCCAGCGGAGAGCGGCAGGAACTGATCGAGGTAACTGGTCACCCCCTCGGCAAACCACAGGCTCGGTACCACCGGCGGGCGGTGGTAGTCGATCGGGGTGAGCTCCGCCGGCCGCAGCCGACGCACATTCCATTGGTGCAGGTATTCGTGGGCCACCAGCTGCAGGAAGCGGCGGTAGCCGTTCGGCTTCTCCAGGTTGTCGCGCCCGTAGATGAGCACGGTGCTGTCGTCGTGCTCAAGGCCGCCGTAGCCCTCATCCACCAGATGGAGGATCACCAGATAGTGACCAGTGGCAGGGCGCTCAACGCCCATCAGGCGGCAGCAGGCTTCGCAAACGCGGCGCAGATCATCCAGAAGCGCCGGGTGTTTCTCCAGAAGCCAGCGTTCATCGCCCGGCTGCCCTGCCCAGCACACCAGTTGGTGCGGTACCCCCAGCACCGTGAACGGCAGTGGCTGATGGGGCCCTGCTTCCAGAGGGCTATCGATCAACTGATCGAGATCGCGGGCCTGCCAAACGCCGTTGGTGCGAGGGAGCGGCACAAAGGCCTGCCAGCCCTGCGGCAGGGAACAGCTGAGCTGATGGGGGCTCCAGCGCTCTCCCTCCAGCTCGAGCACCACGGCCGCCAACGCCAGAAAGCCGTGCTCGTGATCGAGGTGGCAGGTGCGCACGGTGAGCTCAGTCGCCAGCACCCGGTAGCGAATCGTGAGCAGGCCACCGCTGGGGTTGCAGGTCACGCCCCAGGCGGAGGGTTCCAGCCGCTGCGGCTCCAGCGCGAGCCCGTCTTGCTCCACCGCCAACCCCTCGAGCTGACGCACGTAGTCGCGGATCAGATACGACCCCGGCGTCCACCCAGGCAACGCAAGCCGCATCCGCGATAGCCGCGGCTGAACCTGGATCTGAACCGCCACCAAGTGCTGTTGGGGCTCGCTCAGATCGAGATGGACCTGAACCACGGGTTGCCTCAGGAGTTCAGGCTGTGGGCGAGTTCAACGGTGGCGCCCGGTAGCTCTTGGGCCACGGCACGCAGCGCCAAGCGGGCTGCATAGCGGCGTGTGATCGCGCCGATCAGTTGTTGCAGGGAGCGCGACCGTCCCAGCTGCTGCAGATCCCCCACCAGGGCCAGCTGGCCACCGGCGTCGCGACGCCAGCCCAGCCAGGTTCCTTCGGGAAGCTGAACGCGCAGGTTCACCGGCTCGCGTTGATCGGCGAAGCCTCGGAGGTCACCTCCCCGCAGCACCGTGAGCTCCAGATCCTCAAGCGCCTGAACCAAAACGTCTTCATCGCGAAGAACGGTTGGCAGGATGGAGAGATGGGACATGGCCCGACACCCGATCCTTCGAACCCTAGCGAGCTCCACAGGTCGATCCAGTGGCCGTTGCCACCAGATCAGCCGCCTGCTGCCCCGCGCCTGTTGCGCCTGGGGGTGATGGCCTCGGGATCAGGCAGCAACTTCGAAGCCTTGGTGGGCGCCTGCCGGAACGGCCCGCTGGCTGCAACGGTGTGCCAGCTGGTGGTGAATAACCCCGGCTGCGGTGCGGCCCAGCGCGCTGAACGGCTCGGTGTGCCCTGCACGATTCACGATCACCGCCTGTTCAACAGCCGTGAGGCACTGGATCAGGCGCTGATCGCCAGTTTCCAGGCCGCCAACGTTGACCTGGTGGTGATGGCGGGTTGGATGCGCATCGTGACCCAGGCCCTGATTGATGCCTACCCCCAGCGCCTGGTGAACATCCACCCATCCCTGCTGCCCAGTTTCCGGGGCGCCAGGGCGATCGAACAAGCCCTGGCCGCCGGCGTGCAACTCAGCGGCTGCACAGCCCATCTGGTGAGCCTGGAGGTCGACACCGGGCCGATCCTGGTGCAGGCCGCCGTTCCTGTTCTGGCCAGCGATACGGCTGACAGCCTGGCCGCGCGGATCCATGCCCAGGAGCACCGGATCCTGCCGCTGGCGGTGCAGTTGGCCGCCGAACGCCTCGAGCTGCTCTACGGATAGAAGGGCAACAGCGGCAGGCCCGTTTCAGCCGGCAAGCCCGCCATCAGGTTGAGGCACTGCACTCCCTGGCCGGCCTGGCCCTTCACCATGTTGTCGATCGCGCTCATCACGATCACCTGGCCGGTGCGGCCATCCACCTGCACCGAGAGCAGCGCTCGGTTCGTCTGACGCACCCACTTGGTGGAGGGATAGGTGCCCACCGGCAGCACCTGCACGCAGGGGGCATGGCGATAGGCCGCCTCCAGCAACGTGGTGAGGTCTTCAGCGGTAAGGCCTGGATCACGCAGGCGGCCATACACGGTGGCCAGCAGGCCGCGCACCATCGGAATCAGGTGCGGCGTGAACTGGAGGGCGATCGCGTGGCCTGAAGCACGGCTGCACAGCTGCTCGATCTCGCTGGTATGGCGATGGCCCACCACGCCATAGGGGGCCACCCCCTCGGAAGCTTCAGCCAGGAGCAGATGCTCCTTGGCGGCGCGTCCACCACCACTGGTGCCGGTTTTGGCATCGATCACGATGCCACTGGTTTCGATCAAGCCCTGCTTGAGCAGCGGTGTGAGCGCCAACAGGCTGGCTGTGGGGAAGCAGCCAGGCGCCGCCACCAACCGCGCCGCTGCGATCCGCTCCGCCTCCCACTCCACAAGGCCATACACCGCTTCTGAGCAGAGCTCTGCATCGCTGCGGGGGAAGGAATGCGCTTCGGAGGCATACACCTCCTTCCATTGATCGAGGGAGCTGTAGCGGTAGTCGGCGGAGAGATCCACCACCTTCACGCCGCGCTCCAACAGGGGCGGCACCAGGGTGGACGCCAGGCCGTTGGGCAGGCTCAACACCGCGAAATCAGCTGCGGCGGCAATCGCTTCCGGATCGGGCGACTGCACCACGGGATCGCCCGGCAGGGGCAGAAACGGCGTGAGCTCGCTCCAGCGCTTGCCGCTGCTGCGCTCGCCGCCCAGGAAGCTCACCGACAGTTCCGGATGGCCCTGAAGCAGGCGCAGGGTCTGCAGGCCGCCATAACCGGAGGCGCCGATCACCGCAACGCGCTTGCTGGCCATGCCGGGATGTCAGTAACGCCAGATCGTACCGGGCTCTATAAAAGTGTCTGCAACCCGGGCCCGGCGGGCCCTCCACCCCTGAACCAAAGCGCTTTCCAGTTCGACACCATCGCCGATGGCCTGGCGGCGATCCGCAATGGCGAAATGGTGGTGGTGGTCGATGACGAGAACCGAGAAAACGAAGGCGACCTCATCTGCGCTGCGCAGTTCGCCACACCGGAGCAAATCAACTTCATGGCCACCGAGGCCCGGGGCCTGATCTGCCTGGCCATGGAAGGCGAACGGCTCGATGCCCTCGATCTGCCGCTGATGGTGGATCGCAATACCGACAGCAACCAGACCGCCTTCACCGTGAGCGTGGATGCGGGGCCCGAGAACGGCGTGAGCACCGGCATCTCAGCGGAAGACCGGGCGCGCACCATTCAGGTGGCGATTCATCCCGGCACCCGCCCCGCCGATCTGCGCCGGCCCGGCCACATCTTCCCGCTGCGGGCCAAGCAGGGCGGTGTGCTGAAGCGGGCCGGCCACACTGAAGCCGCCGTGGATCTGGCGCGGCTCTCCGGTCTGTACCCCGCCGGCGTGATCTGTGAGATCCAGAACGCCGATGGCTCGATGGCGCGGCTGCCGCAGCTGGTGGAGTACGCCCGCCAGCACGGCCTGCGCCTGATCAACATCGCCGATCTGATCCGCTACCGGCTCGACACCGAGCGCTTCGTGCGCCGCCAGGCCGAGGCCGCGCTCCCCAGCGCCTTCGGCAGCTTCAGGGCCATCGGCTATCGCAACGAGCTCGATGGCAGTGAGCACGTGGCCATCGTGAAGGGCGAACCCGAACAGGCAGAAGGGCCTGTGCTGGTGCGGGTGCACAGCGAATGCCTCACCGGCGATGCCTTCGGCTCCCTCCGCTGCGACTGCCGCCCTCAGCTCGAAGCGGCGCTACGCATGATCGAAGCCGCCGGCGAGGGCGTGGTGGTGTACCTGCGCCAGGAGGGCCGGGGCATCGGCCTGATCAACAAGCTGCGTGCCTACTCCCTGCAGGACGGCGGCCTCGACACCGTGGAAGCCAATGAGCGCCTGGGCTTTCCGGCCGACCTGCGCAATTACGGCGTTGGTGCTCAGATCCTGAGCGATCTGGGGGTGCATCGCCTGCGCTTGATCACCAACAACCCCCGCAAGATCGCCGGCCTCGGGGGCTACGGGCTGCAGGTGGAGGACCGGGTGCCGCTGGTGATGGATCCCAGCCAGCACAACGCCGCCTACCTGCAGACCAAGCAGGCCAAGCTGGGTCACCTGATGGACGCACCAGCCGGCAACGGACCAGCGGCGGTGTTGGCCTGGACCACGGCTGCGGCTGAAGAGCTGAGCAGCGAAGCCAAGGCAGCCCAATTCCAGCAACTGCGCGACTGGTGCTCAGCCCATGATCTGGAGCTGGAGCACGAAGAGCACTCCCGCGTGCTGGCCCTGCTCAACCAGCCCGATCTGGCTGTGTTGGTGGCCAGTGGCGATGCCGAGCAGCTGGCTCAGATGCTGCACACCATGGCCGACTGGCCCCGCACCGGCAGCGTGAGCTTGCTGCTCGGTCCAGACACGCAGCGCACCGCCCACCCCAGCAACACGCTGGAGGCGGAACGGCGGCCGCTGGTGGAGCTGCAGGCAAGTCGCCCCCAGCTCCGGGTGGATGCCGGAACGCTGATGCGCTGGAGCTGAGCCAGGCGCATCAGCGTTGCCGGAACAGCGATCAGTCGCTGATGGTGACGCTGTTGATGCGGCTGCCGTTCTTGAGCGCCATCACCACATCCATGTTGCCGGTGTGGCCAAACACGGTGTGCACGCCATCGAGGTGGGGCTGGGCCTCATGACAGATGTAGAACTGCGAGCCACCGGTGTTGCGGCCGGCGTGGGCCATGGCCAGGGTGCCGGCTTGGTGCTTCTGGCTGTTGATCTCGCAGTCGATCTGGTAGCCGGGGCCGCCGGTGCCGGCCATGCCGCGGGCGCCTTCACGGCTGTTGGGGCAACCGCCCTGAGCCATGAAGCCCGGGATCACACGGTGAAAGGCCAGACCGTCATAGAAACCGTCTTTGGCCAGCTTCACGAAGTTGGCCACGGTGTTGGGCGCATCGGCTTCGAACAGCTCCAGTTCGATCGTGCCGGCGTCGGTCACCATCACGGCTTTGGTCACGGCGGGAGAAGAGCAAACAGAAGTCAGTATGGGCGCTCCGGTAGAAGGGTTGCAGGCGCACCCGAACCATGGCTTCTCCCACCGGTCTGAACCTCGCCCAGGCCCGCCTCGGCGTGCTCGGCGGCAGCGGGCTCTACGCCATGGAAGGGCTGGAGAACGTGCAGGAGCTCACGATCGAGACGCCCTTCGGCGCTCCCTCCGACAGCTTGCGGCTGGGAACCCTGGGGGGGATGGAGGTGGTGTTTCTGGCCCGCCATGGCCGCCATCACACCTTTCTGCCCACCGAGGTGCCCTATCGGGCCAACATCTGGGCGATGCGCTCGCTGGGCGTGCGCTGGATCCTCTCCCCTTCGGCGGTGGGTTCGCTGCAGGAGCAGGTGAAACCGCTCGACATGGTGGTGCCCGATCAATTCATCGACCGCACCATGCAGCGGCCGATCAGCTTCTTCGGTGAGGGGGCTGTGGCCCACGTGGCCCTGGCTGATCCCTTCTGCCCCAGCCTCAGCCGCCTGCTGGCCGATGTGGCCGACAGCCTGATGCCGGAGGGGCGCAGCCTGCACCGCGGTGGCACCTATCTGTGCATGGAAGGCCCCGCCTTCTCCACCCGCGCTGAATCCAACCTCTACCGCAGCTGGGGTTGCACGGTGATCGGGATGACAAACCACACCGAAGCCCGCCTGGCCCGGGAAGCGGAAATCGCCTACGCCACCCTCGCCATGGCCACCGACTACGACTGCTGGTACGCCGACCACGACAGCGTCACCGTGGAGATGGTGATCGGCAACCTGCGCGCCAATGCCGCCCTCGCTACCCAGATCGTGCGCACCACCGCGGAGCGCATCGCCGCACAACGGCCCGCCAGCGTGGCGCACAGCGCCCTGCGCGATGCCCTGATGACACCCGCCGATCAGGTTCCCGCCGCCACCCGGCGCAAACTCGATCTGTTCACCGAGCCCTACTGGGGTTCATTCCAGGGCTGAGCGCAGCTGGCCCCCGTGGCTGGCGAGCCGTTCACGGGCATCGGCTGCACTGATCTGGCAACGGGCCATCAGCAGCGCCAGCTTCACGGAGCCCTCGCTCTGCTGCAGCAGGGCACGGCCGGCGTCACGATCAACGCCAGCCAGATCCGCCAGGATCCGCAAGGCCCTGTCTTCCAGCTTGCTGTTGGTGACGGCCACATCCACCATCCGGTTGCCGTACACCTTCCCAAGGCGCACCATCACGCCGGTGCTGAGGATGTTGAGGGCCATCTTGGTGGCGGTTCCGGCCTTCAGGCGTGTGGACCCGGTGAGGACCTCAGGCCCGGTGATCAAACGAATGTCGATCTCGCAGGGCATCGCCACCTGCTCGGCGGGAACGCAGGCCATGGCGATGCTGAGGGCGCCAATGCTGCGGGCATGGCTCAAGCCGCCATGCACATAGGGCGTGGTGCCGCCCGCGGCGATGCCCACCAAGGCATCGGCGGCGTTGAAGCCGCGCGCGATGAGATCGTCGCGCCCCGCATCAAAGAGATCCTCCAAACCTTCTGAGCTGCGCAACAGCGCCGGGGCTCCCCCCGCCAGAACGCCCTGCACCAGCTCCGGCGCACTGCAGAACGTGGGCGGACACTCCGCCGCATCCAACACACCCAGCCGGCCGGAGGTGCCGGCTCCCAGATAAAACAGGCGGCCCCCGCCACGCAGCCGCTCGGCAATGGCATCGATGGCGGCAGCTAGAGCTGGCGCCGCTGCCGCCACGGCCTCCTGCGGGCGCCGGTCTTCGTCCACGAACACAGCCACCAGATCGGCGGTGCTCAGCGCATCGAGATCAGCACTGGAGGGGTTGGCCTGCTCGGTGAGCAGATGGCCCCGTTGCACATCAGCGAAAGGGCTGCTCACAGCAGGCCCTCAAGCCGCCGGCGGAAGTCCTCGAGTTCGGCGTTGCCGGTGCTGATCGGGTCGTCGGCTGCCGCCACCGCGGGCTCAGCGCTCGGGTCCTCCTGGTCGCGCCAGGAGGTCACATCCATGTTTTTCTCGGGTGGAGCAATGAGCAGGCGATCTTCGGCGCTCTGGGGCAGGAACCCGGCCGGCACAAAGCGCGCTTCATAACCGGCGCTGCTGCAGAACTCCTCCATCTCGCGGCGCTCGATCGCTTCCACCGTTGGTGCAGGAAAGTCCTGAGCTTCCAGCAGGCCGGCGTAGCGCTCGGCGTCGTCGCGGTCCTCAAACAACAGCACCACGGTGGTGCCATTCAGTTCGAGGGAGTGAATGCCCTCGTTGTCGCTGCCGGCATCGAACAGCAGGACGTGAACCGACATCGTGGAGCGAACGCTGGCCTCAGTGTCTCACTGATGGGCCGCCTCGGCTCAGCTCCGTTCACCATCGAGCTCAGAAGCCAGCTGTTGCAGCCGCGCGTAGAGCGCCTCCTCCGCCTCGGTGAGTGCGCTGGGCACCACCAATCGCACCTCCACCAGCTGATCGCCGCGCTGGTCGCCCTGCTGCAATCCACGGCCCCGCAGGCGCAGCAAGCGACCGCTGGAGGAGCCGGGCGGGATGCGTAATTGCACGGGTCCATCGAGGGTCGGCACCACCACGGAGCAGCCCAGCGCCCCTTCAGGCGGAGACAGATCCAGCTGGTACAGCACCCGCAGCCCATCGATCCGCAGGCCCTCGGCCGTTCGCACACGCAACTGCAAAAAGTGATCGCCACCGCCGGGGGCCACACCGGCCAGGCGCAAACGCCAACCATCACCCGCCATGGCCGGGGTCCACACCTCCACCGCCGTGCCATCGGGCAGCTCGATCTCCACGCGGGCGCCTTGCAGCGCTTGCTCCGGGGTGAGCTCCACCAGCGACTCACAATCACTGCTGGCCACCACGGGCGGCGGCGGCGGCGGCGCGGCTGTTACTTCACTGCGCTCTCGGCCACTGGGCTCACGGCTTTCAGCGGCTGCAGGCCGTTCGGCATCGCCGGAACGGCCTGCAGCCGAACGCCGCTGCGGAATGCCGAACAGCTCCTCGACGTAGTCGTGAAAATCCGGGAAGCCATGGGCAAACGGATCCAGCCCCGCAGCGGCGGCCTCTGCGGTATCGAGCCCCTGCTCCCACTGCTGGCGGCGCTGGGGATCGCTGAGAACGGCATAGGCCTCGTTGACGGCCTTGAACTGCTCTTCAGCGTGGGGATCGTTGCCGTTGAGATCCGGATGCCAACGCCGCGCCTGTTGGCGAAAGGCGCGCTTCAGCGCCTGGGAATCGGCGCCGGGGTCGAGCCCCAGCACAGCCCAATGATTCACCGTTGTGCGAGAGGGAGCTGTGCTCACCGAGCTCAATCCTCAGCCCAGGGATCACCCTCAAACGGGGCCGGCCGAGCGTTGCGGCGCGGCGCGGCCTCAGCCCTCAGTGGATCCGGCGTTCGATCGCGTTGCTCGAAATCGCGCTCGTCTTGGTAGGACTGATTGTCGTAGCGCTCCTCGCGGTCGCCGTCGGCATCGAACCGGTCGCGATCGTCGTTAAAGCCAACCTCTGGGTAGCGGTCGTCTCGATATCGGTTGTCTTGATAGCGGTTGTCTTGATAGCGCTCGTCCTGGAATCGCTCCGGGCTGTAGCGGTCTGGGTCGGCATAGCGATCCTGATCCGCGTAGCGCATCGGCGGAACATCCAGGCGTGGGGCCGGTGCGGGGCGGCTCCAGTCATCGGCGCCCCAGCCACTGCGTGCAGCACTCCAGGAGGGCTCGGCCCAGGGATCGCGGCCTCGGCCGCGGGAATCCCAGTCGTCCCAATCGTCATCGGCAAAGAGCTCGTCCTTGAGCGAACCCAGGGTGTTCTTCAGGCCCTGAAGCGGGCTGCTCTCCTGCTTGCGCTCGCTCGCCAGGCGCCGGTTGAGGCCATAGAGGGCCTCCTGCAACTGGCTCACCGCCAGGTCCAGATCGCCCAGATCACCGGAGGCGAGTTGATCCTGCACGTCGCGTACGGCGATCTCCACAGCGCGCTGTTGACGCTCCGCTCCGTAGGGACCGAGTTCCAGGGCCGCATCCCGCAGGCGGCGTTCAGCCTGCGCCACCAGGGTCTGGGCTCTGTTGCGGCGGTCGATCTCGGCCTTGCGCCGCCGATCTTCGCTGGCCTTCTGCTCGGCCTCCTCGATCAGGGTCTTGATCTCGTCTTCACTGAGGTTGGAGCCGCCCTGAATGCTCACGCTCTGCTGGCGGCCCGTGGTGCGATCGGTGGCCGACACCTGCAGCAAGCCGTTGGCATCGATATCGAACGACACCTGCACCTGGGGCACACCCCGCGGGGCCGGAGGAATGCCGGAGAGGCGGAAGCGGCCCAGGCTCTTGTTGCCTTCCGCCATCTGCCGTTCGCCCTGCAACACGTGGATCTCCACGGAGCTCTGATTGGCCTCGGAGGTGCTGAACACATCGCTCTTGCGCACCGGAATCGAGGTGTTGCGCGGAATCAGCACCTTCATCACGCCACCGATCGTCTCCAGACCCAGCGACAGCGGGGTGACGTCGTTGAGCATCAGATCGCGCAGCTCGCCGGTGAGGATGCCGGCCTGCACGGCTGCACCGATCGCTACCACCTCATCGGGATTCACCGATTGGCAGGGCTCGAGCGGGATCAGGGTGCGCACCATTTCCTGCACCATCGGCATGCGGGTGGAGCCACCCACCAGCACCACATCGTCGATGTCTTCGGCCGCCAGGCCGGAATCACGCAGGGCCCGCTGCACGGGCCGCAGCAAGCGATCCAGCAGATCGGGGCAGAGGCCCTCAAAGGTTCGCCGCTCGAGTGTGGTTTCGATGTGCAGTGGGCCCGCTTCGCCCGTGGCAATGAAGGGCAGGGAGATGGGTGTGCTCTGCACACCACTGAGCTCGATCTTGGCCTTCTCCGCCGCTTCGGTGAGGCGTTGCAGGGCCTGGCGGTCCCGGCGCAGATCGATGCCGTGATCCGTCTGAAACTGATCGGCCAGCCAATCCACGATCCGCCGGTCCCAGTCGTTGCCACCCAGCTGGGTGTCGCCGCTGGTGGCCTTCACATCGAACACACCCTGGGCGATGCGCAGCACCGATACGTCAAACGTGCCGCCGCCAAGGTCGAACACCAGCACGCGCTTCACGGTGCTGCGATCAAAGCCGTAGGCGAGGGCAGCCGCGGTGGGCTCATTCAGGATCCGCTCCACGCTGATCCCGGCCAAACGGCCGGCATCGCGGGTGGCCTGGCGCTGGGCATCGTTGAAGTAAGCCGGCACGGTGATCACCGCCGCTTCCACCGGTTCGCCGAGGTAGGTGCTGGCGTCGTCCACGAGCTTGCGCAGGATGCTGGCCACCAGCTCCTCCGGCGCATACTCCCGTTCCGTGGCGGGGCACACCACGCGCACGTTGCCCTGGTCGTTGGCGCGCACGGTGTAAGGAACCGAGAGGCTGCTGTCCTCCAGTTCCTCCCACTGGCGCCCCACGAAGCGCTTGAGGTTGGCGAAGGTATTGCGGGGGTTGAGCACCAGCTGGCGACGCGCCAGTTGTCCCACCAACAGTTCAGCGTCCTTGCTGAAACCCACCACAGAAGGGGTCGTGCGGCCGCCTTCGGCACTGGCAATCACCTGAGGGCGCCCACCCTCGAGCACCGCCACCACCGAGTTGGTGGTGCCCAGGTCGATGCCAACGATCCGTGCCAACTGACTGACTGCGCCCCAGGGATTGTTGCCTAAGACCTCACGCTAACGGCCCTGCGCCAGAGCTTTAGATTTGGGTCAGGTAAAGATCCCCATGGCAGCGGGTGCGCGCCCCGAACTCTTCTCGCAGCGGCGGCGTCCCCCCTGGGAACTGCTGATTGATCGGGGCTTCCAGAAGCTGGCGGTGGTGCTGGCCTCCGTGGTGGGGCTGGTATTGATCGGCATTTTGTTCACGGTGCTGGGGGGTGCCCGCGAGGCGATCAGCCGCTTCGGCCTGGAGTTCCTCACCACGTCGAACTGGGATCCGATCGGCGAGCACTACGGGGCCTTCACCGCCATCTATGGAACGGTGGTGAGTTCGCTGCTCGCCCTGGCCATTGCCGTACCGCTGGGGGTGGGTACCGCGATATTCCTCACCGAAAACTTCATCCCCCTGCCGGTTCGTCAGGTCTTGGGCTTGATGGTGGAGCTGCTAGCCGCCATTCCCTCGGTGGTCCTTGGGCTCTGGGGCATTTTTGTGATGGAGCCGTTCCTGCGGCCAGGGCTCGAGGGCCTGCACCAATGGCTCGGCTGGCTTCCCTTCTTCTCCACAACACCTCTGGGCCCGGGAATGGCTCCTGCCGTGCTGATCCTGGTGGTGATGATCCTGCCGATCATCACGGCCATCTCCCGCGACTCGCTCCAGCAGGTGCCGCTGGCCCTGCGGCAAGCCGCCTACGGCGTGGGAACCACCCGCTGGGGCGCCATCGTGCATGTGATCCTGCCGGCCGCCATCTCCGGCATCACCGGTGGGGTGATGCTCGCCCTTGGCCGCGCCATGGGCGAAACGATGGCGGTCACGATGCTGATCGGCAATTCCAACAACTTCAGCCTCAGCCTGCTGGCCCCGGCGAACACCATTTCCTCGATGTTGGCCAACCAGTTCGGTGAAGCCGATGGATTGCAGGTGTCGGCCCTGATGTACGCCGCCCTTGTGCTGATGCTGCTCACCCTGGTGGTGAACCTCCTCGCCCAGGTGATCGTGCGGCGCTTGAGCCTCAAATACTGAGCCCGATGACGTCCTTCCGCCGCGGCTCCCTCACCCTCCAGCCATCGCTGGCGCGCAACCGCTGGAACCTGCTGCTCACGCTCACCGCCGGCCTGTTCACGGCTCTGGCGGTGCTGCCCCTGATCGTGGTGATCGCCTACGTGCTGTTCAAGGGCGGTTCACTGATCACCCTGCAACTGCTCACCGAACTGCCTCCCCCTCCCGGGCTTGATGGCGGCGGCATCGGCAACGCGATCCTCGGCACCTTGATCGTGACCCTGGTGGCTGCGCTGATCGCCGTGCCCGTGGGCGTTGGGGCCGGCGTTTACCTGGCGGAATTCGCCTCAGCCGGCTGGTTCGCCCGATTCGTGCGCTTCGGCACCAACGTGCTGGCGGGGGTGCCTTCGATCATCTGCGGGGTGTTTGTGTACGGCCTGATCGTGAGCACCAGGCTGTTTTTCAACCAGAGCTACAGCGCCCTCGCCGGCGGCATCGCCCTGGCCGTGCTGATGCTGCCCACGGTGATCAAAACCACCGATGAAGCCCTCAAGCTCGTTCCCCAGGAGCTGCGCTGGGGTGCCATGGGGGTGGGGGCATCCCGCTTCGTGACCATCAGCCGGGTCACCTTGCCCGCGGCCTTCTCCTCCATCGCCACCGGCGTGGTGCTCGCGGTGGCGAGGGCGGCCGGTGAAACAGCCCCCTTGATCTTCACGGCTCTCTTTTCACCGTTCTGGCCTGAAGGGTTGTTCAACCCGATCGCTTCGATGTCGGTGTTGATCTACAACTTCGCGATCATGCCCTACGAAGCCCAGATCGCTCTGGCCTGGGCCTCCTCGTTTGTGTTGGTGGTGATGATCCTCTTGGCCAATCTGCTGGCCCGCTGGCTGGGCCGCTTCAGCAGCACCTGAACGCACCGGTTTCTTTTCTCCTCCCAGCCCTGATCTCCATGTCGCCCAGCTCCCCCAGCGCTTGCTTCACCCTCGAGAACGTGAGCATCAGCTACGGCACCAATGTGGCCGTTCGGGGTGTCTACATGCAGATCCCCCGGGGCAGGGTGACGGCCTTCATCGGGCCATCGGGATGCGGCAAGAGCACGGTGCTGCGCTCGCTCAATCGCATGAATGACTTGATCGAGGGCTGCTCGCTGAAGGGGCGGGTGCTGTTTGACAACCAAGACCTCTACAGCCGGGAAGTGGACCCGGTGGAGGTGCGGCGGCGCATTGGCATGGTGTTTCAGAAGCCGAACCCCTTTCCCAAGAGCATCTACGAAAACATCGCCTTCGGAGCACGGATCAATGGCTTCCGCGGCGATCTGGATGAACTGGTGGAGCGTTCCCTGCGCAAAGCAGCCCTCTGGGATGAAACCAAAGACAAGCTCAAGGTGAGCGGCTATTCGCTCTCCGGCGGCCAGCAGCAGCGCCTCTGCATCGCCAGGGCCATCGCGATCGAGCCCGAGGTGATCCTGATGGATGAACCATGCTCAGCCCTCGATCCGATCTCCACCCTGAAGATCGAAGAGATGATGCATGAGCTCAAAAAGAGCTACACGATTGTGATCGTGACCCACAACATGCAACAGGCGGTGCGGATGAGCGACATGACGGGCTTCTTCAACGTGACAGCCAATCCCGACAGCGACGGCAAGGTGGGCTGCCTCGAAGAATTCGCTGAGACAGAAATGATCTTCAACTCACCCCAGCAGAAAGCCACACAGGATTACGTCACAGGGCGGTTCGGCTGAATCCGGCAGCGCCGCGGATCCCTGACTCCGCCGCCGCAGCACGTGGACATAAAAAAACCGCCCGATGGGCGGCTGGTCGTTGAATCCTGGAGATCAGGTTCGTGGACCTTGATAACGGA
>Ga0194133_10004008_pt1 | contig 20249 bp, 16 predicted proteins | sample TA2KigOf40mmetaG_FD_155448 | JGI IMG/M metagenome (GOLD analysis project Ga0194133, IMG submission 155448) | Freshwater microbial communities from Lake Tanganyika, Tanzania - TA2015055 Kigoma Offshore 40m | ecosystem: Environmental > Aquatic > Freshwater > Lake | place: Tanzania: Lake...
TCCAACTGCCTTTTTTTCTGTTGGGGATTTTGAGCTATCGCTGGAAGGGGGTGGTTGGCATTTGCTGGAAATACCCGGGCGGGACGTGGGGATCGCGGGCCTTGATGTTGGGCCTTTTGTTGGGATACGGCCTTTTGCCTGATGGATGGGACCAGGCAATTTCCTGCGCCTTGCTGGTGGTGCTGATGCCGGGCTTGTTGGAGGGGGAGGGCAGATGGCAAAGATGGATCGGGGAGTTAAGTTATCCCATCTACGTCGTTCATATTCTGGTGAAATGGATGATCCTGGCGGCCCAGGGGGTGGAGAGGACCGGACAAAGGGAGGTTCCCGGGCTTTGGCTCTTGGCGGGATCCATTTTGGCCGCGGTGCTGATTGAAAAAGTGGTGGGCGTGCCGGTGGAGAAGTGGAGGCAGGACAGAGTCAGGAATCTTTGAGAATCGTCAAAAGGCAATGTTCATCGTGAACCACCACGGTAATATAGGTGGCAAGAAATTGTTTGGTGGAACGCTCGCTGAGGAAGGGATGAATTTGAACAACGGCATTCTTCAGGCCGGGTTTGGTTGGAGAATTTTCAGAGCCCGCGGAATCCGGAGCAGCCAGAATCGCGAAGTGGAGCATGCCGATCAGATCTGCAGGGGTTTTCCCGGCGAGATTGGCAAGGGCGGCGCTGGCCATGATCACGGTTCCCTGGGAGTTGCTGAGGAGCCAGGGCATGGGGAGGTTTTTCAGCACCGCCTCAAACTCCTGAACCTGGTGATCCAGGCGGGACCTCTGGAATGAGGCCCAGGCGGCGAGGCATCCACCCGCGCCCACCGTAGTGGTGCGAATGACCGGATACTTGGAGGCATCCTCGATCAGCCAATAGGATAAAACGCAAAAGGGAGCCGCCGCAAAAAGGACATGACGCCAGTTAAAATTCAAGGCGATGACCCCCATCGCCAAAATGGACAGCAACGGGGAAAGGGTCTGGCTTCCGAACCAACGTCCCACCAGAAGCTCCGCCGCCACAACGAAGCCCATCAAGGCTAATAGCCAACCAAGATAGCGGATTTCATGCGGGATTTTAATTTTCACAAAATCGGGATACCGAAATCCAATCTTCTGGTCTCACTTGAGGGCGGCGAGCGTTTTCTCGGGCAGCGACCATCCGCGGGAGCGGTGTAGCCAGGCTGCCGTTTGGAAAATCCCCTGCTCCAGGGGAAAAGACCCTCGACCTAAAGTCCCGAACGTGGCGTCCATGTCGATCGGATAATCCGTGGTCATGCTCTCCACACGACCCGAATCAATATAAAAGCGGCGGCCGGTGACGCGGGAAATTCCGTCTCCCACCCGGCCCAGTGCCCGGAGAAGCGCTCGGGGTACCCGCCAGGGGGGGCGTCCGTGCAGGGCCCGGCAGAAGCCCGCCGCCCAGTTCCAGATGTCGTCGGTCTCATCCCCAACGTAGTAGGTTTTTGCACAAATGGTTGATTCCGGCAGTGAGAAAATCCGTTCCACTTGGTCCAGCACGTTGCCCACAAAGGCATAAGCCCTCCGAACGGGCGCCCCCCCCGGATGGACGTACCACCCCCGGTGGGCCACCCGCCAAAATTCCCTTTCATAACGGGAGTGCCAAGGCCCCCAGACATTGGTCGGGCGGATCAGGGTCCAGCAAAAGGGCAGCCGGGCGGCCCGGGTTAGCTTTTCGGTGATGACCTTGCTGGCTCCGTACACGGTGGCCGGAGCATAATCCTCATCCGATTTTGGCTGATACCCCGGCCCGCATACGTATTGGCTGGAGGTGATCACGGCCCTTTGGATTGACGAACATGTCTTGATCGCCTGAAGAAGATTGTCGGTTCCCAGGGTGTTGTCGCGGTAGCCCTGGTCGACCGTGGTGGCCTCGTCGCAATCCGAGCGGGCGGCGAGATGAAGCACATGCGTGGGGCGGAAGGCATGCACCTTTTGCTTGAGAGTCAAAGGATCCAGGAGATCGGCCTTCTGCCAAAGATCCTGATGATTCCGCGGCTCGGGACAGTTCCGGTCCAGATTGAGGATAGCTTCGGCCTTGTGGTGGAAACGATCCACCGCGTTTAAGCCAATAAAACCGGACCCTCCTGTGATGATAAGTCTCACGTCTTTGCCCTCAGCACTTGGCGATAGATTTCCGTGATGCCTGCCAGCGTCTGGTCCAAAGAAAGTTCCCGGGCAATTTGTTCCCGGCCAGCTCTGCCCATCCGGGCGCGTAGCTCCTTGTCGGCAAACAGCTCCTTAAGGCGAACCGCCAAGGCCTCCGGATCCGCCGGGGGAACCAAATACCCCGTGATCTTTGCCACCACCTGCTCCGGGGATCCCCCGATGTTGGTGGCCACCACCGGTAATTCCAAAGCCATGGCCTCCAGGACCACGCCGCCAAAAGGCTCGGGTTGGGCGGAGGGAAGCACGAAAACATCCATGGCGGCATAGGCGGGGCGTGGGTCTTCCAGCTCTCCGGAAAAAAGAACCTGATTCTCCAGTCCCAGATCCCGGGCCAAGATCCGCATTCGAGGCACGTGACCTTCCGAGCCAGGTGCCACGCCCCCGGCGAGCAGAACTTTTAGGTTAAGCCCCTGATTCCGAAGAATGGCCGCGGCCTTGAGCAGATGTTCCTGGCCTTTGCGCAAAAATTTGATCCGACCGACGGTTCCCACCACGAGGTCCCGATTGGAAAAGCCAAACTTTGTGCGGGCCTGCTCCTTTTCCCGGCTGGAAACGGGGGGAAACTCAGTGAGGTCCAGCCCGTTGTGGAGGACGCAAACTTTGGGGGAAGGCGGAAACTGCGCGGCGATGGGCCGGGACACACAGACGACTTTCCGGGAAAAGGCCAGAATATAGCGGGCATAAGGCCGCCAAAGGACGCCAAATTCCTGGAACCAGTCGCGGATGTGCCAGACGTGTGGAACTCCCGCCCATCGGGCGGAAAGTGCGGAGGAAACCACGGTGCCAAGATTGGTATGAACCAAGGCAAAGTTTTCCCGGCGGATCCATTGGGCCGTTTCTGTTGCCGCCTTGGGCAGGCCAAAGAAAAACCGAACCAAGCCCCAGGGATGAAAGACTTTTCGGGTGATAATCCGCAGGGAAGCCTGAATGTGCACAGGCAGGCCGGCCGATTGTGCCGCTTGAGCCAACGGCCCGGTCTCGGGCAGCAAAAGAGTGGGGGCGAAACCAAAACGGGGCAGGCATCGGGCCAAACGGAGCAGGGATCGGCTGGCCCCATAAATGTCCGCGCTGTTGTGGACCAGGAGAATTTTCACGAAATTTGCCGGGCCAGATTCAGCACATAACGGAACTTGCCCCCCGGTTCCCCCCATATTTTTTCGAAACGGGCAATCTCGAGACGAGCCCCGGCCCCCAAGACCGGCGAAAGATCGCCCCGCAACCCCTCCTGGATTTTTTTCAGAACCTCCGGCCCCGCCGCCGGATCTATTTGGAGCCTGAGCTCATAGCGCCCGCCGGGATGCTGGATAAATTGGTATTTTTCCAAGGATTCGTGCCCATGAACCACCCCGATGAGATGGCGGATCATCACGGGAGAAACGTAATCCCCGCGTGTGGAGACGACGAAATCGGAAATTCGCCCCTCAATCGCCGACAGGGTGGGGAAAGGGCTGGTGCGTCCCTCCGGGCGCCCCTGGATCGCCATATCGCCGATTTCATAACGGATCAACGGAAAGGCTTCGTTGCCCAGGAGGGTGACCAAAATCCTGCCCGATCGGCCCTCGGACACCGGCTTCCCCTCATCATCGACCACTTCCAGCAAAACGTGATTGGCGTAGACAAGCAGCTCTCCCGAGGAGTTTTCGCAGACCATGTCCGTGCATTCCCGGCTGCCGTACTTGTTGTGGATGCGGGCGGAAAAACCCTCCGTCAGGTTTTTGCGGTTGTCCTCGTGGACGGTGCCCGCACAGGCCATGACTGACTCAAAATGGGGCAGGGGCAGGTGGTGCCGTCGTCCAAAACGCACCAGACTTTCGGCGACATCCACATAGGCCATCAGATGGCGCCGGGGGCTGGCCAGCATGGCTTGCAGATATTCGCGGGAGTGGGGCCCGTCCAAGTTGAAAGCGTTGAGGGAGGCGGTGCCCGCCAGAAACTGATCCAGCTGTTTGATCAGATTTTCCGACTGGTCTTTGAGGTCGGCCACCGAGCCCCAGAGATACCAATAGGGGGTGCCGTAGGGGAATCCGCAGAGAAACCTGGAAAACAGGCGGGAAGCCCTGCCGCGATCCCGAAATTCCTTGTCGTGGATGACCGTCACGGGAATACCCGTGGTGCCTCCGGTTTTGACCTCGACCCAGGAATAACCCGCCCCGGCTCGGCGCCGGCGGCTCTCCCAGAGAAGATGCGGGGCTTTGAGCTGGTTGAAAAAAAGACGGATGTCGTCTTTGGTCAGGATGGGGAAACGATCCAAGCCATCGCCAGGATTGACCCGGCGGCGATAGAAAGGGACCCGGTGTGCGGCATGCGCCAAAATCCTTTCCAGCCGCTGGTTTTGCAAGGCACGGACTTTTTCCCCGTTGCTTTCGGATAAGGCCAAAAACTCGCGGTAGTGTTCCTCCAGGCCCGAGCCGATCAGACGGTGCAGGCCAAAGAGGATCGTTTGGGATGTGGCCGGGCTCATGCGGTCTGTTCCACGTGGCCCCGCCAACCCGGGGGCGGCAAAAACCGATGTAGGACAGGCAACCCGGCAACGCCATCGGAACGCACCTGCCCGTCCTGCTCCACGCGAAAACCTTCCGGGGGAACCCGTGCCCAAGCCGGGTCGGGGAATCGGGGTTGGCAGGCCAACAACCGGATCCTTCTGAAATCAAATCCCATCATCTTGCTCATGGCCAGATCCACCAAGAAGGGGTTGGGGGAGGCCAGAAGCACGTTGGTCCTGACCGGGAGGGGCTGCAGGGGCCCGTTGCCCTCCCCGGCAATCAAGCCGTCCATGATCGAAAGAACGGTTCGTTGGGGGGTGGGGTGAAGCCGGCCCCCTTCGGCCGGGGCAAAGCGGACGATCAGGTTGAGGTCGTAGACCATCCGCCACACCGAGTCATTTCCATGCCATGATCCTGATCCCACATAAAAATTGCCCTGCAGATTTTCGCGGGTACCGATCGTTCGAATGCCCCGAATTTTTTTCAGGATTTCCCAACAGATTTTGGCGGCCCGAAACATGCGCGGGGAGCCTTTTTGCAGCATCTCCCGCAGGCGCGCCTGCCAGACAAACAGGCGGCTGGCCCCCTCGGGGAATTCATCCCCCCCCTTGGAGGGGAATCCCAGCTGGTGATGAACCAACCGGGCCTTGGAGCCATTGATGCCCACCAAATTTTTCAGCGCACCGGTCACCCCGCTTTTCTGGTGGGTTTTCATCTTGGGAAGATTGATCACCAGATCCGCGGCCAGCACTGTTCCCGCGATGAGGTAGCGGTGCTCTCCCCGCCGGTGCTGGCTGACGGTTTCCTCGGGATCGTAATCGGAGACACGGAAGCTGGCGGCCCGGTGGCTTACCTCCTCCAGGAGACTTTGGTCGTCCAGGATGACCTCCCGGTACCCCTCGGGATCGCCGGGAATGTCGTTCACCAGGCGCAAGAATCCATCGCGGGATTCCCATCTTTCCTTGCGCAGATCCAAAAACCGGACCTTGGAACCATATTTGTGCTCCAACCGGGGCAGGTCGATTTGTGCCGCAAGCCTAGCAAAGTTACAGCTTTGCAGCGGGACATCACCCACCCGGATCCACTCGCAATGCGGGTATTTTTGCAGGCATTCGTCCAGGGTGGCCTCGACGAGTTTGGTGCTGGTGACAAGGGCCTCGACGGGGAATTCGGCTGATTCGGCGTGCTTTACCCAGTTGGGCTTGAGGAGGATGCGGCGAAAAGTGCCGTCCGGGAGACAGGAGCGGATGAATGGGCGGAAGTCTCCTTGGGGGAAGAACCCGAACCGGAGCAGGTCATCCGTCACCCTGCTTGGATACGGCGATCCCCTCTCCGGTGCAAGAGTTGGGGAGCGATCGCAGAGATGGGGATCGGATTGGCGGGTGACCGGCGGCCATGGAAACGGTAGCCTGACAGCATGGATTTTTCGATTGTCACCGCCAGCTTCCGACAGTTGGAGTTGCTGGGGCTGTGCATTTCATCCGTGGCGGACCAGGAGGGGGTTTCCGTGGAGCACGTCATTCAGGACGGCGGCACCCCCGGGTTTGGCGAGTTTGCACGGGAGACGGGGAGAAGCTGGCCGGAACGGCCGGGCTATTCCCGGTTGATGGAGAGCGAGCCGGACAGCGGCATGTATGACGGGATCAATCGCGCCCTGAAAAGAACCAGCGGGCGGATCTGCGGGTACCTCAATTCCGACGAGCAGTATCTGCCAGGGGCCCTGGCCGCTGTCCTGCGGAAGTTCCGGGAAGAGCCCCGGCTCGGGGTGGTGTTGGGCGATGTCGTCGTGATCCGGCCCGATGGCTCCCCGCTGTGCTTCCGTAAAATGATCAAGCCGCATTTGCCCCACACCTGGACCTGTCACTTTTCGGCCCTGACGGCCGGAATCTTCTTCCGGCGGGAACTTTTGGAACAAGGTCTCTTTTACGACACCAGCTACCGGATCGCGGCGGACGCCGAGTGGTTTGTGCGGCTGCTGATGATGGGAATCCGTGTGGGGACCCTGGATCAAGCCACCTCGACCTTTCTGGAAAGCGGAGGGAATTTGGGTTTGGGGGACAAGGCGCGGGCCGAGGCGGACAGGCTGAAGCGGGAGGCTCCGGGTTGGATGCAGTGGGGACGGCCCCTGTGGGTTTTGCTGCACCGCTGGCGCAGGCTGCGGCAGGGGGCTTACCGCAAAAGGACTTTTGATTACGAAATCTATCTCCCGGGCACTTCGGTCCGAAAAAAACTCCACGCAGACAGGCTCTCAAGCATCTGGTCCGGGCGTGTCTGGAATTATTAAGTTGAAGGTGACAGGCGCCTAGCTGCGGATCAAAACCGGCTTAGGGTGGGCTTGGGTGGAGGAAGAGGAGTCCGGCGCGGATTCAGAAAGTGAGTGAAGGGAGGATTCACGCCGCCATCTTTCGTTAGCCATCAGAATAGCGGCAATCGGGCAAAGCTGCATAAGCGCTGGTCCTATATCGCCGAAAACAACAAAAAAGGAAAATGGAATCTGGACCAAAAGGGCGAAGGACCAAATCTGGACGGGCTGGATCTCCTTGGGTGATCGAGAAAGGACGATTCGAAGGGAATAAAAAATGAGCGTTAGACAGAAAAGAATGAAGAAGGTTGTTCCCACCATACCAGACACAAGGAGGGCAGACACGTCTCCCTCGTGGGGCTGTTTGCCCTCAATGAAGTTACGGACGTCCTTGTAAGGGTCGGGGAGAGCTTGAGCCAAACGAAAGAAATAAATATCCGTTTCCTCCTTGGCTAGCAAAGGATCCATCTTGTAGCCCGTCCCCAGCCACGGCGCCTTGTGGAAATATTCCGCAAAAAAGAGCTCCCGGATACGCTGACGCCATTTGCTGGAGCCCTCCGTTTCAGTCACCGCCGTGGCATCCCAATTTCCCGGAACAAAAGCCAGGGCTCTCTGGATGTTCCGGGGGTAGTTGACGATCGTCCCCTGGCTGCCGGCAATCAAAGCGATGCCCAACAGCCCGACAGGCAGAACAAGAATAACCTTGCTGCGCGCTGTGGCGAAAAAAGCGGCGAGGGACGACACGCCAAGATTAAACACCGCACTACGGAACCCGCTGAACGCAGCCGCGAGGATAGATAAAAACAGGGCCGGCAAGATCCAAAGGCGAGACGGTTTCAGCCACGTGGAAAAAGGAAAATAGCAGAGAATCATCAGTGCCATCGCCTGAGAAAACTTTGCAAACCCCCCAAACCTGACCACGCTTTCCGACAGGGCAAAGCTGCCAGCCAACTCCTTTCTGAATTCGCCGACATTCACCGAGCTAAAAACCCTGAAAATGTAAGGAGCCGTTTGGGGTATCAGCGTGGTGAAGGTGTCCGGAATTAGATCCACAAGTGTTCCGAGAAAATAAAGGAGTGGCACCAGCTGAAAGTCCTTTCGGGAAGCAACCGAAAGGGATGCAATCAACGGCATACTTAAAATTGCCAACATCGTGGAAAAATACTTTCTGCCGCCCCAACCGGTACCCCCCAAAAGACGGATGCCGATGTCTCCTGAAGAGATCCAGTGGTACAAGAGCACAGCCAAAACACCCAGAAGGGGAGCCCACGCGAATAGCCCGCCGAAACGGATCGGGATGTTGCGTCCCATGGCCATCTGGAACAGAAAATAGCCAAATACCAAAATAACCGCGGTCTCCTGCATCGAAAAGTTAAGCGGGAGAAAATTAAAAGTTCCGGCGATCGGCAAGGAAAACGGGATCAACAGCCAGCAGCGGTCCCGCAACTGAAAGATGATCCAAAAAAGCACTCCAAGGGCCAGTAGGCCGAGGAAAGGGAGGGTGTTTCCGCCTAGAATTTCAGCCACCATCCAGGGAGAAGCGACAAAGGCGGCCAGGGCTATCAAACCAATACAAATCTTTTGTATGGTTAGGTCTTTCATAACTAAAATCTACCCCGACATTTTTTTTTGCAAAGCCGGCTTCCCTATCAACAAGGATGTTTTATTATCAATTTAGCTAATGATTAAAACAAAAACCAACATCTTGAGGGTCCATCCCAAGAATCCCCATATCCGCAATGGACAGCTTTCCCGATGGCTCATCCTCTGCTCCCGTAAGCCAAGGCATCCGATAGCAAAGGTTTTTACTTTTTTGGCTGGCTGTGAATTCGGGGTGCCTTTACCTGACAGTACTTTTCTGCCCCATCCGCAGGGTATCGTTGTGGGCTCCCGGGTCCAGTTGGGTGACGGGGTGGTCATTGGCCAGCAGGTTACCCTAGGGGGCAGGGATCTGGAAATTGACCACATGCCAAACATTCATGATGGGGTCTACCTTGGTGCGGGCTGTAAAGTACTCGGCCAAGTGGTGGTGGGCAAGGGCGCCACGGTCGGGGCCAACGCAGTCGTCACCAAGGATGTGCCGCCTGGAGCGGTGGTGGTGGGAGCCAACCGCATTTTGGAAGGGCACATGAGCCCCTACGCCTGATGAGAGTCGCTTTTGACTGCCATGTTCCCTTCGTTTTGGCCCACGGCGGTGTGCAGATTCAGATCGAGCAGACCATGGCAGCCTTGCGCCGGGCGGGTGTCGAGGTCCAGCCCCTGGCCTGGTGGGACGACTCTTTTCAACCCGATATTATCCATTTTTTTGGCAAGCCGCAGCTTTCTTACGTCAATCTTGTAAAACAAAAAAAGATCCGGCTCATTCTCGCGGATCTTTTGACTTCCCAAGGATCCCGAACGGCCTGGCAGCGGGCCCCCTATGCTGCGACATGTCTTCTAGATCGAATTTTTGGAGGGAGGATAAGACAAAGATTGGGATGGACGGTTTATGACCTGGCCGATTGCTGCGTTTGTTTGACAGATTGGGAGGCTGCCTTGATCAGGACCATGTATGGGGCCCGCCGTGCCCGGATCGTGGTAGTTCCCAACGGAGTGGAAAAAGTTTTTCTGGAACCTCCCCGCAATCAGCCTCGCGGCAATCATTTGGTAACCAGCGTCACAATAACTCCTCGGAAAAGGGTGGTGGAGATGGTTCAGGCAGCAGCCTTGGCGGGCGTAAAACTAAGGGTGATCGGTCGCCCCTACCATTCCGAGGATGCCTATTATCGGGATTTTTTGCAGGTGGTCAGAGAAACGCATGGAGTTGTGGAGTATGTCGGTGAAATTAATGAACGCGGAGTATTGGCAAAAGAGTACCGGAAGGCAGCGGGGTTTATTCTCCTTAGCGCCATGGAAAGCCAAAGCCTTTCCGCCTTGGAGGCAGCGGCTTGTGGTTGCCCGCTGCTTTTGAGCGATTTGCCTTGGGCCAGGTGCAGTTTTGGGAAACACGCAAGTTATGCGCCGATCGCATCTAAAGAAAAAACTGCTTTTATTCTCAAAAAGTTTGTCGAGGGAATTTTAAAGGCACCCAAGGTAGACAAAGTGGCATCCTGGGATGAGGTGGCAATTCGCTTGGTGGAAGTTTATCGGGAGGCAATGACCTCTCGGTAAATTTCTTGGTGCCTTCTGGCTATGATGCTTGGATGAAATTTGGCACAGGCTTGCCGATATCCGTTCATCGCAAGAATTTCGACGAGGGGGTCATCGGAAAGAATTTTCTCCAAAGCGGCAGCCATAGTCGATTCGTTTGAAGGATCTATCAAAAGACCCGTGATTCCATCCTCAACAAGATCTGGAACTCCGCCAACATTTGACGCGATGACGGGAATGCCACTCGCTTGGGCCTCTAATACTACCATAGGGCAGTTGTCTTCCTTGGTGGGGAGAAACAGTGCCCTAGCCTGATTAAACTCGGCCTTTAGAGCGCGTCGATCAACCATACCACCCCAATAGCACCAAGAAAAGTTTCTAATCAGATTAAGGAAACGCCGTCCATAAGGATCGTCCCCACACTTGCCAAAAAATCTCAGTTGGAAACGCCTCTTTTTAGCGAGATTAAAAAGGGACTCCACGAGTGCGATTTGATTTTTTCGGATATTCACATTTGCAACCACAAGAATAGAAGGAGGATCTAAAAATTGCCGGCTCTTTCTGGATGAAGCATCGGTGAAAAACATTTTTTCCACTGCATTGGGGACCAACCAAGTCTTTTGGGCCTCACGCCGAACCGCAGCTTGAGTGTATTTGGTGATGCAGACCACGCCCTGAAAAAATGGAATCACGAAGGCTTCCAGTCGGGCCTGTAGCCAACAAGCGGAAAAAAAACGAAAACCAATCGTCCTTTCAATCAACCGAAGATTCCCATGGAGGGTGAGGACTTTGGGAAAAGGCGAAAAAACTGCACTCATAGCACAATCCCGTTCCGTTCCCTGGGCGTGAATCAAATCGGGTTGAAGTTCTAGTAATTTTTTTCGGACGGCCCGAATGCATCCAAAATAACCCGTGCGAAGCCAACCTAGCTTTGGCACATGGAGAGAGTGGAAATAAATGTTGGGGGCCAGCTTCTCTGGGGAAGACAGGGGTTTCTGAGAACAAGAAATGACATGTAAAGTTAAATCTGGAAGATCTGCAAAACCCTCCAAGAGTGCGGCAGGAGCTGTCCCGAAATAAGGGCCTTCGAGGTCGTAGCGCCGTTCGTTCTCCCGATTGTCTACGGTCAGAAGGGCGATTTTCATCTGCGCAATAAGTCGGAGTAAAAATTGATTAGTCTATCCCCATAGTCTTGCCAGGTATTTTTTAGAGCACCTCTGCAAAAGGCGGCACGACCCATTTTCTCGCAACGAAGGGGATCGCAAGCCACCTGAACCATGGCCTCCGCAATTTCCCGGGGGTTTTGGGCCTTAACAATTAAACCCTCAACACCGTGCGTCACTAGGGTCGTGGCCCCGCTTTCGAAGGAAGCGATGATTGGCAGGCCGGCGGCCATCGCCTCAAGAATAACCCGGGCGAAACCCTCCTCTTGAGAAGGGAGAACAAAGGCAGTGCAGGTTTTTAAGAGGGTGGCCAATTCATCGGGTGGCAAGTGTCGCACCCAAGTGAACGATCCTTCCCATCGCTTTTTTTGTAAACGAAAATCGCTTTTATAGTCCCCGACACAAACCAATTCGGCCTCGGGGAGTCTTTGTTTTACCAGCGCAAAAGCCGGGAAAAGATACTGATGTCCCTTGCGCAAACAGATAGTGCCGACAGACACAAATCTTGGCCTCATTGGAATCAATTGCCGGGGCTGAAAGACGGTGGTGTCTACCCCGAATGGTTCAACGATACATTTCTCAGCGGGAATTCCATTTGCCAACATGGAATCGCGCACGAAATTCGATGGACAAAGAACAACATCCGCCTGCATCAACTCCCGGTTCATTTTGGAAAACACTCGCCGTGGGATTGGAACTTTTTCTCCCGGGCACCACAAATCACATTCCCTTTGCCAGAAGCCGTAGTAGCTCGAAGGATGGCTATTGGGGCAGTCGACGACCCTCAAAACACCTTTGCTGTAGCGCGCAAAAATTTCCGATGCAAAGCCCATCAATCCCTGAACTACGTCACATGGGGGTAGGTTTTGAGAGCGGACCCAGTAACGCCAAAAAGGCGAAAATGTATAAAAAACCTTTTCCCTCACAATTTGGGGCGCCAGATGGTAAAAAGGTTTCATCGCTAAATGGAAAAGCCAACAACGGGAAAAGAGAGAAGCAGGTAAGCCAGGATTTTTATCCGTCATCCACAGACCGGCCAAATGGCTCCTTTTGGCCAACGCCAAGGCAGTCTTGGGCATGTGCCAACCACCACAAGTCCCAAGAAGAATTTTCATCGAAAATTAATCCTAATTGCATAGCCTCAAAAAAGCAAAATGAATACCTTGTCTAACTTGGGGCTGCTCTTGAGGTCCGCGGCCAACCCCATCCTTTAAAATGTGGGAAAAAGACATATCTTCTATCACCGAGAAAACCGATCTGCAATCTTACTGCAGCTTTTAAACAGGCGCGCTCCCATCTAATTTTACTTTAACAGTGTAATTTTCAAAAATGAAATCTGAAATGCCAAAAGATAATAAAATTTCCTGTTACTATTCGACTGAATTCCGCTTTGAACCTTTACGAAGAAGCTAGCGTTGCCCAAAATGGTATCCTCAAAAAACAATCTAGATGGCTAGGCTTAAAAATTTCACTCATTCTGTAATCTCGGGCTATGCGCAGATGGCCGTAAATGTGCTTTATACGCTCGCCTCGGTACCTCTGGCTTTGCATTACATTGGTAAAGCTGAATTCGGCCTTTGGGCGCTTGCCTTGCAAATCACTGCTTTTATCGGATTGGTTGACATGGGTATGGGCAGCTCTGTGGCCCGGATTTTGATCGACCACAAAGACGAGCGAAATAACGGACGCTATGGAGGTGTAATCAAGGGAGGTTTTCTTGTGGGCGCAGCACAGGGAACTTTGGTTGTAGCCTTAGGATTTTCCACGATTTGGTTTTTGACCAACTGGCTGAATCTATCGGCATACCTTGGGGAACTTTTTTTCTGGTTGATGCTGGGGCAGTTGTTAATCACGGCAGCTACTTTCATTACACGAATGTTTGGGCAAATTTTATTTGCATGGCAACGGATGGATGTCTGCAATTATGCCGCGATTGCACAATTGGCGGCAGGTTTTGCGGCACTTTGGGCTAGTCTTCATATGGGGCTCGGGGTATTCAGCTTGCTGACCGGTTCTTTCGTGGGATGGGTGTTTGGGACTGGAATTAACGCGTGGGCTTGCCGCAAACTAAGTTTCTGGCCGAAAAGCGGAGAGTGGGGAGCATTTTCGCAAAGACAATTTCGGGAACTATTTAACTATGGTGCTGATCTTTTTCTGATCAGCATCGGCACGCAGCTTGTTCTTTCAAGCCCGATTGTTTTGATTTCCCGCCAAATGGGAGTGGAAGCTGCAGCGCTCTGGTCGGTCATGACAAAAATGTTCTCGCTCGGCGGCTTAGCAATCTGGAAAATGATCAGCACTGCCATGCCCGCTTTCGGGGAAATGCACGTGCGGCAGGAATCAGAGCGCTTGTGGGCGCGGTACCGCCTCCTTTTTATCGCGAGTAATATTTTAGCCGGCGGCTGTGCGGTGGTATTAGCCGCATACAATAATCAATTTGTTTCTATATGGACCCAAGGGAAATTTGCTTGGCCGCCATTAAACAATATTCTCTTAGGAATATGGCTAATTTTGCTAAGCCAGCAATGCTGTTTCACCTCACTCGCCATGCTTTTAAAGAATATAAAAACCTTGAAATACTTTTTTCTCTTGGAAGGGATTATTTTAATTTTGGCGTCCCTTGTCTTGCTGCCGCATTTCGGAATTACCGGACTTCTAGTAGGTGCAAACCTGGCCACCCTTTTCTTTACATGGTTAAGCGGGGTAAGGCGGATCGCTAAAATATCAGAATTGGGATCAAGGAAATTGATCTGGGACTGGCAAAAGCCATTAATCTTCATTTTAATAGGAATGGCGACGACGTGGGGAATACTCGAAATTCTTCTGCCAGAAGACACAAAATGGAATTGGATGTTATTAAAACTAGGCCTTTTATTAATTTCCGGCTTTTGGATAGCGGTTTCCATTGCCCTACCCCGAGGAATGTTGCAAGAAATTTATCAGAATATTCTCCCATTAAGAAGGCGTAAGTAACACCTTTGATAATCAAGCAAGCTAATATGCTCAACTATTCTTAAAGATTTTCTCAAGCCAAAATTTCAACATTTTAAGAAAACGACGGAAACGGTAAGGAATTAAAAAACTACTTAATCTGTCGTGGCCGGCAAAAGGCTGGACACAAATTGTCTTTTTCCATCGAATTGAATTTGGAGCAACCAGGCGAGGGCGTAAAAAATTAATATAACGCTTCGCCATAGCTTCAGCAGAAAAGGTTTGAGTTATTGTTTGTCTTGCGCTGCGAGACATTTTCTCAAGCAAGGTTCTATCGTCGTGCAATCTGCCAATGGCTTTAGCAAAAGAAAAGGGATCCTTTCCACAAACTCGAATTCCGTTTTGCCGAGAAATGACCTCCTGCACTAAACCGGGAATATCGCCACAAACCGGAACAAGTCCCAACGACATTGATTCAAGGAGCGTTAGTGGGCCACCTTCATAATTTGATGCTAAAATATAAATATCATGCTTGCGGATTATTTTAAGCAACTTCTTATATTGAACAGGCCTTGAAAAAGAAACAATACCTGCACGGGTTTCTAAGGCCAACGATGTTTTTAAAAATTTCTCATCTGGCCCAGAACCATGAATCGTAAAAGAAAATGCGACTTTCAAACTTTGAAGCGCCTTAACGACATCCGGAAAAATCTTTACTCCTTTAGAAATGTTTTCAAGCCTTCCATAATATAAGATCCGCAATGGCTTTCTGTAATTTGGAATCCGTGGTGGGATTTTTGGAATTGGGATACCATGCTGTAAATATAAGCAGGGAATATTTTTGTGCAGTTTCCGAATCGCATTTTTCAAGTAGGGCGTGATTACAATACAATGGTTTAAGACAGACTTATATTTTCCAACAAAATCCAAAGGAGGACTGAGAAAATCGTGAAAAACTCCTACCCGAAGAACACCTGCGGGCAAATAACGAAGCACCTCGAAAGATTCCGCTCCAAGCACAGCAAAAACAGCCTGCGGCTTAAAATCCAGCAGCTTGCGATAAAGGCTACGCACGCGGTCATCGTAAATATATTTCTTTTCATTTTCTCGGTGGACTACCAATCGTGAATTTTGGAATTCTCTTTGAAGGGGATGAGCAGCTGAAAATGAAAAAATCTCAACTTGAATTTTTAAAATCCGAAGAGCAGACGCTAAAAATAAAATAAAAGTAGTTGTGCCACCAAGCGGAAGGCCGCCAGCTACGAAGGCAATACGCATTAGCGCGAACGAAAACAATGCCAGCCTGTAAACCTGAACCGTTCTATGGCGCGAGCAGGCTCTAAGGTGGCAAGGAAGTTGTAAGAAAAACTTTTCGTGCCGTAAAAACCTGAAAAAGGTATTGGCCGGAGATGGGGCTGGACCCAAGCCTGGTGTAACTCAAAGACAGTAAACCCAAAGGCTTGAAGAAAAAGTGTCACTGAGCTTGGTTGTGGGCTAAAATCCTCAAAAATAATGTCTCGAACAACCTTGTTGCTCAAAGCCTTTTGCCCGCCTTGCAGTACTTTTAATTCACATCCTTCCACGTCTATTTTACAGACATGAACCCTCGAAAACTGGCTTACATAATCATCCAGTTGACGCACATTTACTTTAGTTGCCGTCTGACAATTCTTGGCTTCTCGCAAAGAAGCCGAGCCGCGATTTGTCCCAAACCCTTCAGGTGTAAAAAGGATGCGCTCACCAGAAATATCAGACAAAGCGACCTGCTCGAGTTGAATCTTTGCCCAGTTCTTTTCTAAAGAATTTGCACAATTGAACTCGAGTTCTGCAAAAATCTCCGGATGTGGTTCAAAGGCCAACACGCGACCGGTACTGCCGGTGACTGCGGCCATCAGCAAGCAATTCTGACCAATGTTTGCACCGATTTCCATGCCTGTTTCGCCAGCGTCTAACAACCTGGCAATACATTCCGGAACGATTTTGTCAAAAATTCCATAATTATAAATTTCACATCCAACATTTTCACCGGGATGAACTCTTATCTTGGCGCCCCACGGCAGTTGAGCCATTGCAATTTGAGGCCTGGGTTTTCCAATGCGACCGAATCGCCTTAAGGCTTGCGCAGGATTGAAAAAATATTCAGGCTTTAAGAAAAAAGTCAACGGATTAATAGAGCCATCGTTATTTACTTTGCAGAAAATATCAAGCAAAAGATAAGCACTTCGGTGAATTTGGCGGAGCCAAGAATAGTTGTCGGAGAAAATAAAATGCATAAGAACTACAAATTCTAAAAATCAATAAGACCTAATTCTTTAATCAGTCTCGGCAAGTCCCAGGGTGGTTCTGCGCATAGGTCCACTTGGGGGTGAGTTAAAGGGAGGGCTCCAGAAAGAAACATTGCCCTTTGGCCATAAAAGGCATCTACGCACACCTTTGACGACTCAGAGGAACCTAAAAACAATTGTTTCCTTGGATGCCACTTTTCTTTAGCAAACCTTTTCAATGCTGAAGAAAAGATAAATTCAACAGGTTGTTTGTGTAAAAAAGATGCCAAATTTAAAGTATCTTACGGGTGAAAATCACAGCCCCGCAGGGCCGCTCTTGATGAATCCTTTGGCTTTTAGCTAAAAAACGCCCTTTTTTTGCCCAACGCTTTCTTGATTGGGAGGTCAAAGCATCGGCCTTGGCCGTTTTCAGATTTTTAGTATCTCGGTTGTTCGGGGCCATGCCGTGGCGGTCTCCCTCAAAGATTTTTGAATCCAGACTGGACTGTGAACACCCGAAGGAGCGCAAATGATAGGGTTCTGGTTTGTCGCGGGTTTTCAGTTGCGGCTACACTCCGCGGTAGGTTGCCTGGAAAGTCAGACATTGTTGCCAAGGATGAGGAAGGCTCGATTCGCCAGGCCCCAATTCCCCTGCCAAAAAAGATTAGTCAAGCGCCCTGTTAGTTGGTGCAGCAGAGAATTTCCAGCGTATTGAGAAGCGATTTAAAGCAGCCTAGTAAATTACCGTGGTCATTAAAATATCCAAATTAGCATTACAAACTCACCAATCATGATAAAATAATAACAACAGAAGCTAAGATCAAACAACCATGTTTCCCTTAAAACATAAAACGCAACTTATTACGATTTTCGTTCTTTTGGGGGTCGGCGCGATTTGTTTTAGCCCCTTTTTCCTAAAAGGGCACGTATTGGCTCCATTGGACATTGTTTCCGAGATGTACCAACCATGGGCCGGCAGTATAACGATGCCTAAGATTCACAACCATTTTGTGACCGATGCGGTCACTAATTTTATCCCTCATCGGTTGGTTTTGCACGAATCCATCAGACAGGACGGGTATGTCGGTTGGAACCCGTTTGTCTTCGGCGGGACGGCGCAACACGCCAACACCATGCTGATCAGCCATGAAATCACCCAAGGGCTGCACCGGTGGCTTGATTTCTGGCCGGCTTGGGTGCTCGGGCGGTTTTTTCAGTTTTTGTTGGCGGGCATGGGGATGGCTGTTTTTCTTGCCGGCCGCGGGTTTGGCCGGGGGATCTGTGCTTTCGGAGCGACCGCCTATATGCTGAACCAACAGTTTGTCGCCTGGATTTATTTCAACCAAGTGGTGGCTACCTTCTGCTGGATGCCATGGGTCCTTTGGGCACTTTTTCAGGCGTGGGAGAAAAATCCGCGCTGGGCGGCTGGTGCCGGGCTGTTCCTTGGCTTGGCCCTTCTTGGAGCGACCCTCCAACAGGCGGCGTTTTTGTTGGTGGCGCTGGGCTGTTTCTGGCTGGGATGCCTTGGGGAGGCGAAAAAGGACCGAGGACTCATCACCGGCTCCATTTTTTTTGCAGGGATGGTGGGAGAGGGCTTGGCGGCATTTGCCCTGCAGCCCAGCATCACTTCTTTTCTCGAAAACGCCGCAACGGGTCACAGCCGGGGAGCTTTGGGCTATGAGCACGGCGGGTGGCAGCCGCTGTGGAACCTACTGGGCTCGCCCCTAACGGCCTATCCCTTTGTGCTGGGCAGTGTCCAAACCTTGGACCTTTGGAAGCTGTTCAAGCTCGATCTCTTTTCCGTCGGCTTTTTCGGCACGCTACCCATGTTGATTGCCTGTCTGGCCGTGTTTTCGCGCCGGGTACGGTCAGCCATTTGTTGGGAAGAATCGGAAGTTCATATGGCCTAGGAATCTTTATCCAAAATCCCGCTGAGGCAAAGCAATAGCGGCTATTTTTTGAACAGGGAAATCTTGGAGTTGGGAGAGTCCTTCGAGAGCGACTCAGGCCACTGCTAAGGATGCGCTTTCCGTATTGCTGGCTTTGACCCATTCTTAGCCGGTGCCGCTTGCGATAACTCACCCTCCCGCTGTTCGCAAATCTCCAGGCACTGCCCTGCTGGGAGGCGGCTCAATTCGTTACCCGCCATCCGACAAAAAAGTTTTTCTTTCAGGTTATGACGCATTGCGCTGGAAGGAATTCAGTGGCGGTTTAGCAGTGGAAATTTGTGGAGGCCATGGGGAGCTGGCGGCGCGTTTTGCGCGAGCGGAGCCCCGGTGCCGGGTGATCGGAACAGACCTCTATGTGCCGGACTATCCGGAAAACCTGGCCTGGTTGAAGGAGCTCCCCAACCTTTCGTATCGCAAGGCATCCGCCTTTGATCTTTCCTTTCTGGAGCCTGAGAGCGTGGATCTGATCTGGGGGCAGGCAGCCTTGCATCACCTTGCCCATGCGCCGGGCGACCTGTCCCGGGAGGCACTGCGGGTTCTGAAGCCGGGAGGCAGATTGGTCTTCATCTTTGAGCCTCTTGGGCACAACTGGCTAGTGGCAGCGATCCGGGCAGTCCGGATGGCGGCGGGAGAAGAAGGAGATGAGAGCAACCTATATCTCTCTCAATTCAAAACCATGGCTGAAAAGTTCACGTCTTGCGAGGTTCAGGTATTCAACCTGCTGGGGTATCCGATGAAGGCACTTTCGGACCGCTGGGCATCTTTGGCGGCATGGGTGCAAAAATTGGACACTTGGCTATTTGCGGCTTTTCCGCACCTGCTCAAGTACGGAGCCAACTGTAATATCATCTTTATAAAATAAAGAAAGGCAACGGGGTTTGCTTTTCCTGGAATTCTTCACCTAAGGTCTAAGTCTGTTGAAAAGCTCCCATCCTAAAGAAAAAATTCTCGTGGCCGGTGCAGGCGGCTTTATTGGGGGTCATTTGGTGGCCCATCTAAGAAGGCAGGGGATTAAAAATCTGCGGGCAGTCGACCTAAAGCCCTTTTCGCAGTGGTACCAGAAATTCGACGACGTCGACAACCACCAGCTGGACTTACGGGAGCTGGAGGCGTGTCGGAAAGCCGCCAAGGGCATGGAGTGGATTTACAACCTGGCGGCGGACATGGGCGGCATGGGCTTCATCGAGCTTCACAAGGCCGAGTGCATGCTCTCGGTCCTCATCAACACCCACATGCTGATGGCAGCCAAGGAGGCGGGAACGAAGCGGTTCTTCTACGCGTCTTCAGCCTGCGTTTATGCGGCGGACAAACAGACCACAACGGAGAACCCCGGACTCAAGGAGTCGGACGCTTATCCGGCCATGCCCGAAGACGGGTACGGGTGGGAGAAACTATTTAGCGAGCGGATGTGTCGGCATTTCCGCGAAGATTATAAAATTGAGACCCGGATTGTCCGCTATCACAACGTCTACGGACCCCATGGAACCTACGGTGGGGGTCGGGAAAAGGCGCCGGCGGCGATCTGTCGGAAGGTGATTGAGGCCCAGAAAAACAAGACCGGGGAGATCGAGATCTGGGGAGACGGCCAGCAGACACGTAGCTTCATGTACATCGATGACTGCATCAAAGGCTCCACGGAGATCATGGAGAGCGGCATTCGGGATCCGATCAACCTGGGCAGCGCGGAGATGGTTTCCATCAATCAGCTAGTAGACATCGCGGAAGGAATCGCGGGGGTGAAGCTGAAGAGAAAGTATAACTTGGGCGCTCCCAAGGGTGTGCGGGGAAGGAGCAGCGACAACGCCCTCATCCAAAAACTGATGGGCTGGGAGCCGAATACGAAGTTGAAGGAT
>Ga0194133_10004010_pt1 | contig 20240 bp, 20 predicted proteins | sample TA2KigOf40mmetaG_FD_155448 | JGI IMG/M metagenome (GOLD analysis project Ga0194133, IMG submission 155448) | Freshwater microbial communities from Lake Tanganyika, Tanzania - TA2015055 Kigoma Offshore 40m | ecosystem: Environmental > Aquatic > Freshwater > Lake | place: Tanzania: Lake...
GTTTGCGATTCCATTTTTGTAATGTTCACGCGCCCAGGGGTAACGCATTGGAAGAATTTTATTTGGATCTGTTTTTGAATCGTTTAACAACGGCATGTAAAATCTCCTTTGTTTAGTCTTCTTTTCGGGGGTAATCATATCATGATGGTTAAATGGGGCAAACGAAAAAAAACTTTTTTTAAACAATTCTTTGTGGGTCGATTTTTTTAAAAAATTGAATCTTTGTTCTTGCCTTTTTGTGTGCTACTCTGATCTGCGATTCTGGAAAAATCTGAAATGAAGGGATTGGTATGGCACGTATTTCATGGGAGCAATATGCAATGAAAATTGCGCAAGTTGCAGCGTTGCGATCGGAAGATCCATATGTTCAGGTTGGTGCAGTTGCGATGCGTAAAGATCATTCTGTGGCGAGTATCGGGTACAATGGTGCACCGGCAGGTGTTGCGATCGACTGGAGTTCTCGAGATAAGCGGCGGCCATTTGTCGTGCATGCAGAAATTAATGCTTTGCGGTATGTAAAACCCTACGAATGTGATTTACTTGTGGTTACCATGTCGCCGTGTGCGAATTGCTTGACGGTTATTGCAACCTACGGAATCAAAAAAATTTGTTATCAAGAAGAGTATTTTGATTTTATCTCAACATTTGAAATGGCTAATATTTTTGGAATCACTTTGGTTAAGCTCGAGCACGAGCGGGACTCTCGGCAACTTCGATTAAGTATTTAGAAAGCGATTATTATGAATGGATTTAATTGTTCAATTGTGCTGATGGGGGCTACCGGGGATTTGACTAAGCGTAAGCTTATTCCTGCATTATACAAATTGCTTGCCGATGGGCTTTTAGATTCATTTGTGATTATTGGGACTGGGCGAGAGCTGGCAACAGTAGAAACTATTTTTGCCGCTGCAGAAAAATTTGTTGCCAATCGAGTTGATGATATTTGGCAGAGATTAAAAGCACATTTTATCTATGTAAAACTCGATTTTTATACTCCTGCTGATTACAAGATTCTTAAAAATGTTCTTGAGCTAGCAGAAGAAGAAAAAAAACTTTCGGGGAATAGATTATTTTTTTTGGCGACAATGCCAGAGCATTTTGCAACAATTACTGAACAATTAGCGATGCATGAAATTGTGCAAAAAAGAGAACATGGTCAATTATGTGGTGACAAACTATGTTCATGGCAGCGCGTGATTTATGAAAAACCCTTTGGAAAAGATTTGGCATCTGCACAGCAAATAAACCAGAAAATAGCAGAAGTTTTTTGTGAGCAACAGGCTTATCGCATTGACCATTATTTGGGAAAAGAGTTGGTTGCAAATATTGCGGTTATTCGATTTTCAAATGCCATTTTAGAGCCGTTGTGGAATACGGTTTTTATTGAGTCGGTTAATATTACGCTTGCAGAAACCGTGTCGGTAGAATCTCGCGGTGCTTTTTACGATCAGTATGGCGCGCTTAAAGATGTGGTGCAAAATCATATGCTTCAATTGCTGGCACTTGTGGCCATGGAACCGCCCAAAGAACTATCGGGTGAGGCGATTCGAGATGCAAAAGTTTTAGTTCTCAAAAAGACTGCAGTAAGCGATGTTTTTTTGGGGCAGTATCAAGGATACCTGACTGAAAAAGATGTGAATCCGGAATCAAAAACCGAGACATTTGCTGCGGTACGGTTATCGATTGATACCGAAAGATGGCGAGGTGTGCCATTCTTTCTCAAAACAGGAAAGGCTTTGAGTAAAAAAGAAACGCGTATTGATATTGTTTTTCGCAAGAGTACTCACTTGCGGACACAATTTTCGGGCGAAGCAAATGTACTCACTATTACTATCGAGCCAGATGAAGGTTTTTCGTTGAAATTGAATGGTAAGGCGGTTGGGAGTAATGCAACCATGCCCGTGGTGATGAATTTTTACCACAGTGCTTTTTTGGGGCCAAATACGCCGCAGGCTTATGAGGTTTTGATTGCAGATGCATTACGAGGTGATCAATCGGTTTTTGTCAGGTTTGATGAAATTGAAGAGTCTTGGAAAATTATTGATGCGATAGATCGTGAAAGAATTGAATTAAATCACTATGAAAAAGGATCGCAAGGACCGAAAGCATTTGAAGCCTGGATGAATAAGCAATTTACTGATTGGGTAAAATAAAAAAGGGCGCGATTCGCGCCCTTCAAATAAACTTAGATACTATTGCGTCGTGATTGTGAGGTAAATTTTACAAGATTGTATTCTTCACCAAGACGTTCAAGGGCTTCTTTTTTTTGTGTAAAAAAGCGAATATTTTCCATGATGATGAGTTGAATGCGCACGTCGTCAAGTTCAGTTGAATTCATCAAAAGTACTCGGTTTGTAAGCTCTTTAAGAATCGCACATGTTTTTGAAAGAAGTAGAGTTAATCCTTCGATTGCCAATTTTCTTTTTCTATCTTCGGAAATAAACACACCAGAGCTTTCTTCGTGTTTTATTTTGTGCATTATTTTTTGTTCTACTTGTTTGAGAGCTTCATGATATTGTTTCATCTCTTTGGTTATTTGGTCAACCAGAGTTAATTCAGCCTCGCTTGAGGAATCGATCGGATGTACTTTTTCGTTTTTTGGTCGAGAGCTTACGGATCCAGAAAAAAGTGTTGCACTTGCAGTGAAAATAATAAGAACTAAACGTGTTGATTGAAACGAAAACATAAACCCCTTTTGGTGTTAAAAAATATACAGTTGCGTATAGCAAGGGAATCAGTATTGTACAATCAGTCATTTCGTGTGTTTAGTTTAAAAAGAGTTTTTTTTATCGATTTATAGCGTTTTTTGTGTTTTTGAGATTTCACTGTGAAATAAAAAGTGATTTTGCGATGTTTTTTGTAGTTTGATTTGTGAAATGTTTTTTTAGCGTCGAAATTTCTACGAGTGTTGGAATAACATGAGGTGCGTGTTTCGCTTGCATAAGTTGTCCGTTAACTATCTGAGCTTGAAAAAAAAACAGATTTGTATCGTTTTTTTGATTTTTTATAGGATGAGAGTTGAAGTTGTTGAGTATTATTTTTTTGAATATATTATGTAATTATTATCAAAAACTAAACCTATTGAGGTGATGCGGTGAAGACTTTGGTTGTTCACTGTTGTATTTATTCAAAACTACTTATACAAAAAATGTGTGAGTTAGTTTAGGTTGTTATTTGATACAAAATTTTGTATTCAGCATACCCCCGGAGATTATCTCGGGGGTATTTTTATTAGATGGAGTTTTTCGTGAAAAAAGTTTTTATTAGTTTATTTAGTTTATCGCTGTTTTTTGGATTTTTTTTGTTTCTTAAAAATCGCTACTCAGGGGCACAAAAGCCTGTGATTGCAGTGATTAAAATTGCATCACACCCAGCCATTGATGCAGCGTGTGATGGATTTTGTGATGCGGTTGTTGCAGCAACAAAAGATACATACTCATTTGTTGTCAAAAATGCTGATGGATCCGTTATTAATGCTCAGACAATCGCTCAGAGTCTGATTTCTCGTTCAGATGTTGCGGCGTTTGCAGCGTTTGGGACTCCTGCCGCTCAAGCGCTTGTGCAAAAAGAGTCTGATCGCCCGATTTTTTTTACAGCAGTGACCTACCCTGAAAAATCAGGAATTCTTAAAGATAATGTTGCAGGTATTTCTGATCATTTTGATTTGCGGCAGTTGGCTCTTTTTGTGCAGAAATTAATTCCAAAGGCAAAAACTGTTGGTATTTTGTACAATCCTAGTTCGGAGGTAGCGTGTGCAGAGTTGCATGAAATTGAAGATGCTTGCAGAACAAAGGGACTGACGCCTGTTCGTATTGCAGGGGTTACGGAGGCGGATATTTTGGGCGCGCTAAAAAGCAGCCTGAGAAAAATTGATGTATGTATTGCTCCAACAGATAATACAATTGCAAGCGTGATGTCTTCATTAGCTGCTCAGTGCAAAGAGGTTGGAGTTCCGATGGTTGTTGCCGATAAAACATTGGTTGCATCAGGACCCGCCGCTGGACTTGGCATGGATTACTACCAACTTGGGTTTGATCTGGGCGTTGCAGCAACTCGTGTACTTAATGGTGAGTGTGCACCCTCTGAGGTTGGTATTACTCGGGCAACACCTGCGATTGCTCTTAATAAGGTGGTGTTAGATTCTCTTGCTCAAATGGGCTGTGTTTTGAATATAGATTTTGTTGATTAATATTCTATTTTGTACGATACCGGCTTCAATAACCGTTTATTCAAGCCGGTATCGTACAAAATAATCGTCAAACGTTATGAAATTGAATTTGAATAAAAATAAGGTATAAAAATGAATGGCTTGGGATTAGTTGTTTTGGGTGCTTTTGAGCGCGGCATAATTTTTGCGTTACTCGTGCTTGGGGTGTATACAACTTCTCGAATTATGAAGTTTGATGATTTATCTTTAGAGGGAAGTTTTTCCTTTGGAGCAGCTCTTGGAGCGATTGTTCTTGGCTGGGGAGTAAATCCTTTTGCAGCATTAATCTTTGCGCTTTGTGGTGGCATGATTGTTGGGGGGATTACCTCTGCGATTCATTGTGGGCTTGGGCTTTCGATGTTGATTAGTGGGATCGTTGTAACTAGTGGATTATTTTCAGTGGTTCTGATGATGGCTGGTAGCACTATTTCGCTGATTGGCACACAGACCTGCTTTTCGCAGATGACATTCTTGGGCGATGCCAAAAATTTGTCAGTGATTTTGTTGTGTGCATTGATTTTATATGGTTTTTTGTATCACTTGTTGCATCGATCTTCGGTTGGTATAATGCTGCGCGCTACTGGTGCTAATGTGCAACTTGTTTCATCTTTGGGTAGACGTGTGTGGGTGTACAAGGCGTGTGCGTTGATTGTTGCTAACGGACTGACTGCATTTGGCGGGGCCTTGTATGTTCAGTATGTTGGATATTTTTCGATCTGGATGAATGTTGGTATTTTGGTGGTTTCGCTCACAGGGCTTATGATTGCTGAGCTTTTTCCGATACGTTTTGCTCTGATTCATTTGCTGATTGGTTCTGTTGTTTATCAACTACTCCTTTCTTTGGTGTATGAATGTGACATTGATCCACAGTGGTCAAAGTTGTTAACGGCAGTGCTTGTTCTTGCTGTTGCAACTATTAAAATAATAAATTCTAGGGGCGCTCAAGCGGATGAAGGTTCACGATGATTAATATCAAAAATATAGGCCTTTCGTATGGCCCTAAAGAAATTTTTAAAAATCTTACTTGCTCGGTTGATGCAGGTGATTTTGTTGTCATCATTGGTCCAAATGGGGTTGGAAAAACAACTATTTTTGACTTGATTTCAGGCACTGTCTTGCCGAATAGCGGACAAATTTTTTGTCATGGAAAAGATGTCACTGCAATCGATTATGCGGGGCGAAGTGATATCGTTTTTAGAATTTTTCAGAATCCTTCGCAGAATATTGTTGGTGAGATGACGGTTCGTGAGAATCTTGCTCTTGCAATGTTGCGATGCAATTCGGTTTCGCTTGCGCACTGGACATCGGTTCTTGATGGTGTTGATGAGCGTGCGCTCTTTGCACCGATGGGTGAAAATATTGATATTTTATTACAAACACCGATGAATAGACTTTCTGGTGGTCAACGACAGACAATTGCATTTTTATTGAGCACGTTGTTTCAGCCGCAAATTTTACTTTTGGATGAACCAACAGCAGCGCTTGATCCAGAGTCAGCAACTCGGCTACTAATGCTGGTGAAGGAAAAACATCTGGCTCTTAAGCAAACTATTTTGTTTATTACTCATGATTTGGATATTGCTCGCTATCTGGGAAATAAGTTGTGGGTGATAAAAGATGGTAAAATAGCAAAAACTTTTGAAGGGGATGAAAAGCGCACCGCTGATTTGACTCCATATTTAAGATCAATCGAATACGAAAAACTTTTGTAAAAAAGACGTTTTTTTAGGTTTTTAGTTCTTGAGCAAAGGCTTTATGGTGAAATAAAAAGGGCGCTGCAAAAATATCGCAGCGCCCCAAAGTGTTTGATTTGGTTAACGTTTTTTTAGAACCAGGATTCAAGCGTGTTATTTTGATATTGATTTTTTATAACAGTTTTTATGATATTTCGAACTATAGTTTTTGTAATTAACGCGATAAAAAGGCGAAATTTTATCAAAAAATCGTTTTTTGTGGCCGCAAATTGTTTCTTTGTGTAATGTTTAGACGCTATCAAGCTTTTTTGCCATTCTTTTTATCCCGAAGTAGCTAAAAAGCGTAGAAAAGACGATGAGTGCCACAACGCAGAGCCAAAATGACAAAAATTTTTCTGGGCCAAGGATGGTCGAGCGGATGCCTTCCATCGCGTAGGTCATCGGGTTTAGCAGGGCAAGCTTTCCCAGAAAAGATATTTTAGCGTTGAGCGTTGACCAGGGGAATTGAAACCCTCCAAGCATCCACATGGGCGAAAGAATGCGATTCCAGATTGAGCCGAGTTCTTCGGCGCTGTTTGTAACGCTTGCGATAAGAAGCCCAAGGGTTGCGCAGCAAAATGCGGTCAGAAAAAGAATGAGAATATATTTTAAAATACAAACGGTTGCTGGATTAAATTCGTCCCAGACAAAAATGAGCCCAAAAGGAAGAGCGGGAAGGCTGAGCAATAAATTGCGGATGCACGATGAAAGCGCAATTCTGAAGATCGCCAACCATGAAGGAATTGGCAGTGTAATGTCATACGAGATTGATTTGTTGCTTAAAAAATCGATTATCACCGTAGTGGTTCGTCCATAAATCTGAAATAAACAGCGCGTTGCAGGTACCCCAGTTGCAACAAAAATACCAAATCCGGGCGCAATCCCAAAACTGCCAAGGAGTTTTCCCGAAACAAAGAGCGTAGTTGCAATCCAAAAAAAGCTATCAAGCAGATCTTTGAGGTATCGAGATGACGAGTAGCCAACAAGGTCGGCTAAAATGAGTTGCCATAAAACAGAGGAATAAGATTTTATTTTTTTTAACATGTATCAATCAAATGACGTTAATTTTTTTAATAATATTAGCGTATGAATGTTTAATTTTATAGTTACCAGCCAAAGTCGCTAAATGTTTTATTTTCTTTTATCAAATCAAGAACTTTTTTGTGGTTGGGAAGTAAGTCTGTGGGCAATTCATTCATGTCAAACCAGAAAACGCCATCGCATTTTTCGGGTTCAGTGTTTTGCGGTTCTCCAGAAAACGTTTTTGTTAAAAAATAAAAATTTATATATTCCTGGTTGTCTGGTGTTTTGACGTGAGTGGTATGTACGCATTGTAAGTCTTTTGGTTGTACTGTAATCCTAAGTTCTTCGAGAGCCTCACGAGCAGCGGCATCTGGAATACGTTCATTTCCATCGATTCCGCCTCCAGGGAGTGCATAAAAGCCAGGTAACAGTCGTGCGTTTTTTGATCTTTTGAGCAGGCAGATTTTATTGTCTCTGATAAGAAGAATTGCACTGAAAATTGGCATTAAAAATTTTGACATACCGTATTTATTCCTTTTTTAAAGGGTCTGGCTAATATAACCAGACCCAGAGTGTTTTTTAAACGCAATCAAGTCGTTTCATTATATTTTGTACAGCGAGCCAGCCACAAAGGATTGTAAAACTAGCAAGTGCTGTTGCGCATACCCACAACGGTAAGCTTCCCGGTTGGCCGAGGATGGCGGCTCTCATTCCTTCCATGGTGTACAAAAATGGATTCAGAAGGGCAAGGTACGAAAAAAATGGTGATTTCAAATAAAGGCTTAACCAGGTGAATTGAAATCCACCAAGAGTCCATAGTGGAAAAATTACTCGCATCCACATGCTTCCAACTTTGCTCATGTTTTTGACAAAGCTTGCAAGAAACATTCCAAAAAAACCAAAAAACAATGAATTTAAGATTAGTAAAACGATAAACCATGTGGGGTTGAAGTTTGCAATGTTAAATTCATTCCAGACAAACAGCAGACCAAATGGCAGGCTGAGTGACCCTACAAGTAGATTTCGCAATCCATCAGAAAGTCCAATTCGTGTCAACGACATCCAGGTTGGAATTGGAAGTGTTGTGTCGTAAGAAATAACCTTGTTTCCTTCTAGGTCGCTTAGAAGGGTCATGACGCGTGGAAAAATTTCAAACATTCCACTCACCGCAACACCTGTTGCGGCGGTAAAAAGACCAAAATTTGCAGAAATTCCAACGCCTTGAACAAAGTGACTCATAACTACAGTTGTTAGGGATGCATAGATGAAAAAATCAACTATTTTGTCTTTAAATAAATGTTTAAATGTTAAAAAATCTGCATACAGCAGGTGCCCGAGTGTGGGCAGATATGATAAAAAGGTTGTCATAAAAATCCTTTAATCGTTTTTTTCGTTGATAAGTTTAATAAACACGTCTTCGAGTCGCGCCTTGCCGTGTTCGGATTTGAGGTTTGCAGGTGTGTCGATGAGACGAATTACCCCCTCATCTAAAATACAAACTCGATCAGAAAGTGCTTCTGCTTCATCAAGGTAGTGAGTGGTGAGCACAATGGTGACGCCTTGCGAGCGAAGTTCTTTGAGCAAGTCCCAAACTTCGTGTCTGACATGAGGATCGAGCGCAACTGTTGGTTCATCAAACAAAATGAGTTGTGGTTTGTGGATAAGAGCACGAGCAATTAAAAATCGTTGTTTGTACCCACCAGAGAGTTGATCGATGTAATTTTCGGCATAGGTTTCTAGTTCAAACCGTTTCATTAATTGTGCAACACGTGATTCTGTTTCTTCGGCTGAAATGCCGTAAAATCGTCCCGCAAAGAGTAAATTTTGTTTAATCGTAAGTTGTGGGTTTACGTTTGGTTTTTGTGGGCAGAAGCCAATAATCTTGCGATATGCAGGCACGTCATCGTAGATTGACGCGCTGTTTAGGGTTATTGTTCCAGATGTTGGCGGATTGAGTGTTGCAATGATTGACGCAAGGGTTGTTTTTCCTGCTCCATTCACACCAAGAAGTCCAAGGATCTCGCCTTTTTGAATATCAAGGTCAACGCCTTTAAGCGCTGTGCGTGCAGTTGTTCCAACTCCGTAGACTTTGGTAATTCCGCGAAGGGATAAAAGAATACTCATATAAATAATTCCAGTATGAAGTGCTAAAAAATAATAGATAAAAAAGAGGGTAAGCCGAATAAGGATTTGAAGATTAAAGTTTTAAATTTATAAATAAATTATTGCGGCTATTTGTTTGAACATATGGCTGTTCTGACTTTCATGACACGGCCCCTTTTTTTGTGAATTGTTTCTTGTTGAAACACAAAATAAGCATAGCAGTAATTTTTTTTATTTTGCAAATGGTTATGTGTTTATATTAAGAAATTTTTTTTTTGAGTGATATCTTTTTTTCAAATTTACATTTGAGGGGGTTTTTGTATGAATGTTAAAAAAATAGTTTTACTAGTGTTTTTGGTTGTAAGTGGATCGAGTTTTTCGATGGTAACTCCTCGTGTGTTGTCAGATGCGGGAGGTTCTTCTGCGCCAAGTACTCCTCCTCGACATGTTCCGGCAGTTGCACCAAATTCCCGGCAGTCAACGCCAGTGCGAAATAGTGTTTCTGGTGATACAGGGGGCTTAAAATCTGTTCCGCCATCCCCGGAGCGAGATGGATGGGATGATGAAAATGTTGTTTTGGATATTGATCATTTAGGAATTCAGCTTGATCAATTAATGCATGACCAAGAAGTTCAGCTTGACGTTTTAATGCGACGCAATGATGCCCTTATGGCTGCAGCTCAGCAAGTTTATCCCCGATATTTTTCTCCGTCACTGTGGACTCGATGTAAGAACGCAATAGTTAATTTGGGGAGCAAGAGAAGCGCGCCTACAAATTATTTTATGGCGTACATGGTTACTGAAATTTTATGTGAATTTAAAAAAACGTTCCATTATAGGTCTGAAGGCGATGTTTGTAAGACAAATGGAGAGTTGTTTGATTCTGCAGAGGTTACTCGCTGTGCGCAACGAATTGTCTCAGGTCTAAGTGTGGCCTTTTTAAAAGGTTTTTTTGCTACTGTTGCGGCTAAAAAAGGAGTGAAAACATTATTAGCGGTTCATTTATTGATGCAGTCGGGAGAGGCTTTGATTGATTATTTAGGCCTTAGTCAACATTTTGACCATGATTTAAAGTGTTATAAGTTGCGCTTGCTTATTCCGGGAATGCTGATTTTATTAAAAGAAATGATACTGATGTCCAGGCAGGAAGTAGCATATTTATTGGGCTAGTGGGTAGGCAGTTTTAATGTCTGGAAAAAAATCGATAGGTTGTTAGGATCTGTCGATTTTTTTGTTTTTTGATACACTTTGAGTGTTATTAATATTTTTAAAAAGTGTTTTTCTTGTTTTATGACAACTACATCTCTTTCTTCTGTTCTTGAGCGACATCCTGATTATGAGGCAACAATTGGAGTTGAAGTTCACGTTCAGCTGTTGACTCAATCGAAAATTTTTTGTTCTTGTTCTATTGCGTTTGGTGCTCAGCCAAACACTCACATTTGTGTTGTTTGTACAGGACAACCCGGGGCATTACCTGTTTTGAACAAAAAAGCCCTTGAATATGCGATTATGATGGGTATTGCCACAGAATCGCGTATCAATACTATTTCTGAATTTGCTCGTAAGCATTATTTTTATCCCGATTTGCCAAAAAAATATCAAGTTACTCAGGGCGATCGTCCAATCTGTGAAAATGGTAAATATGTAATCATTCGTGCAGATGGTTCAGAAAAGGTGATTAGAATTAATCGAATTCACATGGAAGAAGATGCTGGTAAAAATATTCATGGCGCTGCTGGTGAAAGTTTTGTTGACTGTAATCGAGCAGGAACACCTTTGATTGAAATTGTTTCAGAGCCAGATTTGCAAGATTCGCATGACGTGCGTGAATACCTTACCGGATTGCATTCAATTGTTCGGTATCTTGGTATTTGCGATGGTAACATGGAAGAAGGTTCATTTCGTGCAGATGTTAACGTTTCGGTTAAGAAAAAGGGTGCGTCTAAGCTTGGAACACGGGTTGAATTAAAAAATATTAATTCATTTAGGTATATTGTTCAGGCTGTTGACTATGAAATTGATCGTCAAATTTCATTGATTCAAGAGGGTGGAGCGGTAAAGCAGGAAACGCGTTTGTGGGATTCGCATGATCAAAAAACAGTGTTTATGAGATCGAAAGAAAGTAGTTATGACTATCGCTATTTTTCAGATCCTGATTTGCCACTTGTTGTTGTTGATGATGAATGGGTTAAACGAGTAAAAACACAGGTTCCAGAGCTTGCAAAACAAAAAATTGTTCGATTCGGCAATCAGTATGGTCTTTCGGTATATGAGGCGACTATTTTGACTGGCGAAAAGCAGCAGGCTGATTTTTATGAGGCTGTTGTGCAACGGTGCAGACAACCAAAAATGGCCTGTAATTGGGTTCTGCGTGATTTGCTTGGATATTTAAAAGAAAGCAAACAAGATTTGACTTCATGTTTGATTGAACCCGAAATGCTTGGTGAGTTGATTCAAGAGTTGGTTCAAGGTGTTATTAATGCACCAACAGCACAAGAAGTTTTTGCAGAGATGGCAGCTACAGGAAAATATCCGTCAATAATTATTCAAGAAAAAGGCTTGCAACAAATCGGCGATGAGTCTGAAATTTTAGCAATAATCGAAGAGGTTCTAGCAAAAGAGCCAGATGTTGTTGCATCTTATCGCGGTGGAAATCAAAAATTGTTTGGATATTTTGTTGGACAAGTTATGAAAAAAACATCAGGTCGTGCAAGTCCACAAGTTGTTCAGCCGTTGCTCAAAAAGGCTCTTGAAACTGTATGATCGTTATTGAATCTTCTATCGCAACAAAGGCTAAACCGTCGGTTATTTGGAATCGTTTGATTGATGTTGTGTCATGGAAAGAATGGGTTGTAAGACTCGTTTCGTCAAAATTGACTGGCGGGTTTAAAGTTGGTAGCTCGGGGCAATTGAATATGGGAGTTGACCGAGTTGCTCATTTTGTAATTAAGCGAGTTGAGCCCGATAGAATGTTTGTTTTATCATCCCAGTCGTGGGGAAACGAAGTTGTATTTAGTTACATTATTTCGTTTGTTGGCGGGATGCAGCGCATGACGATTCGGGTTGAGGTTGTCGGATGGACAAGTTGGATCTTTGGATTGTGGTTTAGATTTATTCTAAAAAAAGAATTACCTGCAAGTTTAACTCGCTTGGCATTTCTGGTCGAAGAAGATCAAGATCGAGTTGAGCGAGAATTACATTCAGCGCATTTTAAATAAATTGGCGTAGGATTTTGTGATGATTGAAAAAATTTCTGGAAAAGTTGTTGGCTCTTCCGGCCGGGTGGTACATATTGAGGTTTCTGGAATTGCATTTGGTGTGCAATGTGCACGTCCTGAAATTCATGCTCAAGGTAGTTTTGTTTCATTGCAAACAACGCTCATTTGGAATCAAGAAAAAGGCCCATTGTTGTATGGATTTGCCGATGACTTGGAAAAGCAATTGTTTTCGATGTTGATTTCTTGTCCTAAAATTGGACCCAGTATTGCATTGCAAGCGCTTTCTCAGATGACTCCGTATGAATGTATTTCTGCCATCGGTCGTGGAGATGCAAAAGCACTGAGTTCGCTTCATGGAATTGGCGCAAAGAAAGCAGCCCAGATCATCACAGATTTACAAGAGCAGTGTGCTGCATTACGTGTGGTATCAAGTGCAACTGGAGATACCGGCGCTGCTGGTCATAATGTTCGCATTGAAGTTGCTCAGGCGTTAGAGTCTCTTGGGTATACTCGTCCTGAGATTAACCAAGCTTTTTCTTCGCTTGGTCAAGATGATAGCCTATCGTTTGATCAATTATTACGCTCTTGTTTGAAAAATCTTTCTTTGAACAAATAATTCATAGATATCTAATTATTGAGGATCTTGAAACGTTATGTCTTTAAGGTTTTCGCACAACTCTCTTAGGTGTTCAGGGGCGTATCGCAAAGCTTCCGCTTGAGTGAGGCGATGTTTATTCATAGCTCTTTGTGTAAGATAATTAATGAGTGGTTGTTTTAGTTTTGTTAAACGCTCGTCCCGTGGTTGATCAAAAAAGCCGGGGCAAAAGTCTGAGTAACATAATTTGAGAGAGCGTTGTATTAATGCAGGGTCTGTGTGGTTTAAGCTGTAACGAAAATCTTGATTGTTAAAATAGGCTACAGCGAGCACGTCGAATAAAGATCCGCAGTGTTGATCGTTCATGTCCCGGTAGCGGGATTCTCTTAATCCTCTGGGGCATAGTCTTAAAAAAGCAACGGGATTTTGTATAGCGATTAAGAATGGAAGAATGCAACGAGCAAATTGATGTAAGAAAAATTGTTCAGTAGTCATGGCATTTTTGCGATCAAAAAGTATTTTTAGATTTCTGTAATTATTATGAACTCCGTTTTGCAAAATGATGTATCCGATTGCGGCAATTAGTTTTCCTATCTTTGAGAGGCGTATAGTTCCGGGTGCAAATGGATTCATTTCTGAGTATAGCAGGTTTGTCATAACGTATGTTCCGAGTGCGTACATTATGATGTTGCTAGCTCGCTTACAAAAACGAAAAAGTTTTCCTGCAAAAATAAAACCATTATTAATTATGCTGTTTATTACTATGCACGGCTTGTATGAACAGTATGGAAAATTCACGGGAGTGTATGGTGGTTTATCGGCATGTTCTTTGTCATTTTTAAGATGACTTAAATCGTCCAGGATTGGGAGTAAGAAAGAGGCAATCAAAAAACGAGTTAAATGGTACTGAGGTGGTCGTGGATCGCGAAATGTTTCAACAAAGGTGTTTGGCGCTTGAACAACACTAAATAAAACTATTTTTTTACAAAGTGCATATGTCGGAGTGGGAAGTGTTTTAAATGCTAATTTGTTTCCATAAAAAAATGCATTCCGAGCCGCAAAAGATGCTATAACGCAAGGGGTTTTCAGCAGAAGTAAGACAAGTTCGAAAATAAATGATGGAACGCTCATGCCAAGAACACCCGAAAAAATATTTTTGTTAAGTATTTTTCGGAATTATTAAAAAGGCAATTTTTTTAGCAGCGATAATTTACAGGTTATCGCTGCTGATTTTTTTACTCGATTGGTTTTATAACAACCAGATCACCGTTTTTTGTACATGAAAAAGAATGCTTCTCTGGATTGCTGAGTAGTTCTTTTGAAAGTGGTTGAACGATATATTCTTGAATTGCACGTTTGAGTGGACGAGCTCCAAATTCAGGAATATATCCAAGATCACAAATCATTGTTTTTGCTTCAGGAGAAACAGAAAGGGTGATTTGTTTTTCTGCAAGTCGCTCCAGGAGTGATTTTAGTTGTGTATCAAAAATACGTTCGATATTTGTATTTGAAAGTGCTGTGAAGTAAACAATTTCATCGATTCGGTTGAGCAGTTCTGGGCGGAAGTGGGCATGCAGTAACGCATCTAATTGTTGTCGTAATTCTACGTTGATTCCTCCGTGAGCGGATAAAATTTTGTCTGAACCAATGTTACTGGTCATGATGATTATGCAGTTTTTAAAAGAAACAGTTCGTCCTTGTGAGTCGGTAAGTCTTCCTTCATCAAAAATTTGTAGAAAGATATTAAAAACATCAGGATGAGCTTTTTCGATTTCATCAAACAAAATAATACTGTAGGGATTTTTGCGAACAGCTTCTGTTAGCTGACCTCCCTGTTCGTAACCGATATATCCCGGTGGAGCTCCAATTAATCGAGCAACGGCATGTTTTTCCATGAATTCGGACATATCGATTCGAATTAATTTGTGTTCATCGTTGAAAAGATAGTCTGCCAGGGTTCGTGCAACTTCCGTTTTTCCAACGCCAGTAGGTCCGAGGAACAAAAAAGTTCCAACAGGTTTTTTGGGGTCGGCAAGTCCTGAGCGATGAATGCGAATGGTGTTACAGACTTTTGATATTGCATCATCTTGGCCAATCACACGATCGTGTAAGACGGTTTCCATGTTGAGTAATTTTTGACCTTCGCTTTCTGTTAATTTCTGGACTGGAATTTTTGTCCATCGAGAAACGACGGTTGCAATATCTTGAGCATCAACAGCGTCTTTTGCAAATCGTCCCGTCATTGTGGAGAGTTCTGCTTCTGTTTGTTCTAGTTGCTTGGAAAGTTCTGTTAATTCGCCATATTTAATACGAGATGCTTTGTTGTAATCACCTTCACGTTCAGCTTGCGCATATGCGGTTTTTGCTTTGTCGATCTGCTCTTTGAGTTTGTGCATTTTTTCTATCGGAGCGCGTTCTTTTTTCCACTGAGAAGTGAGTTCTTCGTGTTTTTGTTTTATCAAAAGCAATTCTTTTTCGGTGTTTTCTTTTTGTTTTATTGATGTTGCATCTTTTTCTTTAGAAAGGGCCACCATTTCGATTTCGTGTTGACGAATTTTTCGTTCAAGAAAATCAATTTCTTCTGGCTTGGATTCAAGTGACATTTTGACTAATGATGCGGCTTCATCGATTAGATCGATAGCTTTGTCTGGCAAAAAGCGATCAGGAATCATGCGTGCAGAAAGTTGTACAGCTTGAACAAGCGCATTGTCTTTGATTTTTATTCCATGATGTAGTTCATATTTTTCTTTAAGTCCGCGCAAGATCGAAAGAGCATCTTCGGGAGATGGTTCTTCAACGCTTACTTTCTGAAAGCGTCGTTCAAGGGCTGCATCTTGTTCAATAAATTTTTTGTATTCAGCGGTTGTGGTAGCTCCAATGCAGTGAAGTTCTCCCCTTGCAAGCGCAGGTTTGAGTAAATTGGATGCATCCATTCCTCCGCCAGAAGATCCTGCACCCACAAGCATGTGCAGTTCATCGATAAAAAGTATTTTTCCATCGCCATCGCTCGCTACTTCTTTGAGTAATCCTTTGAGTCTTTCTTCAAACTCTCCTTGATATTTTGCGCCGGCGATTAAAAGGCCAAGGTCGAGAGAGAAAACTTCTTTATTTTTAAGGCTTTCTGGAACATCGTTGCTGATTATTCGTTGTGCAATACCTTCAACGATCGCTGTTTTTCCTACTCCTGGGTCTCCAACAAGGACGGGATTGTTTTTTGTTCTTCGTGACAAAATCTGCAGAACTCTGCGGATTTCTTCTTCTCTGCCGATTACTGGATCGAGTTTATTTTCTCGCGCTCGAGATGTTAGGTTTATACAGAATTTAGAAAGTGCTGTTTGTTGGGAATCTTGTTTATTTGCGGTCATTATCGCCTCACTGGTTTAGTTTGAGATTTGTAGATAATCTACATTAGTGTTATAAGATTTTTGTCTTTTGTAAAGAGGCATGAAGATTGTAGATCTTGCGAATAAGATGGGTTTGCGATTTTGTTTTAGGGGCAAAAAAGATTGTTATTAAACGATTATCTTGAGTACCTCTTGCATTATTTGTATCTATTTAGTCAGTCTTTATGTGCGATTTAAAAGAGTTATAAAGGATTTGTCATGCAAGGTAAAATTTATTGTGTCCTGCTGATTTGTTTTGGCCTTTCTTCGGCGGCATATCGTTCTGCTCGTATTGATGCAGATGATTTTGCTGATGGGACCGTCGCTGCAGAATTACGGGTGATAGAAGATGCGTTGCTTGCACGGCAACAGAATTTTGCGCTCAAGTCTGTGCGAAATCTTATTAAAAAGGTTGGAAATACGCGTCTTCCATCATCTTCTGGATCTGCAGATGCTGAATCCGACCCAGAGGAAAGCGAACCGCTTCCTCCTGCAAGAACGGGGGGTTCTACTTCCTCACCGACGCCTCCACCAGCAGCTCCATCGTCAACGCCTCCTCCTCCTCCTAATCGCGCAATTGAACCAGAACGCGTAGAATCGGTTTCGCCGACGCAGTTTTCAAGAACAAGATTTGCGGAGCTCAAAGAGCAGGTTGATGCCTTGGCGCGACCATTCAAAACAATTGATGATTTGTGGGATGACGATGACGTGGCAAAACAAAAAGAATGTGTTCGTGTGTATAAAGCACAATTGGATGCGGTTGTTCTTTGGATCACTCGGCATGCAGGTTTTTTTGTTCTTCCGGAATGGAAAGGCTTGGTTGCCTACGCTTATGAAAAATTGGTTTCGTATAGTTTTACCGGGGGAATGACCAATCCAATAAAGATTTCTCGGTTTGGCGAGGGTATTTCAGGAAAGCTTTACTATTCGGTGTATGACCAGGTTGTTGGTGCACTTACGGCAATTATGCTGAAATTTAGTCCATTGTACGAAGATGAAATTAAAGATGTGATAAAAAGGGTAGAAGTTGCACGTGAAGCTTCCTGGGGAGGCAAGCAGTAGTGATTTTTTTTATCGATTTAATCATACGGATTAGTTTTTTTTTGAGTTTGAGTGCTTTTTTTGGAATCGTTGGTGCTTATGCTGAGTATGAAGCTGTTTCTTTGACAGATGATGAATCTGTTGATGATTTTTCGATAGAAGAACGGCAACGCCTTTTTTATGAGGCGATGGGGACGCCACCAAAAAAAGCAGATCCGAGGTTTGTTATTTTTTTGGATGATATAAAAGGGCGATTAGTTTTGAGCGAAATGCATGATATTGCGGTTGCTGATTTATTACTTGCGGTACGAGATGAATCTATGTGGGCGGGTAACCGTATTTTGCAGAGCAAATTAATTAGTTTGTTGAATCGAGCAGAATCGTATGTTCGAAAAAATGGGACAGTTTTGCAAATAAAAAATGTTGATGATCTTGTTCATGAAGCATTTGCGATTTGGCCGGCTGGTCCAGATAAAAAAAACATTGCTCATATGATTGAATCTTTTACTCAGCGGCAAAATGAAAAAATTGAAAAAGAATTAGAGCGCGAACGTGATGCAAAAGAAAGAGAAGAAGAAAAGGTTCATAAACAATTTCTTGCAGAAGAAGAAAGACGACAGAAAGAAGCTGATCGTAAAGAGCGAGAAGAAGAACGCGAGCTTGATAAAAAACAAAAAAAGGCTCGACGTGGAGCATCTCGAGCTCGAAAGACGAAGAGCGATGAAGAAAAAGAAACAAAAACGGTAAAAAGCAGCCCTGTGGATAGGGTTGCTGCACCTCGAGCTCGTAAAAAAGTAAGTTCAGAGGTTGTTGGTGCACAGGAAATTATATCTCCTACAGAATTATTAATAGATCCGGTACCAGAATACTTGCCAGAAATCGGTATTGAGATAGAGCGGCAAATTTCAACAACGCAAGAACAGCAAGAACCTGTTGAGTTGGATGTTGTTGCGTTGGGCTTGAACGCGCAAAGTGGAGAAAAATCATGCGTTTAAAAATTGTAGTATTTGCCTTAACGTTCATCGGGTTTATTTTTCCGGCGCATGAGTATCGAGAAAAAACATATGTGAATTCATTTGATGTGTATGATGCAACTTCTGCAAAGTGGTCAAACTTTATGCAGCAGCTCGATTTGGTATCAAAAAAATTAGTTGGTGGTCGTATTCAGGCAAGTACGATTTATTTTTCACAAAGAGCTGATAAAAACTTTTCGAATTATTTTGGCATGTATAATCCAGCGCGAAATCATGTTGAGAATTTTGTTGGGATAGATCAAGCCGACACGGGTGAGCTGCTTGCGAGTATGGATGTTATTCATGACGTTTCTCGTGCAAGTTCAACGTTTCTTGGATATGGCCTGCGTGATCGCGTTTCTTTCTCTCCCGAAAAACAAGTGTATGCACATGTTTTTGATTATGTGCATGGTTTTGATTCAGTCAAAGAAGGCATCGCATTACATGTACGTTTTCCAATCATGAAAGTAAAGACCTGGTTAAATCCACGATCGATTATTTCTGATGCGCGAGGCATGGGTTTACCCGGTGGTGGAAAGTATGTAACGTTGCTCGACTATTTGTCTGGAGCTGTTGTAAATACGCAAGCTTCTAACAAGCAAGCTGCGCTTGGCTTTCTTAAAATTTCTTCCGCTGCGCAAGAGGTTCAGGGTATCTGTGGATTTGAAGCAGGTCTGAGGGTGCGCTTTTGGACAGATGGAGCAAGTCATTTTGATCTTGGAGTTCGCGGCATAATTCCACAGGGTTCTTCTGGAACAGGTGAGTTTTTATATGAGCCTGTTTTGTCTTCAGGAAAGAGTCATGGGGTTGGATTTGAACTCATGGCTGATATTGTTGCGTTCGAGTCCGATGATATGTGTATGGAAGTTGTTGTAAACTCAGATTTTAAATATATGCTTCCAAGCGCTCAGATTCGAGTGCCTCTTTTTAAAAATGCACAAGGTGAGGTTTTGGCGTTTGGACCATATCAGTTGGGTGCTGCGATTGGGAGTCCAGGGCTATTTCCGCTGGCCAATGTTTTGGCGCGAGAATTTAAGGTTCATCCAGGCCAATCTTTGCAGGCGTCACTTGCTTGCATTTTTTCACGCCAAGGTCTTTCGTTGGAGTGTGGATCGTCTGTTCGTGCGCGATCAGCTGAAAAAATTGAAATTATGAGCTGGGAAGATAATAAATATGGTGTGGCGAAATGGAATTATAATGCATCGGTAGAAGCATCAACGACTAACTTGTGGTCAACCATTGGACTTGACGATTCGGGTGTTGCGGTTAATGCGCCTGCTGATAAGCGAACAATAAATAGAGAGAATCTTGATTTAGAGTCGATAAAAACACCGGGAATGATGCAAGGTGGTTTTTATATGTTTATTGGGTACGCTCATCAGAAGCGTCAATATCCATTCACGTTTGGTATTGGCATGATGTATGAATTTCCTATTGGATCGAATGCGGCAGCAAAAGCTATAAGTTGTTGGGGGAAGGTTGGAATCAATTTTTAACGCGTTATTTGGAGCCTTGCTATGGATATCTATGAATCAGTTCGTTTGGTGGCAAATCGATTAATTTCAGTTGGTTTTGATACTCAGTTATTTTTATCATTGTTTTTGATCTATTTTTTTTGGTTGTTTTTTACAACAACCTATTCAATTTCGCGTATGATGCGCTCTTTTTTTGCTGGTTTTTTTGCAGCAGTTGTTATTTTTGCCGCCACTCCCTTTTTGGCGGTTTATGAAACGACTTCTTTTTGGCCCAAATTGCTAAGTTGTCTAGTTGTTTTTTTTTTTCGTTAGGATTTGCTGGCTTTTTGACAGGATTGTTTTCTTGGAAGCGCGGTGAAGCTTTTTTTACGAGAATGGGGCTTTTTCGATTTAAAAAAAATAGTTTGTTTTTTACGACTTTTTTGTATTGTTACAGCGTTTTCTTTCTG
>Ga0194133_10004013_pt1 | contig 20235 bp, 18 predicted proteins | sample TA2KigOf40mmetaG_FD_155448 | JGI IMG/M metagenome (GOLD analysis project Ga0194133, IMG submission 155448) | Freshwater microbial communities from Lake Tanganyika, Tanzania - TA2015055 Kigoma Offshore 40m | ecosystem: Environmental > Aquatic > Freshwater > Lake | place: Tanzania: Lake...
TTTTCGAAACATCCTTGACAACCCGTGTGTCTAGCGAGGAAGTCCGTGCTTCAAGTGCCGAAACATCCTTGACAAGCCGTGTGTCTAGCGAGGAAGTCCGTGCTTCAAGTGCTGAAACATCCTTGACAAGCCGTGTGTCTAGCGAGGAAGTCCGTGCTTCAAGTGCCGAAACATCCTTGACAAGCCGTGTGTCTAGCGAGGAAGTCCGTGCTTCAAGTGCTGAAACATCCTTGACAACCCGTTTGTCTAGCGAAGAAACTGCTCGTATTGCTAAGGATGATGAATTGAAGATGTTGTCTGTTAATTATTCCAAAAAGATGCTTTACTATCTTGTTTATAATAAACCAGCAATGGCTGCTTCAGGTTTTAATAATCCAATTTATCCTACTCCGTTAGAGTTATGTAATTACAATGTATTATCAAACGCTGCTAATTTTGATGGATGGCGAATGAAAAATTCAACAGCAGGAACAAAATTTCATATGTATCTTCCAGCAGGTACATTAAAAGTTGGTGATATTAAAGCTATATATTTGGAATTATGTGCTTTTTCTACTGTGTCTATGCCATATTTATCTATTTACACGACTCCGAAAGGTAACGCAGGAGACGCGTTCCCAGGGTTTTATCGCAGCGCATTAGTATATACCCAAGATGGCTCTGCTCCTTCTAGTTCGAGTGCTGATAAAAATTATAATATGATTGTTAATTTAAAGAATGTAACAGTATTTAACAACGCTAAATATTTTACACAACTTAATACTGCATTAAGTACAAATTCAAGTAACGGGGTAGGAACTATAAGCAAGGCTAATATTGGAACCGCTACAAATGTATTGGAACAAGTATTTAATGTTTACGATAATGATGACGTTTTAGCTTTTGCTATAGGTTCAGATAGCGGTTCTTCTGCTAATAATGTTGAGTGTATTATTGGCAAATTTAAAGTTCAACTTGAGTCCGGTGTGTGTGAATTTGTTTTTAATAATTCTGAGGTGTTTGATAATTATATGAAAGAGAGAAATAGCCAATTATGGAATAGATTGTATGGCACAACTTCTACTGATGACCCTTATATGAATAGTGGTTACACAATCCCAGTGCCTGATTACAGTATTCGTTAAATAGTCAAATATTAAAATTTGACCAATATATAATATAATATTTGTATAAATAATATTATATTACTATATTAGTATTATGGGTGCGTCTATTTTGCCTGTAACAATTCATAAAGGAAAGCTGTATTTTCTTTTCGGTAAAGAAAGGACTATTGATGAAAATCCAGGATGGTCCGATTTTGGCGGCGGGACAGATAATAATGAAACCTATTTACAGACTGCTGTAAGAGAAGGAGGTGAAGAATTAACTGGATTTCTAGGTTCAGAAACAGATGTAAAACAACTATTGTCGCGTTATGGAACATTTGACATTGATTATAAAAGCACTGGTTATGGTATATTTCGTGTTCATATTTTTCCAATGGAATATGACGAATGTTTAACGCATTATTATAATAATAATCAACGATTTTTACAGAAAAGATTGAACCCAAAGATAATTAGAGACAGTAAAATTTTTGAGAAAGCGGAAATACGATGGATTTGTGTAGATGATTTTTCAAAAATGAAGAAGGAATTTCGCTCATTTTATCAAAACATCGTTGAATTAATTTTAAATAAAAAATCGGAAATCAAAGCTTTTATTAAAAGTTCTCTTAAAAAACCAAATCGAATACATAGTCACAAGAGAAGTATTAAAACAAGGGGTAAACCAATTGGTAAAACAATAAGAAAAACAAGAAAAAATGTGTAAATTAATGTTTTTATTATACTAATATAATACAATACTAGTATAATATGGATTTACGATGGTCTTTTTGGTCAATGTTTGTTTCTAGTTTTCTCATACAGTTTTTTGTTATGGGTCTTATTATGAGTAATTCTGTTTCGAATATTACCTTCAGTGTAGGCAAATTTTATATGTCTGTTATTATGGCTATGATGATGGGTCTCATAGAGGTTGGTATGTATGATTATCATATGTCTCTTTTTAGCCTACCATATTATTTATCTTTATTTATTGGGTTATCTGTATTTATTTACTTATATAAAACACAGAAATACATATATGATGAGGATTATTTGAAGGAAATGATTGAACATCACTCTATGGCATTGCTAACAAGCGAAGAAATACTACAAAAAACGGATACGGAACGGGTTAAAAAATTAGCGGAAGGAATCGTTAGCACACAGAAAGCAGAAATCAATTATATGAAACAATTATTAACGCATAATAAGTAATATTTATTTTATGGCTCTAATATGGTAACAGGTGGAATCGGAATATTTTCATTTTCATCCTGTTCGAAATACAGCTGTAATATTTTGACCGATTTTTCCGTCGACAATGTTATCGGTTCAATGTAAATAACTTCTTCTCTATTCATCATCTTATTAATGGCAGAAACAATTTCATTGTAATTCTTATGTCCTCTGGATAACAATTTTTGAACCGCCTCCAAATAATAGCTGTTATTGTAATATAATATTATCTGATTTATCAGATTCATTGTATCTTTTGTTTCCGCAAGTAAATAAATATAAGAATAAATATGACGACCTGTAAATGTATATTTGTTTTTATTATCAATAGTAACCCTGTAAATCATATTTTACTGTATTACTAAATACTATATTTATAGATTTATTTTTGTTCCAAATTTATACGGCTTTACCATTAGCATTACCATATTTTTCAAATAAGCTTTGAGCTTCGTCATCTTCCATTAATACAATTGGTGGAGTTTCCCATTCAGTATATGCTTTTGCTTTTGTAGTTGGTCTTTCTAATGCTAATAATTGTATTAACGCAATTATGCGTCGTTCAAGTGGTTTCAGTTGTGGTGACAATTTACGTGTCAATTGTTTCCATCGCCATTCAAATTGTAGGGCGGCTTGCCAATCAGGAAATCCTGCTACATGGGCTGCTCGTATCCACTCGTTTCCTTTGGCAACCTTTGCGCCAGTTGCGTGTGCGCCGCCCTTTATTTCCTTATTGTGTTGACGCAATCTTCTATCTAAATCTACTGTAGCACCGACATAAGTAGCGTCTCTTAATGGAGTTGCTAGTAATAAATATACATATGACATAATATAATATGTTATATGTATCTATATATTTATATCTTTATAGGTTCTTATTTTTATTGGTTGATTTATCAATTTATTTATGGAGTATCTAATTCATTCAATATAGTTACAGTCGATTTGATAATTTCAACATTGCTATTATACGTCAAAGACAAATCATAAATAGATAAATCTTTGGAATTAATGCTTGGTGTTTGAATTTGTCCAAATGGTGAAATTATAAATTTGGGTGTTCCATCACTTGCTAGAATTTCCATAGTATTTGCCATTTTAAACACTGTAAAATTGAGTGGAATATCCGCTGTAGCATACATCATCTCAATAATGTTACTCAAACCTTCAGTATTAATAGCTCGTATAATCAAACTAAAATTATCATCTAAAGCTTGAGAAGTGATTTCTGTCCAAACAATTTCGGCATTATTTAATGTCATATTAGCGGCATTGATATTACTGTATCTATCTTCATATCTCTCTCCAAATACAATTGGATTAAAAGATACAACACTCTTGTATATTTTTCTAGGAGCAAAAATGAGTTTTTCTATTCTGACTCCATTTGGTAAATTGGTATAATCAATTGTTTCCATCTCGTATTTCAATAAAACAGTATCTGTTTCTCTCTTTACCATATCATATACAAATACCTTTGTTCCCTTAGCAATAGATGAAACCAATTTATACACACCAGAAGGGACAAAACAGTTACCAATAATAAATTTAATATTGTTAGTTGGCTTGATATCTGAATTAGGACCATCAAATACTTCTTCAAAATAATTACTCTTATCTTGAGTGTATGACAATTTTAATTGTCCATTTGTAAATGATTCCAAAGATATGTAATTGTAATATATATTACTTACAGTCATATTAATTAAATCATTTATTAGTCCACTGAATATGATGCCGTTTCCGTTTGGACCGTTTGTTGTTGGTGTATCATTAACATTGATTTCCTTAATTTCCACATAGGAACCATCTATTTTAAAATGAATAGGAATAACATTTTGACTGGAGATACCGTATTGGTAAATAGATTTGGTAACAATAGTTTTGAATTCTACATTATTAACATTTGCTGTATTTTTGAATGGGTAATAGTAAGTATAGACTCCTATGACATTGACAAGCTGTGTTGAATTATTCGGGTCTTGAACAATAGGAATATATTTTGTTAAAAGTTTGGTTTCATCATATATGAAACTATTAGTTTTGTCAATCAAAAAATCTTTAACACCATCAACACCCATTTGAGTTGCTTTCAAATGTGGACAAGCGATTACAAATAATGTTTCAGAATTTGTTTTACTGTTTTCACTTACTTGAACATACAAAAATCCATTTACATTTTCACCTAATTCATTTACATAAAAACCATTTTTCGAGTCCTCGAAAGATTTTGTTACTATTGGTAATCCCCATTCATTATTAGTATTTATTTGTTCAGGGTTACCAATATATTTATTATTATAGTAGACAAGTGTATTTGATTTATTGTACTCTAACATGTAAAAGTCATTTATAAAGTTATTACTTAGAACTCTCAAGCAATTTGCCTTCAATATCTGCCCATTAACAAAATTGTATAATTTAAAATCTTTTAATAATTTTGTTGTAACTGTTACACTATTTCCATTATTTGTGCTTCTTGTAATTTCTACTTCATCGCTAATAACCATTAAATCCAATACCAATTGATTATTTGTTAACTTATTTTTAGCCAATCTAGAAAATTTGGGAACTATTAGTGTTCCAATTGACCCAATGTTATCATTAAAACTTATGACATTCTGATAATTAACATATACACCACTGTCAAAGTTTGCCTGATAACTTTCGTTAGCGTTGATAACACAAGAAACTAAGTTATTACGGTTAATGATATATTTATACGTAACGGTAGTTTCAATGTTATGTGTAGTATATCCTCTGTAATATGGTATTGAAAATGTTTCACATCCTTCTCTTAAAAATGTTAGGTTTTCAAAATAATCTGGGACTGCTACATCTAAAGGATTTTTAACAAGGTTAACTGCGATTTTATCTGTGAGTAAATTGAAAATTATAAAATCATTCTGATTTATATTTTCATAATAAAAGTGTATACCATCTAATAAGTCGCATGACCCTGTATTTGGATTTTCTGGTGTATTTACTCCAGTAAGATAACGGACAGGATATGTATATTCTTCAACTGTTTTTAATATCTTGAAAAAGTGTTTATTAATCTTGGAAATAACCAAGGTTTTATTAAAATTTGGTTTTAAAATGGTAATTTGAGCAATTATGTTTGTATCCATATCTGTATTGTCCAAATCTCTTACAGTCACGATAACACTGTATGTGGCATTACCCTGTGTTTCATCTGGAGCACCATATGTAACTGTAGAACTTAGATTTAGGACATTCGAAACCACAGGTAAAGAATTTGTAGTTGTATAATTATTAGGATTAAAATTTGTATCAAATTCGGAAGGCATATTTTCTGTATTGTATCTGTACCCTTCAATATTTCCAGTTACATTAGTGTAATCTAAAACCAAAGGAGTAAAATAATAATTTTTGTCTATTACCAATGTTTTATTAGTCTCTAATTTTGGACTCACTGATGTTGTGATAATAAATCCTTGTGCTCCATTTGTTAATACTGGATTACTTACTAAATATGGCTCTATATCTGTGACAACTGGTCCAATATTTTCCCAACTGGAATCCATAATATCATCTCTGAACTGGATTTGACCATTTAATGATGTGACTGTTTGTTTAGTTATTTGAAAATTTAATACTGCTGATTTTGTATTATCACTGTATAATCTAATAATTTCAAATGCTTTCAACGAATTAGCTTCAAGAACGCTTTGTGGTATCGATGTAACTACTTTGTTTGAGGCAGTATATGATAGTGTTGTTGGTTGTCCTACTGTGAATCCTGTAAATGTTGTTGTATTTGAATAAATAAAATATTTTCTAACGGTTGACTTTAACAATGGGGTCATCAAGGATAAGTTTGTTGTTCCAGCCAAATTAAAATCAACTATTGAATTGTATACTTCTACAATTACTTGTTCCACTACCAAATAATTTACTCCATTTATAGTTTTAGTAATTGGAGTTTTATAATACGACTCACCTAATTCATTTTTCATTATAAAATTAATCTTATCTTGAGTAACTGTGTATGTTGACCCATTACATAAAATACTAACTTTATCGTAGAAGATAATTGTAGAATCATTTTGAGACTCATATGTGATGCTAACATTTAATGACAAATTGTTGTTAATTATGTTACGAGATTCGGACACATTTGGAAAATATGAAGTAGAAGCAAATGCGTTAATATCTGTTTTTACAAATGAATCACCAACATTTCTGTATCCTAATTTCCAAGTATCGGAGTCATTTGTAACTGGTAATACGGTAGTTAGAACATCGATGTTATTTTTTCCTTCCGAATCGCCAGAAGAACTAATATTTAACTCACTTATTGTTTTTGGGTATAAAGTGTAACGTAAATCAAATTTTTCTTTAAAAATATCAATATTTCCAGAAATATCTACATTGATATTGGCATTTATTGGGGTATCAACCCCAGAATCATTCAATTCATATAGTATATTTCCAGCAATATTATTTGTTAACTCACTAGAAGGTGTTATTTTAATTAGAGTAATCTCATTATCACTATTTACAATATTAGGTGCTACTATAGTAACAGGAGCATCGTTAGAATCTATAAACAATGATGTATTATTCGTATTATCGTTTGTTACTGGGTTGTAATAATTATTTCCAGTAGGAGTAATCGTATTTACAATATTGTATTGAACATTTTTATTTATCTTCAGTTCATTATCAAGTTCAGTATATTTAACACGCACTTCACTATAAACATCTGACATTCCTGATACCGTATTTGTTCTACCGTTTTGTGGAGATATTTCTAAAATTATTTCACCATCCTTATTATAATCATTGACGCCTAATGTCTCACCATCTTCAGTTAATTCAAATAGCGCTTTATTTGTTTCAGCTGCGTTAATGGCATTAGAACCTACAATACTGGAATCCAATGTAATAGTCATTGGATTTTGAGTTAAAACAACATTCAATGGTAAATTTTCAAAAATAATTTTTTCCATAAACTCAATATTGGGAATCATTGTTGAATTATTTATATCAAAATACTCATAATCATTAACATTTTCAAAATTTATACCACTGTTTTCATTTTTGTCGGTAACCATTATTTTAAAGCTGTTTCCAGATGAAATATCATCAAACAACTCTAAGTATTTAGCTAATTGACTAGCATAAATAATATCAATATTGTTATCATTACCTATATTATCTCCAATAAGAAATGTAGTTTTTATGCCAGCATCGCCATTTAAAGTTTCATTTATTTCAGCTTCTTCAATTCTAATTTTAAAAGCTCCAAATGATGTTTGACTGATATTTTCAGGGGTTACTTGGATGGTCACATTATTTTCTGAAGACAAGTAATTTGTGCTTATGGTATTCGCAATTAGTTCATATGTTGTAGGGTCCTTTGTAAAATATGTGCTTTGAATTTTTCCTAAAGCATAAGTGTTGTTAAAATCAGTGTCTTCTCCAAACGTCAATAAACTTAAATTATCTGTTGTATTGTAACCGCTATTTATTGCTTTTGATAATAATATATTGCTATCTTCGTTATTGAATGTGGCAATAATAGTTTTATTTACATCTACTGAATAAAAAGGGTCATTATTGTCGCTAATTGTGATTAATAAATTTGTATCAAAAATAGGACTGTTATCTATGGCCAATTCAATTTGTGTAGAAATATCATTTTCAGTATCGCCAAAAGAATTTGTTCCTATAACAACAGTGTGTGAATAAATAGGATTCAATGGGTCTTCTTCTACAAAATCTTGTTGAACATATTTAGCGGCAATACTGAATGCGGTTGGATTGCTAATAGAGCAATTTGGGTCTTCAATACTTAGATTGGTAGCAAAAGAAACAACTTCATAAACTACATCATTCGGGTTATATGTCAACTGGGTCGCGGATTGTTGAAGCATATGTCGTAGACAAATATCTTTTTCCAATTTAATGTTGGAATTTCCATTTTCCAATTGATAATATTTTGTCATGACACTGTTATTTTGATTCTCTGAGTTGTATTTTATAGGAAATGGTATTGACATTATTATAAATTATACGTATAAAAAAATATAATAATATTATAATTTAGTCATAGTATTATAACATTATTCTAAATATTTAGACTTCCAGATTCAAAATTTAATGTATGTCAATTAGAAATAATCTTGTATTATACTATAATGAACTTTATGAGAATTAATCCAAACAATAATTCAATAAAACTACAACAGCAACAAATTTTATTGAAATATAAGATAAGACAAAATGAAATTAATATATCTGGTAGACAACCTGAAACAAACCTTAATAATAATAAGTCTAATGTTTCCTACTCCGAAACAAGCAATGCCCAAAAATTAGCGTTTATTAAGTCCAAAATTAAAACAGAATATGCTAATTTATATAACACAAAATAAAATATATATATAATTTATATGTCATTTACATTTAAGTCTATACGTGGTTCGTTAAAAATGGGTAAAACGCCAACCGTTACACAAATAGATAACGTAACTACTTCTGGTGTTAATTTTGAATACATTAATACTTCTGAAATTGTTTTAAAAAATGTCGGAGCTGGTATTTTACATACAAACAGCACTGGTTTAGTTTCATCTAGTCCATTGGTTACAACAGATATAGCTGCTGGTGCTATTACTTCTGACAAGATTGCGGATTCTATTGCGTTGACTGGTAAACCTACAGCTCCTACTGCTTCTAATAGCACAAATGATAACCAAATCGCAACAACATCTTACGTTAAAAATATTATATCCGATTTGATGGGTGGTGCGACTGGGTCATTAGATACCCTTCAGGAGCTTGCCGCTGCTCTACAAAATAACGCTGATTTTGGTAATACAATTGTTGCCAGTATTGCCACCAAAGTTTCACTTGCCACGGATGAAACAATTACTGGTATTAAAACATTTGCTTCTAGTGCCACACCTATTTTTAAATCTTTAACAACTGCCGGTGTTGTTCATAATGATTCGAATGGAAATTTATCAACCAGTCTGATTTCGCTTTCAGACATAGACGTAGTGTCTGGTTTAAGGGATAAAGTTCAATATTTAATTGATATTTATAATAACAAACAACCTACTACAACGCCTGCTGGATTTAATCATATTAATAACGAAAGTCCTTCGAATGAAAATGGTTTTTTTTTCTTTGACCCAAACAGAAATTATGACAGAGTATATAAAATTGGCATCGGTATTAAATATATTGTTGAATTAGTTATTGACATTTATTTGCCCGAAATAACAAGAGAGGGTATGACATATGCTATTACTAATAAAAGTGGAGAGACTATTGTTATTTCAACGAACACACCTTCTGTTAAAATGTATAGTTACTTTGTCGCCCCTGACGGTGATGATGCTTTTGAAGTTGAAAATCATCGCACACTTGAGGTTTATTCAATGATTGTAAACGGAGTTCCATCTTGGCAAGCCTGTTTTGATTAAACTATATAATATTTTATTGATAAAATAATTATTTTATGATATAATTATTTTATGATATTCAACTATTATTCGTCACGTTTAACGTGTGGGAACAAAAGCATCATATGTGTATGGTGAAGCCATATCTCCAGAGCCTTCAGCAAACAAAAAGGCGTAAAGATTTGACAACTTAGTAGCAATACGTACCTCAGAAGACCTTGCGATGCTAATTTCGGTAAACACTTCACCTGAATATCTAACCTCAATCGAGGTTTCCAATGACCTGGCAAGGCTAATCTCGCTGCTCAAAGCACTGTGGAGGGAGGACTCAGCGCTTGAAGCACGGACTTCCTCGGTGGAAATACGTGTTTGAAGAGATACTTCTTTGCTATCAGCACGCACTTCCTCAGTGGAAATACGTGTTTGAAGAGATACTTCTTTGCTATCGGCACGCACTTCCTCGCTGGACACACGGGCTGTCAAGGATGATTCGGCACTTGAAGCACGGACTTCCTCGCTAGACACACGGCTTGTCAAGGATGATTCAGCACTTGAAGCACGGACTTCCTCAGTGGACACACGGGTTTGAAGAGATACTTCTTTGCTATCAGCACGCACTTCCTCAGTGGAAACACGGGTTGTCAAGGATGATTCAGCACTTGAAGCACGGACTTCCTCAGTGGAAACACGGGTTTGAAGTGATACTTCTTTGCTATCAGCACGCACTTCCTCACTGGACACACGGGTTGTCAAGGATGATTCAGCACTTGAAGCACGAACTTCCTCAGTGGAAACACGGGTTTGAAGTGATACTTCTTTGCTATCAGCACGGACTTCCTCAGTGGAAACACGGGTTGTCAAGGATGATTCAGCACTTGAAGCACGGACTTCCTCAGTGGAAACACGGGTTTGAAGTGATACTTCTTTGCTATCAGCACGCACTTCCTCAGTGGAAACACGGGTTGTCAAGGATGATTCAGCACTTGAAGCACGGACTTCCTCAGTAGAAACACGGGTTTGTAGAGATACTTCTTTGCTGTTAGCACGGACCTCCTCAGTGGAAACACGGGTTGTCAAGGATGATTCAGCACTTGAAGCACGGACTTCCTCGGTGGAAACGCGGGTTTGAAGTGAACCTTCAGTGCTTATAGCACGAGCCTCTTCGGTGGAAACGCGTGTTTGAAGGGAACCTTCAGTGCTTATAGCACGGGCTTCCTCGGTAGAAACACGTGTTTGAAGTGAACCTTCAGTGCTTATAGCACGGGCTTCCTCAGTGGAAATACGGCTTTGAAGAGATACTTCTGTGCTATCAGCACGGACTTCCTCACCAGCTAAGCGTGTTTGAAGGGAACCCTCAGTGCTGGTAGCACGGGATGCCTCTGATGAAATACTTGCTTCTAGAGATGCTCCTGCTACACCTTGAGAAGTCAAAGCAGTTGATTGAAGTGTTGAAATAGAAGTAGAAATATTACTCGACAAATTTGATTGTAAATTAGAAATAGACGTTGTTAATCCTGCGTCACTAGATTGGAAAGCGGTAATCATTTCTGTGAATGAATCGACTGCTGCTGGGTCAACATTAGAAAGGATAAAACTTCTAAGGTCTGATACTGCTATGCTAACTTCAGTTTTGGTTGTAACTTCGGAAGACTTATAATTAAGTGTGGAGTTATTGAAGTTGAATGTAGCATCAGAAGCGTTAATAACTGCTCCTGAATTGATGGTCATGGTAGAACCAGCAACGTTGATTTTTGTCCCTAAGAAAATCTTTGAACTAGACATCTTTATAACATAGTAAAATATAAAAAAATCAAAAAATAAAAAAATAAAAAAATCAAAAATCAAAAATCAAAAATCAAAAAATAAAAAGAATAATTAAAGGAATAATTATTTTAGTTATGAATCGAATTATCATATAAAACTAACGCACCTATAAAAATAAATATAATTTCCTAAATAAACACTAGAATATATTTATTAAACAACCTAATTTTTAGATATTTACTACACATATTTACTTAAAATATGAGTAGCAATATGTTGACCAACCATAATTTTAGGTAATCCTAAAGTTTCTTTAAGTTGTTTTACAATATATATTAAAATATTGATTTTTTGTTCGAAAAAGTAAAAAGGGAATTCAATTTTGGATATTTTAAAAATGCCTATTTTGAAAAACTGTGTATAAATTTGTTTCTCAGCATAATGCTCTCATTTTTCAGGTTTTAAGAAAAAATTGTTACGATATATTTTAGTAGGATACAAAAAATGCCGGAAACAGTTGTTTCGTATTACTGCGATTGCGGTAAAAAATTGTATCTTAAATAAACACTATTTATCAATCATTACTTCTTTCGCAATATTTTTAATAATTTTGTCTTCTTTTTCCAAATCATTATCTCCCTTGCCTCCCATGGCTTCAATAATTAGTTTGTTATATTGGTCGGAGAATTTTGACTCACCTTTTTACACAATTCCAAAACTTGGTTTTGTAGTTCGTGATTTTGTTTTTGTAATTCTTGATTTTGTTTAATGATTTGTATTATTAGTTCAGGAGTTATACTATTTTTAATTTCACCATTAACAGCTCCATTGTCTAGTATATTATTTACTTCGTTCCCACATTTTTTTGTATGCTTCCATAATCCAGAAGATGTTTGATATATTTTATTACAATTTTCACATTCAAAATTATTGCTTGTTTTTTGCTTGTTTTTATTTCCATTTGTTGCCATTATATGTTTAGATGTCTTATTATGGTTATCTATATTACTTTTCCTCTCGGTATTATAGTTACAAAAATTACAGCGATATTTTTTGCTTGTTTTTTGCTTAATATTTGTTCCAAAAACTTCCATATATAGGAAATAGCAAATAATTTTAAACATTTATTTTTAAATATATATGTTTTCAAAAAAAAATTATCGTCACAATTTTTGAAATTATTTTTTCTGAGACCAGACGCTAAAAATTTTTATGGTCACGATTTTTTAAAAAAAGGTGAAAAAAATGTTTTTCCCAAAAGTATTTCCCTTTTTGAAAAATGGACATTTATAAATGTCCAAATTTCATTTCCCTTTTTACTTTTTGGAAAAAATATTTGAAGAAACATAATATATATTAAAACAACTTAAAGAAACACTGTTTCAAGAAAATAATATATATTACACCTTTGGACATTTAAATTGCCGAATTTCATTTAATATTTTTTCACGAATATCTGATTTATAAATATTATAATTTTTACAACAATTTATCCAAGAAGTATCGTGGCCTTTAATATTACAATTAATACAAAAATGATTATCTAATCTATTATTTTTTAATATTTTAATAGATTCACCGTGTTTATATTTATAAGTATAATCTGAAAATGCTTTACCTTCATTAACACATATATCACTATATAGATTTATGTAAAATTGTTCTCTTAAATGTATATCTTCTTTGGTTTGATAAGTAAATTCATCAATCATTTCTATGTTAAAATCTCTTAACATTAATATCTTTCGACTACTAATCTTTCGACTACTACAACAATGTGGATTACCATTATTATCCATTTGATTCCAAAACTTAAAATATTGTTTATAATCTCTAATGTGTCCTTTAAGTCTTTCTTGTAAAGATTTAGTTGTGCTTCCTATATAGATTTTATTTGTATTATTTGATGTTATTTTATAAATTTTACAGAGCATATAATTTAAATTACAAAGTATTTTTAAGTTTTTTTAAGTTTTTATAATTTAAATTAATCGGCATTTTAAATGTCAAAAGGTGTAAAACTACTTAAAGAAACACTTGACGAAGGACTTAAAATAAGTTCATATCCATAGAACCACGAACTAATAATATATACACAAGTGTATGAAGTGCTAAGCCACGTGTAGTGGGACAACCATTTATATCTGCGATTTTACCTAAAAAACTACCAAATACTTTTTGTGTAAATTGATATGTATATGGATTTATAACTAAAATAAAAATAAACGCAGAAAATATACTAATTTGCCATTTTTTGCTACTAGAATCAGTCATTATATAATATATAATTATATTTTATAATATTAACTATTTATTTGTCCCAATTCAAGTGTATAAACTTAATAAGCATGTAACACTTGGAATAATAATTTTAATCTTTTATCAAAAATTATATTATGTTCTAAAATAGTATCCATTTCTTGTTGAATTTTTATACTGTAAACATAACTTATCCATCTCTTGTGATGGTTTTGAATTTTATTGTGTACTTTATTGATTTCATTGTTTAATATGGTTATTATTTCTAATGTTGATATTAGAGCTAACTTAATACATTCAGGGATTTCAGTAAAGATATCTATTTTTTCACTGTAATCGATTAATATAAAGTTTTCCTTTGTTATTTTATCAGTTGTTTCATCAATAAATTTTTCAATCATGGAATCAATATTTTCGTAAGTTTTTGTATAATATTTTTTCACAATACATTTGATTAGAGACGAAATTATCAATAATTTATTATGAATATCTGTTAGTTTTATCTCTTTTTTGTAAATATTGTAATCATTATTATTATAATCTACAAACCATACAAACAAACTATGAGTAGTTATAAGTGATGTAGTTATATTTGTTAGGGTTCTAATAAATATATCATTTGTTATTGATGATATTATACTCATCTAATTTATATTATTACAATATTATAAAAATATTAGTGTTTTTTGCTTGATTTACACCCACTCAGAATCTGTGTTTGCCATTTTGCTTATAATTTGTTATTATAATAGACTATACTAACAAATATTAATCTCATTTTAATATAAAAATGACAGAACAACCAAAATTGCTTCGTTCAATAAGTTTACAACCAGTATACAAAACCGCTAAAATTGAAAGAACTGTTTCAGAAAATGGCTACACTCCCCAAGCACCACAGGGTATGTCCATGGAAACACGGGATATAAAAATAGCTCAACTAGAAGATTTTATTAATAAAGCAATAGATATTGCTAATGGTAACGATAATTATACAGCTGATGAAATTTTAACTCAAGATGATAAAGGAAAACAGGCAAAATTTTTTTATTTTATAGGAAGATTAAATCCGCCACACAATGGTCATATTAAAGCGTTACAAACTTTAGTAGAAACAGCAAATGAACAAAGAGCGATTCCATTAATATTGCTAGGAAGTGGACCAGGAGGAGAAAGAACAATGGATAATCCTATTACATTTGAAACAAAAGAGGCTTTTATTCGTATGGTATTACCAGGAAATTACATAATAAGAAAAATGACTAATCCAGCAAAAAATGTATCAGACTATATTAGTGAAGGATTACAACAATTAAATGATACACTAGAAGATATACAAGAAGTAACCATTACGCATATTGCTGGAGGAAAAGATGAAGATACTACAAAATTATCATTTGCGTTAACATCTGCTGAAAAAACAGCACGAGGAATCGCTCCCAAAGCAGAGGTAATAACTGGGGTTAGAGCTATTGATGCTGAATCCAGTGACAGTGGAGAAGCAATGTCGGCAACAAAGGTAAGAAAAGATGCTTATAGAACTGTATTAAATGAAACCGGATTTGTAGGATGGCCTCAACAGTATAAACAATTTTATGGTCCATTTGCTGAACAGATTTATAATGAGATTTTATTTCCATTAAAAGAAAAAACTAAAGAAGAGAGAAATAATGTTATAGATTTATATATAGAGCAGGGTATATTACCAGGCAGTAAAAAACGAAAATCAGATAGAAAAGGAGGAACAAAGAGAAAACCACGAAAAAACAAAAGAAAAATGAAAACGAAAAAAAGAAAAATATCACGACGTGTGAAACACCAATTTTAAATAAATGAATTTATACAATAAATGTAATACTCTTTGCCATTATTTTGTTCTGGAATTACATCATGTCTTATATAACTTATTTTTCCAATTCTATTTAAATAGTCTTGTCCGTTTCCATTTATTCTCATAAGATAACTTCTATCTTCATCAATTAATTTTTTAATTTTATAGGTAATATATTCAGTATCTCCTTTAATGTCATCTTTGTATTTCATAAAAAAACTAGTTATTATAGTATCAACATCACGATTTTTTTCAAAAAATAATTCTTCAAAATCATAATATTTATTATCATCTGAATTAATAGGCATTTTGTATGTATATACATTTGTATTTAAGTTATTTTTATTTATATATTTTTAGGTGTTTACCGAAGGCACTAACGAGGAAATGTTAAAAGGTGTAAATGAAAAAAGGATATAGAAACATTGTAATAGAATTACTTATAAAATGGGAATTTATAGTAAAGGTAGCATTTTTGGATTAAGAATATATAATTTTGATGAAGACGATATTATTAACACATTATTTGAAGAAAAATTTTGTGAAATAATGAGCCATGAACAAATGAGGGAAGCATATTTATTTTATAATGAATTACAAGATAAAAATAAAATTTTTTTTGAAATTTATACTGAATGTAGTAGCACATTAAATAAGGATAAAGAAAATTTTATGGATTGGTATCCAATGTCATTGATTTCGTTTTTAGAAAAATTCCAACCAGCAGCATTCCAAGGATATAATTCCGAATCAATCGCTATTAGTTCCAAGTAAATAATGATATAAAATACTTAAAGATATATTTTACATCATATAATAGATGAGTAAACAATTTGGTTTTTTAATATTAAAACAAACATTTTCTAATGGGAAACAATTTATAAGGAATGAAAATTTACCAGTTTGCGCGGATTGTTTACATTTTATTAGACATAAAAATAATTATCCTTATGACCCAGTTCCAAATGACAAAAAGTATGGCAAATGTAAAATATTTGGTCAGCTTGATATGGTAACTGGATTAATAGAACACGATTATGCTAATGAGTGTAGACTAGACGAGAAAAGATGTGGTTATAAAGGTTCAGAATATAAAGATAAAAAGAAACCATAATCTTTTACATTTCAAAATAATCCAACTTAAAGAACAACTATTTTTCAATGGTTACTTCTTTCGCAATATTTTTAATGATTTTGTCTTCTTTTTCCAAATCATTATCTCCTTTGCCGCCCATGGCCTCAATAATTAATTTATTGTATTGGTCAGAGAATTTTGACTCACTTTTGTCACAATCTGGATGCTTTGATTTATACTCTTTTAACAATTTAGAATTTTTATAAGCAACTTCTTTAATAACCTTTCTTAACTTTTGCTTATCCTTATTTTCCTTTTCCCATTTATCTTCATCTTTTACGTATAAAACTTCTCTCTTAGCATCTGTACAGTGAACTGGGCGTTTTGTTTCGTCAAGTGAATTAAGGTTTTTCACAATGATATTAGAGATGCCCTCTACGTAGCCAATTTGTCCAACCTTTTCCAAATCACATAATTGAACTTTAATGGTTTCAACGAAATCCATAATATTCATAGCATCTTTACAAGTTTCATTTAAAAAGAATTGTAGATTGAAGGTTTTATTGAGGGAATTAGTATTGTTACTACTGTGATTGTGAGTGCCATTTTTGATAACCTCTAACATCATATTTTTAATTCCAGTTGTTTCTTTTATTAATTCAGAATTTTGCTTAATAAGCATTAAAATTAATTGGTCTTTATCAACTGCTTCGTTGTTTAGATTGTTTGTTTCTTTACATTTTTGATTATGTTTCCATAATCCAGAACGATTTTTAAATTCTTTAGAACATTTTTCACACGTATATTTTAAAGAAGCATAATTTTGGCATAATTGGTTTCCTCCGGTTTCCAATTTGGTTTCCATTGTTCTTTTTGAGTGTTTCTGTGACAAAAGATGATTATCGTAACTACTTTTCTTGTCCGTTCTATAGTCACAAACATTACAATAAAATTTCGAGCATAATTTTGGCATAATTTGGTTTCCTAAAGTTTCCATAAAATATATTAAGTAAATAATTTTAAATATTTACTTTAAAATTATATATTAAAAAAAAATTATCGTCACAAATTTTGAAAAAGTTGTTTCACCCACGAGACGCTAAAAATTTTTATGGTCACAAATTTTTCAAAAAAGTGAGAAAAATGTTTTTCTGAAAAGTGTTTCCTATATTTAAAAATGGACATTTATAAATGTCCAAAATCGATTTCCCTTTTTGACTTTTGGAAAAAATATTTGAACTAAAATAATATATATTAAAACTACTTAAAGAAACACTATTTTTCAATAGTCACTTCTTTCGCAATATTTTTAATGATTTTGTCCTCTTTTTCCAAATCATTATCTCCCTTGCCTCCCATGGCTTCAATAATTAATTTGTTATATTGGTCTGAGAATTTTGAGTCACCTTTGTCGCAATCTGGATGCTTTGATTTATACTCTTTTAACATTTTGGAATTTTTATAAGCAACCTCTTTAATCACCTTTCTTAACTTTTGTTTATCATTATTTTCCTTTTCCCATTTATCTTCATCTTTCACATACAATACTTCTCTCTTTGCGTCTGTACAATGAACTGGACGCTTTGTTTCATCGAGTGAATTAAGGTGTTTGACAATAATATTTGAGATACCTTCTACGTAACCAATTTGCCCCACCTTTTCCAAATCACATAATTGTACTTTAATGGATTCAACAAAATCCATAATATTCATCGCGTCCTTACAAGTCTCGTTTAAAAAGAATTGTAGATTAAATGTTTTATTGTGTGAATTGTTATTATTACTATTATTATATGTATCCTTCTTTATAATTTCTAAAATTAAGTTTTTAAACTCTTGGTTTTCTTTTATTAAATAATTTATTAATTCGTCTTTATTAGTTTCATCTTTATTAGTTGCGTGATTGTTATTAATAATTTCGGTTTCATTTTGCGTTTTGATAGAATTACATTTTTTTTTATGTCCACATAAAGAGGATAAATGTTTATATGATTTACCACATATACAATTAAAAATAATGGGTTTGGGGTTTTTGGGGTTTTCTAAATTAGGATTTGATAGTGATATATGCTTATCGGTTAATAAGTGTCTTGAGTAGTCTTTTTTATTACACGTATTAAAGTTACAATTTTCGCAAATATAATTCAGGGGTTTTTTAGGGGTTTTTAAAGTCTCTTTTGTTACCATTTGTAATTTAACATTATGTTTTTTTGTATTATTGTGTATTTCAAATAATTTTGCTGTATTACAATGTATATTACATTTTTTACAATAAAATATGTTTTTTGGTTTCGGTTCTGTCTTATTTACAGAGGTGATATTTTGTTTTGGCATTGGTTCAATACTATTTAGATTAGCATTCAAGGAAACAAAGTATTCCTGTTCTTTTTTTCTTGCTTCATAATGATTGAGACAATTAAAAAAGTTTATTATTTCCATTTTCCAATTATCCCAGCCTCCATTATTTCTTATGACTTCATATAATTTACATTCATAATTAGGTGCTTTAATGTTTATACAGCTATTTTTATGAGTATGTTTTCTTTGAACAAAGTTTGTTGTGTGACCTACATACACATCAGTTATATTAGAATCTTTACATGTTATTTTATAAATTATTGTATTTGAATAATCAATTTCAGTTTTTGGCATATAAATATATATTTTATTATAAAATCTTATATTTATCTTATATTAATCTTAAAATTTATAAGATAATTATAAGATTAATACTTTTTTTGTTCAAATAATTTCAAAAATTATCGTCACAATTTTTGAAATTATTTTTTCTGAGTCCAGACGCTAAAATTTTTTATGGTCACAAATTTTTGAAAAAAGTGAGAAAAAATGTTTTTCTGAAAAGTGTTTCCTATATTGAAAAATGGACATTTATAAATGTCCAAATTTCATTTCCCTTTTTACTTTTTGGAAAAAATATTTGAAGGAAAATAATATATATTAAAACAACTTAAAGAAACACTATTTATCAATCGTTACTTCTTTCGCAATATTTTTTATGATTTTGTCTTCTTTTTCCAAATCATTATCTCCCTTGCCACCCATGGCCTCAATAATTAATTTGTTATATTGGTCTGAGAATTTTGACTCACTTTTGTCACAATCTGGATGCTTTGACTTAAACTCTTTTAACATTTTGGAATTTTTATAAGCAACCTCTTTAATCACCTTTCTTAACTTTTGTTTATCATTATTTTCTTTTTCCCATTTATCTTCGTCTTTTACATATAATACTTCTCTCTTAGCATCTGTACAATGAACTGGTCTTTTTGTTTCATCAAGTGAATTGAGGTTTTTCACAATGATATTAGAGATTCCCTCTACATAACCAATTTGCCCCACCTTTTCCAAATCACATAATTGTACTTTAATGGATTCAACGAAATCCATAATATTCATCGCGTCCTTACACGTCTCGTTTAAAAAGAATTGTAAATTAAATGTTTTATTAAGAGAATTGGTATTGTTATTACTGTGATTATGAGTTCCATTTTTGATAACCTCTAACATTATATTTTGTTG
>Ga0194133_10004014_pt1 | contig 20232 bp, 20 predicted proteins | sample TA2KigOf40mmetaG_FD_155448 | JGI IMG/M metagenome (GOLD analysis project Ga0194133, IMG submission 155448) | Freshwater microbial communities from Lake Tanganyika, Tanzania - TA2015055 Kigoma Offshore 40m | ecosystem: Environmental > Aquatic > Freshwater > Lake | place: Tanzania: Lake...
AAATGAAAAATAAAAAATAAAAAATAAAAAATAAAAATAAAAAATAAAAATAAAAAATAAATAATAAAAAAAATTGATTTAAGAAAATAACAATACTATTATTAGTATTATATTATTAGCTATGGCGACTATTGTAATGTCAAATGATTTCAATGCTTCTACTGATTTTGTGTATACCAAGGCAAAATTAAATGAACGCGGCGGAAAATCAATTGGTATTCTTAACAAATCAAACAAGAAAGCGCTATATTTACAAACACCACTTATGTTAACGTGGGGTGTAAATGAGTATGTTGATGATAATACACAAAAGAAGTCATATGACTTAGCGCTTCAGTTTCCAAATGATGAATATAATAATCCAGAATGTGATGCCTTTCTTAAAAATATGCAAGAACTTGAAATGCGTATTAAGAATGATGCTATTACTAATTGTAAAGAGTGGCTAAACAAGCCAAAGATGAGCCCAGATGCTGTTGATGCTCTTTGGAGTTCTATGCTAAAGTATCCAAAGGATAAAGCAACCGAAGAGCCAGATAAAACGCGCGCTCCAACATTAAAGATTAAAATTCCTTATTGGGAAGGACTATTTAAGAATGTTGAAATTTATAGTGAAAATCGTAATTTACTATTTCCAAATGATGACAATGTGTCTATTAATGAACTTATTGGAAAAGGATCAAACGTAGCAACTATTATTCAATGTGGTGGCATTTGGGTAGCTAATGGTAAATTTGGTGTAACTTGGAAGCTATTTCAAGCAGTAGTTAAACCAAAGACTAGTTTAAGCGGTAAATGCCATATTGTGCTATCTGATAAAGACAAGGAAAAGCTAACAAGCGCAATTCAAGCAGATGATGATGATAATGATGACGGCGACGAACCAGTTGTTGTTCAAAGTATTACACAAGTTCCAGACAGTGATGATGAAGAAGTTCCAGAAGTAGTTGTAAAGAATGATGACCTAAAGAATGAAGTAAAGAATGACCTAAAGGATGACCCAAAAAATGAAGTAACTGATGAACAAGTAAAGCAAGTCGCAGTTGAAGATGCGCCAAAAAAGAAGCGAGTTGTTAAGAAGTAAATCTATAATTTATAATCAATAGTCTATAAACTAAAAACAGCATATTTTTTTTCATAGTTTCATAGTTTCATAGTTTCATAGTTTCATAGTTTCATAGTTTCATAGTTTCATAGTTTCATAGTTTCATAGTTTCATAGTTTCATAGTTTCATAGTTTCATAGTTTCATAGTTTCATATTTTTATATTATTTTAAAAACAATATAAAAATAACTAACATTCAGTCTAAATGTATGTGACATACAATAGCACTTTTAACACTATTGTCTAATATATTATTACTATTAATGCAAGGAATTCCTTGGTTTTCTAGTATATAAGTTTGATACTTAGCCAGCTTTAAATTACTAATAATAATGCTATAATCGTTATTGTCTATAGTAATAGTTAAACTATTAACATTAGTGGCAATATTTTCTAATAAGGTGCTAAATTTATTTTTATAAGTATAATGAATAATATTACTACCATCTATATATACATTGTTAGGCAATAATGGATAAATTTTAATAATAGCATTTTCAAATGCTAACTCATTATGCCATAATGGAACATATACATATTCATTAGTTATAGTTAACTTATAAATATCACTATTTAACAAGTTTGAAATAGTAGGATTGATTATGTATATAGCATTTTTCTCTAAAATATTAACAATAATTTTTTTAATAATATTAATAATCTTATTTGTTAGTAATAAGCTAGCATTGAATTTTAGTAATATTAAATAAATATCTTCCAATATTGTTAATGATAATTTAGAAAATAATGCTTCTATAACTATAATTAAATGTTTATTTGCTTCTAATTTTAAATCTTCTAAATTTAAATCCTCTAAATTTGATTCATTATTGTTATTGTTACTATAATAATTTATAACATAATTTATAAAACTAATTAACAGCTTAGTATAAGAATTGTCTATGTTTTCACTAGTTAAGTCATCACCATTCAAGTCATCACCATTTAAGTCATCACCATTTAAGTCATCCTTTCTTATTAGTCCTTTTAATAAATTAAACGCACAATTAATATTTTGAAATATTAATGTGGAATTTTCAGTATTACTATTTTTATCAGGATGATAAAGTAATGCTTGTATATGATAATGCTTTTTTAGTTCATTATAACTAATATGTTGAATGTTTGTTATATTGTAATTTTGTATATTCAAAATAACAATAGCATCACTTATTTTCATTTGCTAGCTCTATTAAATATAATGTAAAACTTTCTAAATGAAAGATGGGTCTATAATTATTATTATAATTTTTGAAAAATATTAAACTGTGTATTATTAGGTCACCTATAGTGTTAACATTAATAATTTTTCTTAATATTAAATTTTGTATTATATAAAAAAAACACTCTTGACAATTCAAGTTATAAATCAATATATCATATAATAGTGTTCTTATAGTTCTAATATTATAATTATTACTTGTTAATGTATTAATATATGTTTCGCATATAGATTTATGATGTTCAATATAATTAATGTTATTAGAAATATCTAATATACTATATATATTTGGATTATTTACTTTATATATAAGACTTTCTAAATCTAATGTGGGGTCATTATTTTTTTTCGCAATTTTGTCTTCTAGAGACTTGTATTCGAGAGATTGTGATTTAAAAAACTGTTTGTTTGCTTTATTGGATAATGCATATATATTTTTTTTAGTTAATTTTGAAAAATAAAGAATTTTTGATACATTAATAATTTTATCGGGTATAAAACTAATACATTCTGTTATTATAATAAATCGAATTAATATGCTAGAAAACAATTCTCTTTGCATATAATTATATAATAAATCTAGTAAGTCGCAATTAATTTTATCAAAATTACGCAACACAATATAGCCTTTTTTTACATCAGAAGAGGCAATCGAGTTATAAATAATATTATATATATCATTCCACAAACTTTTGCTATTGTAAATAAAATTTTCTATATCAATCTCATAATGTATATCACTAATTTTTATGTAGAACTCAGTTTTAGGCACGCTTATATATAATTTTTTCTCATATTTTAAACTACTAGGACTAAAATATTGAATTAATTTTAAAGCACTCTTATATTTATAAGAACATGGAGGACCATAAAAAATGTAGTTGCTAAATTTATCAAATTTAGAAACATTAGTGTTTTCATCATTTATTATAGCCAACAATTCTTTGTTAAAACTATATACACTATTGTCGTTTATTATTTCACAATAACTTTTTTTTAATGATGTCATACTTATTTTAGTTTATTAAATTTAATTTAAATATTAATAACTTACTATTTTATAGTACTATTTTATTAAATTGAATAAAATAGTAAAAAATTGACTAAAACATTCTTTATATACAAGTCATTTTATATACAAGTCATTTTATATACAAGTCATTTTATATACAAAGTTAATAACAAGCAATAAAATGGTTAATATATATGTTCTCAAGTTAGAACAAGGAAAATATTATGTAGGCAAAACAGACAATTTGCAATTTAGATTGGAAAATCATTGCAATGGGAATGGTTGTGCATGGACACAAAAATATAGACCGCTAAAAGTAATAAAAATTATACCTAATTGTAGTGATTATGATGAAGACAAATATACACGAATTTATATGGATAAATATGGAATGCACAATGTTCGTGGTGGGTCATTTGTGAAAGTAAATTTAGATAAAACAACATTAGACTTTTTACAACATATGAGTAATAGTACAAATAATAAATGCTTTATTTGCGGTAAAGAAGGTCATTTTGCAAAAGAGTGTGATTCAAGTAAAAACAATACATGCGTTAACAGTGATGACGATGGTTGGGAAACACTTAGCGAAGACGATGAACTATGGGTTTGTTGCAATTGTAATAAAGAGTTTACAGAAAAAAGCAAATGTGAAGCTCATAGTAAATATTGTAATTCAAGATATAAAAAACAAAGCAGTTATGAAGATGAAGACGAAGATGAAGATGAAGATGAAGATGAAGATTGTTGTTTTCGTTGTGGTAGAACAGGACATTATGCTAATAATTGTTATGCTTCAAGACATAAAAAAGGTTATTATTTAAAATAGCAATAGCAATAGCAATAGCAATCAATAGCAATCAATAGCAATCAATAGCAATAAAAGTGATTTTTGTTTAAATATATTATATAAATAAATTAAAACTAATACTAATTACTATACTAACACTTAGAGTAAATATTATGATTTGTGAACCATTAGAGAGTATAAATTATGAGGCTATAATTTTAAATGAACCTGTAAAAAATAGTGTTCTTCAATATAATTATTTTTACAAATTACTATATTCCACTAATATAGTAGTATTATCTAGTATATTTACTATATTTGAATTAACAAATAGTGTAATAGAAAATGATTCTATTAGTTTTAATAAAAATAATGCGAATTTTGATGTATTTAATAAACTAATAGCACTTGAAGAATATTTATTAAAATTACTAAATTCATCGAAAACTAAGCTATTTAGGTTTAAAGAAATATATGATAATAAGTCATTAAGATTTGTTTTTAATGAGACTAATGATATATTGTGTGATAATATAAATACAGTAACCACAAAACATAAGTATTTGATTTTAAAAATTTCTGGATTATGGGAGTCTAAAGAATCAATTGGATTAACTTTTAAATTTATAGTTGTAAATAAATATTTACAATTTTATTAACACTAAACTGTGGAAATAGTAGTTTCATCTGTTGAAAAAAAGACTAAACTAATATGTATCATTACTATAAATACAATATTAACAACAGACAATATATATGTCAACATTTTTGTTAACTCAATAGTTGTATCATCTGATGGGTCTGTTTTTTTTAATGTTTTTAATAAATAATTACTTATTAAAACTATTTGCACTAATAATAATGTAGACGACATAAATGAATATGTATGATAATCAGGTGTTACTTTATTACTATTTATTCTAGTAAAAAATATTATATTCAAATATATTATATATATTATTACTAATAAAGTTACAACTATTGGTGTAACCATTCCTAAACTAGCATATAAATTAACTTTAGTCCCAAACAAGCTATTATCATCTTTGTTTATATTTGTATATGATATTGCAACAAAAATCATAATTGATAATGCTAATCCAGTTAAACCATAACCCCATATTGTTGTAGTTGCTGGTCCAATATTTCCTAATTTAGAATAATTTTCTTTAAAAAATATTTTTATCATTATTCCCGCACAAGCTAATACTATAAGATTTAACAAATCCAAATTATTATTGCTACTGATTCCAATACCAAATATATTTAAGGCATCAGGCGATTTAGCGTCAAATTGTTTTTTCGTTGATGCTTGTTGTTGCCCTAGTGGTCTTGTTGCTCCCGCTGCTGTTGTTCTTGTTTCTGTTTCTGTTTCTGTTGCTGGCATAGTTATTATAATAATATAATATTATATAACTTTATTAGTATAAATTTATTAGTATAACTTTATTAGTATAAATTTATTAGTATAACTTTATTAGTATAAATTTATTAGTATAACTTTATTAGTATAACTTTATTAGTATAAATTTATTAGTATAAATTTATATAAATAGTAATATATATAAAGTACTAATGACTTCATATTCAGATAATATTAACTTTAGCTATTCAATAGATAGTAAAATTTTATTTATTGACAGTAATGATCGCGATATAGCAAAATGGCCTAATTCATCTGAATTTGAAATAACATGCCCACAAGTATATAATAACGTTCAATCATTAAATTTATTAAATATTGTCTTACCAAATCCTATATATAATATTAGTGATTATTTACAAAATAACAAATTAGCAATAGACATATCTGGAATAGGAGAATATATAATAACATTAGAAGATGGATATTATGATGTTGAAGCTTTAAGAAGTTCTTTACAAAATAAAATAAATTATAACACTGGTCACGCAAATGCGGATTTTGTTGTAGCTTACAATAAAGTAAGTCGTAAATTTTATTTTGGTCATACTGATAATCATATACACACACGTCCAAATGGAATTACAGAAACTCATACTATTCCTAATGCTGGTTTTTTTCAACTAAAATTTGATAAACAATTGACTTACTCTTCTTCATGTGTAACAAATATTAATGTATATTCGCAACATAGCAACTGGGGTTTAGGATATATATTGGGTTTTGATAAAAAAACTTACACTTCAAAATCTATTGATACTTCAAATAATTTAAGATTTGACTATGCAAATACTTCATGGATAGACACTAGTAGTGCAAGTGTTATTAGTTCTCTTTATCCACATACATTAGATGCTAATGAAAATATATATATTGAATTGGAAAAATATAATAAATGTGATGATTTAAAACCTTATTTGTCTTATAACTATAATAATTCTAATAGCGGGATTGTAAATTCAGCATTTGCTAAAATTCCACTTCATCCAGCAAACAGTGGTATTAATACTGCTTTATTAGATCATGAGATTTCGTCTACTGTGAGCTATTTTAAACCACCTATTGAAAAAATAGCAAAATTAAAAATAAAGATTAGATACCATAATAATATGCTTGTAAATTTACAAAATGCTAATTTATCATTGACTTTAAGTATCAATCAAGTAAGCAAAGAATTTGCTCCATTAGTGCGTTAAAGCATTATAGCAATCTTCACACAAAGGCACATATTCGTGTATTCCAATTAATATTTGTGTATCACTATTAACAATACGATGACTATAGCGCGATAGTCCATTACATAGTCCATTTTCACTATTATGACATAGTCCATTTAGTGGATATATTTTAGAAGCATAAGGAATTAAATTCATCATTGTTCCAAAACTATCTCTCTTATAATCTAAGTCAAGACCACATAAAATAACAGTTTTTTTTAAATTAACATTTAAAAACAAAACCCATTTATCAATAGATTCAAAAAACTGTGCCTCATTTATAAAAATGTATTGTGCATTTAAAATAATATTATATGTTTCACCCGTAATAAACTCTTCCATACTTTTTACACAATAACATTCAATAGATTGTTTATTATGACTAACTATAACGTTTTCGCCATAACGATTATCAAGCTCATAATTAATTGCAATACATTTGTCTTTTCCGTAAATTTTTACATATAAGTTATACAGTTCAACTAATTTAGTAGTTTTTCCAGAAAACATAGGACCGTAAATAATGCTAATAAATTGACTATTAATGTCCTTCATAGTGTGTTACTATTTTATAAATAAATAATTATTAAGTATTAATAATTACTAATTTCAATTTTTAAAATAAACTATTTTGTAATTTTTAATATATTAACATATTATAATACGTGAATATGAATACTAATACATGGACGGATGATATTGATGCCGTGCTAAATAATATTAGAATAAATTGCGTTATATTAAACAAACTACATAAGCAACGCTATTTTGAATTAAAGTCTACATTAAAGTATTACAGGTTACCGGTTATTATATTAAATGGGGCAAACAGCATAATAGCTGTTGGTCTACAGCCGTATGCCGACCAAGGAACAATCAGTTTATCAACTTCTTTAATAGCCTTAACTTGCGGTATTATCGGCTCTATTGAGTTATATTTTGGAATACAAAAACGGCTTGAAAATGATATGATAAGTCAACGTGATTATTATCTTCTCTCAGTTGATATATTTAAAACATTATCATTAAATCGTGAAAATAGACCTGTTCCCGCAAAAGACTTCCTTGAAAAGTCTTACAATACATATACAAAACTGATTGAAAGTTCATCAGCTCTTAGTAGAGTTAAAGGTGATAAATTGATTCCAATAGATTTTAATATTATTGATATTAATGATAATAATGACAGTAATGAAATAGTTGTATTAACTCCAAAACCTAGTGGTCGAGTTGATTTGTCAACGGCAGAATTTGAATAATAAGTTTTATAAATATAAATTGTTATAAATTATAATTATTGTTAATAAACAAGTTAAGCTTTTTATAATCGTCAATAAATATATTTTTATTGCCTTGATACTTAAATACTATATTGTTTTTTATATGTTCAAGTTCTGTTGGTGGATATAACTCATTCCAAGCCACTATTATGTTATTGTCTATAACATTTGAGAGATTTAATAATGGATAACTATATTTCATATATGCAAGTGATCTGGCAATTGTTCCACGAGAATAATTACATGGAACATAAAATTTATGAGCTCTTGATTTATCAGCGTCATGAGCAAATTTCTTGTTGCTACGTAAATTGTTTGTATAATAATTTGTTAAAACTATATTGTGCATGTCTTTATTTGCCTTGCTATAATGTTTTGTAAATGATTGAGGAAATATGTGTTCTGCGCTAAGACTGTTATATTTAGTATAATTTAAATTATTAAAAATACTAAAACTATTTAAATTACATTCTTCACTACAGTTACAAAAATCATTATATAAGTCATAATATATATTGTTGTTATAATAATATTGTTTTATAGTTTTTATAGAATAATATTTTGAAGGCATTACACGAGTAACAGAATTATAATTTCTTTGTAATAAAAGACTAATAAACAATTTAGTTTGAGAGAAGTAGTTAAACAAACGCATATATATTACTTCTTAAAACTAATATATATTTTACTAAATATATCTTATAAAAAATGCTTAAAAAAATTGATAACTAATTTTTTTATGAAAACATTAATATTTATACTAAATCTATGACAGGTCATAGTATTAACGCACCACAAAGTCAAGAATTTTTATCAACTATGCATACTATGATTGATGATTTAGATACTATTTCTTCACACATTGATGAACATACATATTTAAGGTTAGTAAATGGACTACAACGCTTATATAATATACACAATACAGGAACACAAACAGCTAGCCCTAATTATGAAACTATTAATCAAGCTATTCTTCAACCTAACAATGAAGTCCAAATTAATAGAATGTTAGCACGTCATTATGGAAGAGTTTATGATAGTAGTGGTATTCTTATAAGTAACGAACCTTATCCTATAAATGATGATAGTAATGTTATAAATGCTAATGCTCTTAATAATTATGATGTTGACCCAAATGTTATAAATGCTAACCCTAATATCATAAGTGTTGACGCTAATGCTATTATTAATGAAAACAATGAAGCACATAATCGGGAAACTGCCAGACTTAGCTATGCTGCTCTTTATAGTAATGCGTTTGATTATTGGAATCAAGTACGTTTTCAACGCGCTAATTAAATTAGTTAGTTATTTTATAATATAAAAATGTGGTTGTGCTAAGTAAAATACCACCCCATAATGTGTCTATTAACACTAAAAGTGGCGACCACTCATTAAAAAAAGCATAATTTGTTGTTTCATAAACTCCGTTTATTAGCACACCTAATAAAAAGGCATCTTTAACAGGTGCATTTTTTCTTATTATAAAATAATATAATCCACTAACTAATAATATATAACATGCTAAGGCAGAAACAAATCTAATTTTGAGGTCTGTTTTTTGTATTTTTTTGAATATAGGCAGCATAAAATCTTTAAACACAAATAAATATGTTAAGTCTAATATTAGTAATAATGAAGCAATAAGCGCAAGTTTTTTTAACATTATTATTATATTATAATATAATATAAAAAACTATAAAATATAGTGTTAGTTTATAGTTAATATATGAAATCTAGGTTTTTAGCTCTTTATAAAAAAAACAAACTATTATTTGTACTATTTTTATTTGCCATAATATTATTTTTTTCATTTATAAATCAATCATATATATAATATACTTAGGTATTTAATGTAATTAAATACCATATTTTTCTTTAATCCATAATTTTAATGTATCAAGACTACAATTCATATAATTAGTATCACTATTAATATTAAAGCCTTGTAATTTTAAAAATTGCGGTTTTTTCATATTTTCACTTTTATAAAATATGTAGTCACCATATTTTCCTTTTCTAATTGACAAGCTATTTGAAATATGGCGCACCAAACTATTTGAAGCTGGGTCACATGTTTCCAATATAGTAATAGCATCTTCAAGCGTTAACTCTTTAAAAGGAACATTTATTTTAACACTAGCGAGAGATTTTCGCAACTCTCCGCATTCTAAATAATAACCATAAGAGCCGTATTTTAAATAAACAGGCTGTTCTTTATAAAGCCCCAAATTTTTTATTGACTCTTGTGTGGTCTCTAACACGTCTTCTAAAGTGTAATGACCCGCTTTTAATAAGTCAATGTCAATATTTTTTTTTACTCCATAAAATCCCAATGTTCCATCTTCTTTTGTATATTTAAGCGTTGGCCCATTTTTCCCTATTATATATGTGTGTTTGTCATCTAGTGCAATTTGTAGTTTGTTAATAGTTTCACTAGTCTTTGTCAAGTCATTATTATTTAAATTGCTTGTTTCAATTAATGTATTCATCAAACTAGTACATTCACTAGTTAACTCATAATATGCTTTAGCCCCTAAAGCAATTTTATCAAGGTCGTCTTCCATCAATTTTGTATATTCATAGTCAAATAGCTTATTAAAATGTGTTATTAAAAATTCAATGCTAATTATTCCAAGCTGTGTAATGACTAATTTATTTTTTTCATTACCAAATTCTTTTGCGCTTGTTTCTTTAGTAATAATGTCTTCAATCAAAGTATAATCAGTACTATTTATTTTTTTTCCTTGAACGTGCTCTTTTTTAACATAATTACGTTCTTGTATTTTCTCTAATAACGATGAAAATGTTGATGGTCGCCCAATCCCTTTTTGTTCTAACAATTGAACTAGTTGTGCTTCACTATAATGTGATTTTAAGTCTTTTAATGTTTCTTTACAAATAATCTTTTTATAGTCTATAATACCTTCTTTAATGTTTTTCAAATAATGATAATGTTTTTCTTCATTCTTATTATTGTTAACAATTTTCCAACCTAAAAAAGTATTTTCTAAAGCACTATATTTATAATATGAATCGTGCGGCGCACTAATAGACACATTAAGTTGATTATAGCAAGCGTTAGACATTACACTTTCCAAACTATTAGTATATATTAGTTTATATAACTTAATGTGTTTTGCGCTATAATGTGCACTGTCAAGTGTTTCAAGTGCTATATTTGTAGGGCGAATTGCCTCGTGTGCCTCTTCTATTGTTGAAGACGTTGTTGTGGAACAAGTTAGCGCTTTTAAGTCGTCATAATTAGCAACATAATAAGCACCATATTTTACACTAATAAACGCTTTACATTGTTCTATAAAATCTTGACAATAAGCTTTACTTGGTGTTCTCATATATGTAATAAGTCCATCTTCATATAATTTTTGCGCATAGCTCATAGTTTCTTTAGGTGAAATATGTAAGCTATTACTTGCTGCTTGCTGAAGTGTTGATGTGCTAAAAGGAGTGGGTGGAGTTTGTATAAGCGTTTTCTCACTTGCCTTACTTAATATATGGTCGTGTATTGTACTTAATTCTAAAAACTCATTTATTGAATCATGACTATTATGGTTTTTGTTTAATACAAATTCAATATTTTTGTCAGTAAAATAGCCAACACTATTAAAGCTAAGTGTTCCATGTGACTCTTTAATTGCTTTATAATTATCATACACTAGACGCAATGTGGGAGTTTGACAACGCCCAGCACTTAGCGAATTTTTACTATTTGCCGCTATAGATTTCCATAACAATGGAGTAATAGTAAATCCAACAAGTAAATCTAAAATTTGGCGACCTTGTTGCGCATAAACAATATTCATATTTATTGTTCTGGGATTTGCCAGAGCAACTTTGATTGCATTTTCAGTAATTTCATGAAATATTATGCGCTTGGTTTTTGCCACATCTAAGTTAAAAACTTGTGTTATATGCCATGCAATAGCTTCGCCTTCGCGGTCATCATCAGTTGCTAAAATAACTTCTTGAGACCCACTTATTGCTTTCTTGATTTTGGCAATTTGTGGTTGCTTGCTTTCAATTAATTTAAAGTTAGGTTTGTAATTAGCGCCAATGTTTATTTGTTCTAAACTTGAGAGATGTGTAATATGTCCGCACGAACCAATTACTTTATAGCCTTGTCCTAAAAAGGATTCTATGCTGCCACATTTTGCGGGAGACTCAACAATTAACAAAGTATAAGTCATATAATATAATATAATTTAATACTAAGTTAGTATTAAATTATTTTATTCAATTATAATAATTATTAAAAAACATTATTGTTTTTGTTTTGGATTTGGATTTGCTAATAAACTTCGCACTTTCATTAATTCATTATCTTGATATATACCACCCCCCTTTCCTGGTTTATAAACATTGATTAATGCTTGTCCTGTTAATAACAATATTTTTGCCAAACTTTCATTTTGTGTAAATTTAGCATATTGCGCCTTTTCTAACAATCCATATTTCATTTTAGCAAATTCTTCTTCATCTATTACTAGAGAACCAAGTGATTTTTTTGAAATATTAGAATTATATAATTTATAGGCATCATCAATATTTGAACCAACTTGACCATCTTTAGTAAATTTATTATATAACTCGACACTCGGTTTAAACCTAGCTGCCAACATATAATGCATAACGCTAGACCAGTTCTTTCCATCAATTACTAAATTAGGAACTAAATATTGAGAGTCTAACTTTTTACGCCAATCAACATATTCTTTATTGTTATTAAGCTCCAATATGTTTTTGGCAGTTTTTAATTCGGGATTAATACTTTCCCCGCTTCCTTGACCTATTTTTACGTGTCTAGACTTATTATATATTTGAATAATTATTGACTTATTATAATATTTTGTATTAGGGCTGGTTCCAACTAAAGAATCAGATTTAACGTTAACACTAGATGTTGTTATTCCGTTTTTATTAGCAAATTGAATAAAATCAGGTATTAATGTATATAATCCAGCCATTTTTTCCATACATTTTTCTAAAATTAGCTCCTTTATTCTATAAGGTAGTTCATTAAAAGTAAAAGCGCCGCGCTCTATATTTTTATCATATGTAATTAGTGTATAATGACTGCTGTGTTTACTTATTAAATAATCAAGCATAATATAATATGAAGGTTCAAATAATCCTTTTGCCATTATTTGTTTATCTGCTTCGCTACACTGTAACACCAATTCTTTTTCACCTTCCAAAAAATGAGTTTGTGATAATATTACAAACTTTACATTATATAGCCTTTCTAAAGTAACAACTGCCCAATTATCCGCCCAATATTTTCCACCAACAGTTGAAATTACTTTTTTAAGGTCGTTAACATCATTCACATCTTGCATAAAGGCAAATTCTTCCACTAGTTCTTGAAATTCATCAGACTCTTGATTTGTAGCACTATATTTACTAAAATTTGTCTTAGCGTCAGCAATCAAGTTTTTCTTAGTTTGTCCATCAACTGTTCCACCAATTAGTTTCTTTATTGTATTATGTTTGCTCTTAAATTCTTTAAGCATGGTTTGTGAAGTTTTCATACCACCATAAAACAATTTGAAAAATTCAGAATAAGTATTATATACTGTTTCATCAACTTCATTTGCCAATTTTTCACGAATAGCTTTTACTGATGTTTCAATCTTAACACTTCTTAATCCATCACGCAATGAGGCAAAAAAGCAATCACCACCACCCTCATTTCCTTTTATTGAATATTTTACACTTTTCAAATATTTATTTACCCAGTTATGGGTTGGGTCTTCAACATATTTACTGATTTCATAGTCGCTTTCTTCTTTTGTTTGGCTTGCCAAAGCCATTATATCAAAAGTTGGTTTTTTTGATAATACAGCACCTGTCTTGCCTTTATCATCAATAGGAGAATCCTCACTGCTTTGGCTTTCTTCGTCTTCGTCTTCGTCTTCGTCTTCGTCTTCGTCTTCAGACAATACACTAGTATCACTAGGTAATGAGCCAATTAAAGATTTGGCAAATGAAAATAATAGTGGTTCAGGCATTTTAGATAAGTCAATATCACCATCTTCATCTAATAATGTAGAATAAATATTATTATATGTTTCATATATTCCAATTTTAGCTATTACAAATCCATTATTTGCTAAATAAATATTAAAATATACAATATTTTTACTTTTATGCTCAAATTGTGCTAGTCCTAATACAAATTGTATAGTTTTATCATATATTTTTGCCGAATATATACTTGATTCTACATCAATATCATTGGTTGCTATAGCTTTAGTCTCTTCGTATTTAATTGTATTATTAATTTTGGAGACTACCATTATATAATATAAATTATTTTATATGAAATGTTTAAACTATTATAAAATAAACTATTTAAAAAACTATTTTATAATCTATAAAATAACTAGGTTTTTACAAGTTCATCATATTTGTCGCATATATTCATTAATTTAAATTTAATTTTAGTTGTAAAACTAGGATAGCTAGTATTGTTTAATAATAACAATTTAAATGAATCAACTAGATTACATAATATATTTGTAGGGTGGTCTGCTAGTTTAATAACTTTGCTAATTTTAAACAACTCGCTACAAAATATTAGTAAAAATTCTTGTATTGTTTCACAATATATTTTATTATTTTCTAATTCTAAATTTTTTATAAAAAATTCGGTAAAGTGTGAAAGTGTTGACTTCATAGAATCGTGATTTATGAAAAAGTTGCTATAAAATTCTTGCTTCCCATTCTCTATATTTAATGGGTCATATAAACTAATGTTTATATGCTTATACAAATTTATTATAAAAATAATAAAACACTTATATTTATCATTGTTTTTATTTATAACAAACTCATCACATATAGTACTATTATTGTATTTAATTATAGTATTAAAATCTAAAAACTCATTATAATATTTTTGTAATAAATTATAATGTGTCAATGTTTCTAATTTGTAATTTTTATTATAGTATACATTAAATATTGAAAATAATATGTCGCTATAAATGGCGCTATAACTTACATTATTATAACATATGTATGTTATAATATAATTATCAATATAATTAATGTCTTCATTATTATTACTTTCTATACAATTTGTTAATAATTCCATATACAATGTTATTAGCTCATGTTCTAATTTAGCATAATTAGATGGGGTTAGCTTATTTAATATACTTTTAATTGAGCTTTTAACTACCTCAATTTTGGTTCTAGTTTCTTCTTTCTTTTTAATACTATTAGAGCGACTAGTATTATTGTTATTGTTATTGTTATTGTTATTGTTATTGTTATTGTTATTGTTATTGTTATTGTTATTGTTATTGTTATTATAAGAATGTTGATAATAATTATCACTGGTTTTACCTTTTAACTTTGTTTTTTTGAATCTAAAATCGTTATCATTATCAATATTATTTAATGAAATATCATTATTTATTGTTTCTAATATTGAATTTAGGCATTCTAATAATTGAACGTCTAAAGTTTTATTTTCTAATGATAAATAATACTCACTAATAAATGAACTAGTGTAACTAATCATAGTATTATTAATAATAGTTTTATTCTTTTAATTATTTTCGTTTTATTAATATATATAAAGTATTGCTTAATTATTAATAAACACAATGAATATATTATCAACGATATTAAGTTTTTACGATGACCCAGAAAAGAATAGCACCAACGATTATAATGATTGCTTTAAGTTACCAATAGAATATTTAGAACAAACAAAACTAAAACTACTGAATAATAATATAATAAGTGATTTAGAATTAAAAGTAACAAAAGAAGATGAGTCAGAAAATAATTCATGTGTTTACAATTTATATTATCATGTGTTTGACCCTACAAATATTTTTGAAAAGAATATTTTAAATAGATGGTCTAATTATTATACAATTGATAAAGAGTTTTTGCTAGAAAGCCAAGAGCTATTGAAAAATTACAAATCTATTAAAAAAGTGAATTTTGCCGATGATAATAACATAACAAAAGAAGAACAATTATATACTAATTGTAACAAAATTATATATGACAATGGATTTGTTAATAACTATCAATATATTGATATTCCACTATTAGATAAATATAACAATAACACTATATTAATGCAATGTTTAAGCATATATAATCTCTCAAGTCCAGTATTTTCGCTATTAATTCCAATTATATTTTTATTATTACCATTTTTTATAATTAAAATACAGGGTTATGATATAACTTTTGATTTATATTTTGAGCATTTAAAGAAAGTATTTGCGAACCATATTATAGGGCAGTTGTTTAGTTCATTTAGCGAAACAACAGTTAGCAATAAACTTTATTTATTATTTAGTTTTGGGTTTTATATTTTTCAATTGTATTTAAATTTTACAAGCTGTATCAAATATTTTAAAAATATTAAATATATAAATAATACATTGTTAGATCTAAAAGACTATATAAGTAATGCATTAAATAAATATGCTAATTTTTTGAATTATTCAAAGCATTTAAATAGTTATAAGTTGTTTAATGAAGAACTAACAAAAAATAGCACAATTTTTGCTAGTTATTATAATGAATTGACTAAGCTAGAGCCATATAAATTGAGTATTTTTAAACTTACCGAATTAGGACAATTGATGAAATGTTTTTATTCTTTAAATAAAGATAAGATATTTATTACAAGCTTGCATTTTTCATTTGGTTTTAATGGATATATTAAAAATATTGAAAAGTTGCAAGAATTTATAAGTAAAAATATATTAAATTATTGTTCTTATAATAGTTCTAATACTAGTCCTACAAAATTTACTAATGCATATTATGCTAATTTAAATGTTATTCAACATTCAAATACAAGAGAAACGAATACATTGGATAAGCCACTAATAGTAAAAAATTCGTATTGTTTAGATAAAAATTTAATACTTACAGGCCCAAATGCTTCAGGCAAAACAACCATCTTAAAATCTAGTTTATTTAATATTATATTATGTCAACAAATTGGGTGTGGATTTTTTGATAAAGCACAAGTCAAACTATATGACTATATACACTGTTATATAAATATTCCAGATACAGGTGGTCGTGATAGTTTATATCAAGCAGAAGCCAGACAATGTAAAAATATATTAGATAATGTTGAAAGTAACAAAGAACAAAATCATTTTTGCGTATTTGACGAACTTTATAGTGGAACTAATCCTGAAGAAGCTTTAACTTCTTCATTAAGTTATTTAACTTATTTAAATAAGTTTAGCAATTTAGATTATATTTTGACAACACATTATACAAAATTATGTAAGAAATTAAATAAGCAAAATAACTGTTATTGTATGAATGTATTGAAAAAGGACAATGATTTTGTATATACATATAAAATAAAAAAAGGAGTATCAAAAGTAAAAGGCGCACAAAAAGTTCTTAAAGACTTAGCATTTCCAGAAAATATAATAAACGGAATGAATTAATAATGAATTAATATTAATTCGTTAAACAATACTTAAAATAATATAATTTAAGTATAATATAAATGTTACATTTGTTTAAATTTATAGATTCTGGGTTTTTATTAACATTAGGATTAGTGTTATTAATAGGTGGTTCTATAATGTTGTATTGCTATCGGCGACTTAATTTATTGGAAAGAAGTATAATAGAACATGGTAAAATATTACAAAATTTTATAGTAAATTATAATACTCAAATGAGTCGACTATGTTTAATAAATAAATCAGGAACTAATGATGGAATATGTAGCTATGAAGAGTGTGATGATTATATTTGTAGTACAACAAATAATGATAAACTAGTTAAAAAATTGACTACGGAAAAAAAAATAAATGTTTCTGATGATGAAGAAGACGATGACGACGATGACGACGATGACGAGGATGATGACGATGACGATGATGATGAAGAGGATGATGACGAGGATGATGATGATGAAGAGGATGATGACGAGGATAATGACGAGGAACACGATAACACTAAAAATACCAAAGTGTTTGATATAAAAGAACCATTAACACTAAATAAAGACTTTTATGAAACGATTCAAACAAGTCAAACACTTAGTACTAGTACTAATAATGTAGAACTAGTTGAAATTAGTAATACTTCAAATTATTTAAATACTGATGAAGACATATTTATCAAAAATTTACCAATTGTATTAAATGATTATAATGAAGAGTTAGAACCTAGTTCGAAAGTAATTACTTTAGAAAATAATTCAGAAACAACACAAAAAGTAGAAAAAAAGAACTATAGCAAAATGAGAATAGATGATTTAAGAGCACTAGTTGTTACAAAAAATATTTTAGATAATGAGGAGGCACTAAAATTGAAAAAAAATGAGTTAATTAAATTATTACAAAAATAAATTTAATAAATTAATTATATAAATAAATTATATAAATAAATTACATAATTAATAAATAAATTTTATAGTTAATATATATAAAAATGGAGTCAGGACTAATGATGTTAGTGCATTCTGTAATAATTGGAATTGTATTATATGTAATAATGGTATATGGTCTTAAACAGAGACATGTTGTTGCGGAAAATAGAAGTATAGTATTGGCAGCGCTAGCTTTAATATATATGATTGTTTTTGGTCATGGACTACCTGGAAAAGTAAATAAAGATTTATTTTAGAAAACTATTTTTTAGAGAACTTTGTTTACACTAATTAAGACTAAATTAGTATAATTAAGACTAAATTAGTATAATTTAGACTAAATTAGTATAATTAATTTAGAAATTAATGTTATAAAAATTAATATTATTACTATATAATATTAATTTTATGAGTTGGGGAACTTGCTATAATGGTTCAAATAATATACATTTTAATTATCCACCATTAATGGATGACTCAAGATTATTTAGCGATTATAACTCATCTGTTTTAAATGATAATGTTTTGAAACATAGAAATAATATACAAACAAATAGTGATTATAGAAAATATTTACAAACAAATAGTGATGCGCTAATTAAAAATAATCAATTAATTGCTTGTAATGAATGTAGTGTATGTCCTTATTATAATAGCACAAGTTCTAATAATGCTAATAGTAAAACACCATATATTTTTATGTCTACTTTGACACGCGATCAACCATATGGTTATGAAACTAGCAACTTAAAAAATATATATTTAAGTAAACAACAGCTAGACGCTCAAAAACATGTTACAAAGTATATTATTAGTAATTAGTAATTAGTAATTAGTAAGTACTATTTAGTATTTAGTATTTAATAAAAGTAATTTAAAGAATAATTCTATATTTTAATCTATTTTATATATTTTAATCTATTTTATATATTTTAATCTATTTTATATATTTTATATAATTTTATTATATTATTATTATATAAAAATATGAATTTTTTTGATAATTTGATGTCTCCTCTTAGTCGTGATCATTGTATGTTATTTTACTATCTTGGACTAATAAGTTTGTTTTTCGCCATTGCTGCGCTTATTGGTTTTATTTTGGGTTTATTTAGAAAAAATAGTCAATATGCGATGGGCGCATATTTTATGTCTTTCTTAAGTAATATGATTTTATACTATATTTCAAGAATACATTATTCCATATGCGTAGCTGCGTTACGTTAATTAGTTTGTACTAACTTTACAAATAACTATATAATACTTATTTAAACAAGTATTATATAACTATAACTATGAAATTATTAAGTATAGATATTGGTATAAAGAATTTAGCATTTATTATAATCGAAACAAATGAAGCTAATGATTTTAAAATAATAAAATGGGATGTATTAAATTTATGTTCCAATAATAATAATTGCACACACCATTTATGTAAAAACAAACCAGCTTTTTTTAAAAATAATACTTATTATTGTAAAATACACGCAAAAAAAACAGACTATAGCATCCCAATGTGTGATATTAAAACATTACATAAACTATCACTTAAAAAGCTTAGTGAACTAGCAAACGAATATAAACTAGTTAGTAATGAACCTAGCGAACCTAGCAATAAATCTAGTAATAAATCTAGTAATAAATCTAGCAATAAATCTAGTAATAAATCTAGCAATAAATCTAGTATATTAGCTTTATTAGAAACTCATTTAAATGAACACTGCTTAGAAGCTGTTCAAAGCGTCAGTGCAAATACCATAAACTTAGTTCATATT
>Ga0194133_10004015_pt1 | contig 20230 bp, 14 predicted proteins | sample TA2KigOf40mmetaG_FD_155448 | JGI IMG/M metagenome (GOLD analysis project Ga0194133, IMG submission 155448) | Freshwater microbial communities from Lake Tanganyika, Tanzania - TA2015055 Kigoma Offshore 40m | ecosystem: Environmental > Aquatic > Freshwater > Lake | place: Tanzania: Lake...
TCAAACAGCTCCACCCACCGGCGATAAAATTCTTGCCTCAGGCACAGCGGCTAGCACAGGGAACAACGTCTATGATTTTTCACAAAAAATGGGCATTTTGAACAGTGCAACCACAAACCATGGTATCGCTACAGCTTTGGTTACTTCGGGATTGGCCAACATCACCATCAGTTACGATGCAATGACCATTCGAGATGCCAACGCAAGAACCAACGTATTCGCCCTTCAGTACCGGGTCGGAAATACTGGGAATTTTACCGACGTCCCAGGTAGCCAATACCACAACAACCTAACCCCTCAAACCACCGGAACGGCAGGTGTGAACATCCAAAACAGAACCTTGATCCTGCCCCCTGTATGCAACAACCAGGCCTTTATTCAACTCCGCTTTATTTCCAAAGATTCGGCCGGAACGGGGGCCAGACCTTCCTTTGCTATCGATAATTTCCAAGCTTCGGGCAACGTCAATGTGGGTGAACCTGTCGGAATTTCTTTGTCGATTGATACCGCGTTTGAAAGTTCTCAAACTCAAGTAACCATTACAGCAACCACAGCCAATCCCCTGGCCAGCCAAGAAACCCTTATTCTAAGTTTATCAGGGATTGGAGTTACCGCAGCCGATGCCATTTGGACTCCCAGCATTACCATTGCAGGTGGTCAATCCACCGGATCAACCATCTTGACCATTAACGACGATGATTTGAACGAGGAAACCGAAGCGATGGTAGTTGGCATTGCAGGTCTGTCATCGGGTTTGGCTTTAGGTACTCCCAGTTCAGATACCATAATGGTGATTGACAACGATTTTCAAATCTCCCTCAATGCATTGAATCAGCCCTTTGGCATTGAAACTTTTGACTCATTAAGCAACGCAGGGAATGCCAACAACCGCTTTCCACGTGGTATTTATGTTCGTGAAATGGGCAGCGCTGCCGACCAATTGTATGGAGCCCAAAACGGAAGTTCTTTGACCGGAAATGCCTACAGCCTTGGTACTACGGGTAGTTTAGAACGGAGCTTTGGTGGATTAACCACCGGCAGCGTTTCGACCATTTATGTAGGTGCCCGTTTTCAGAACAATACAGGGCAACCGTTCAATGCACTTAAAGTTAGCTATACGGGTGAGCAGTGGCGTTGCGGTGGCAACGGCTTGGGCGACACCCTTTTCTTTCAGGTTAGTACCAACGCCGATTCCTTGCACACAGGAACATGGACCACATTCCCTGCTTTGAACTTTGTTTCTACCTACATCGATACGGTGGCCGTAGTATTGGACGGCAACCTGCCTCCCAACTTCACACTCAAATCTGATACGGCAGCCAACCTAGGCATTATTCAGCCCGGCCAAACGGTTTGGATTCGCTGGCGCGACATAAACGTAGCGGGAAGCGACGATGCCTTGGGTATTGACGACATGTCGGTCGAACCTCTGGTTGTGGGTTGTTTGCCCGCCACCGCTACCGACTTGGTTTTGGTTCCAAACTCTGGAACGGGTAGTATTTCTTCTTTAACCTCTGGTTCCATTACTACCTCGGCCGACGGAGTTCAGATAATGCAATTCCATCTTCGGGATGGTGGAGCATCGGGCGATTTTGACAACCTTCCAACCCAATTGTTGAAAATGGGCTTATCAAAAGGAAACGGCCACACAGCAGGCAATTTCAATCAGGTTTTTAGCGCCGCAGCATTGTTCTCTGGCAATACAAAACTTGCTGATGCTGTTGTTTCTACCGATTCTTTGGTTTTTGATCTGCTGAATGCCTCGGCTGCCGACAACGATTCCTTGGAATTAGCCCTACGGGTTTCCCTACATAGCAACGGGCAGATTGTTGACCAATCTCAAATTCACATTTCCTTTAACACCAACAACATGGTTTTGGGTAATTTGTGTTCTTCATCTCAATGGACAGGCGGCAGCGCTGGAAGTTCGGATGCCAACTCCAATTTAATTGATGTGGTAGCAACCCAGCTGGTTTTTTCCAACATTGGTCTACCCCTTGCTACCAATACCAATTTCACGGCTACGGTTTGCGCCAAAGACATGCATGGAAATGCCGACCTTGATTCTCGCGATGTAACATTTAGCAAATTCCAAGGAACAGGCACCTTGAGCAGCCAAAGCGGTTTGGGGCCCATTGCCTCGGTTAGCGCCTGCGTAAGCCGCAACGACCTACGCTACGATGTTGCTGAAACCATGGTGCTTCGGGCCAGCGATAATCAGGGCTTGACCGTTGATACCAGTTTGGTTTTTCCTAATTCAACTATTTTAAATCAAGAGGGTAAACCCATTGGCCTGTACCCTAATCCTGTGCTAAAAGGAACCTCGGCACAGCTATTGAAGTCAATAGGAAATTGGACCCTGCTTGACCTAACTGGCCGTGTTTTGATGCGGGGCTCGGGCGTTCAAATTGAAACCAGCGCCTTGCATCCTGGCTTGTACCTTCTTGTAAATACCCAGGGTCAAAGCCTTCGACTTTCGGTGCATTGATTGTTAATCTTAATATAAACGGCGGAGAAGGGTTCTTTTCCGCCGTTTTTTTTGCCTTTCCCTCTGCAATAATATATGCCTTTTGATTTTTGTTTACACTTAGTTTCAAAATGGGAGTAGTTTGTGGGCAGTCCATTCAAAATTGACATTTAATATAAAAGTTTTAATTCAAAAATTCTTAATTCAAAAATTCTGAATTCGAAAACTCGTTTTTTATATAATTTTTCACTAGTGTCCGATAAAAATACAAATCTATCATTTTTCAGTCTGAAAGCCTTGATTTTACTGCTGTGAAAGGCTTGATTTCAAAAGTAAGCCCCCCTATTTATGAACTGTTAAATTTCAGTTGAAGTTGGGCACTATGTTCTATTGTAATCCAGTCTTTCTCTGGGTTTTCAAGGAATTTGGTTAAATGAATGTAGTTGAATAAGTGGAGCCTACAGAAGCTAGCGAGGTTCGAGAAAGCCCATTTGCGCTTGATTCTCTTTTGTATTACGGTGATCAATAGATTGACAATGAGTGCACACCAGATTTGTATTTTGATGGCGTTTTCGTTGTCTCCTAGGAAAAACTTTAGCGGGAAGTTCTGCTTGAGCTGTTTGAATAGGAGTTCTATTTGCCATCGTTTCTTGTAAATCAAAGCAATATGGCCCGCGTTCATTCCGTGCAGGTTGGTAATAAACTCAAAGCATCGCTTGTTTTCATCGTCCCAGTAAGCGACTTTTCTGAGTTCAATAGTCTTAAGATAGGCGCCGTTTTCTTTGACGTCAACACGTATCACTTCATCTTTTAGAACACCATTATCGATATATGAAGGGATGTCATTTTCTTTAACTGCTTCATATGAAGCATTGGATTTTAACCGCGTTACGAAGAAAATTCCTCCCTCATTGAACTCATCAAAAGTCTTGTAATCATTGTATCCTTTATCGAATACGGCGATTCTGCCTTTCTCTAGCTCAACGTGCTTCAAAAATTGTTTATCGTGTGTCGTTGCAGCAGAAAACCAAACAAGTTTTGGCACGCGATCCTGCAAATTGATTTGTGTATGTACTTTGATTCCACCCTTTCTTTTTCCGTGGTTAGATTTCCTTCCAACACAACTTAAAATGTCTTTAAACAGCGATATGGTGCTCGAATCAATGATTTCTAAGCGGTTTTCCCAAGCATATATCTGTCGGCTGTCCGAGATAATCGAATGGTATTCTTTGAGCAACGAATAATACACATCTTGGAATACCAAATGGCTTCTCCTTTTGTTGGCGTCGCTCAATGTACTTCTGTAGGGAATATGCTTTAACTGAAAATGATTCGTTTTCCCTTTTAAACCTAGCATTGACTCGGCTACTTCGCGCAAAGAGGTGCAATTGGCAAACGTGGAAAATAGCATGCTCACCAGGTGATCTGAGGTGTCAAACTTCTTGACATAGTAATCTGACATGTGTTTTTTGCTAATCGTTCTGATTTTGTTGAAATCCAGTAAAGAAATCAGCTGTCCGAAAACGGACTGTCCAAAAAAGTAGCTACTTTTATTCATGTAATTGGTGTTTTGCAACGACAAATTACACTAAAGCGGGGAATCCTTAGCAGGAATCCCCGCTTTTAAAAAAGTTTTATCGGACACTAGTGATTAAAAAGTTAAAATGATATTTGGGGGTTAAATCATCCCTTTCAATGGTTCCATAAAAAACTAAATTTCGGGGTTGAATGCCCTTTTAAGAAAACCTGAAAGAAAAAACAATTTTAGGATTCTTACTGAAATTAGATTTTCCGAATCCTTAGAAGAAATGGCGAAAAAAAATTAAAAAGAGGGGATTTTGGAAATTGAATAAACCTCTAATATCATATCTAAAACATCGGGCATACCAGATAAGGGAAGGGTGTTTGCTGCATCACTTAATGCTCGATCGGGAAAAGGGTGGGTTTCCATAAAAAAACCTTGAACACCAAGTGCTGCGGCGGCTTTTGCCAAGACAACAGCCATGCCTCTTTCACCCCCACTTTGCCCATTCTTTGCCCCAGGAGACTGAACAGAATGGGTGGCATCAAAAACTACAGGCCCCCACTGTTTCATTTTATAAATACCCCTAAAATCGACCACCAAATCTCGGTAGCCGAAGGTGGTTCCGCGCTCTGTTAACCAACAAGATTTATCTTTTCTGCCCGTTTTTTCTACGACATAAACCATATCTTCAGGAGACAAAAATTGGCCCTTTTTAATGTTTAAATAACATTTGGTTTTTCCTGCCTCGACCAATAAATCTGTTTGTCTGCATAAAAATGCGGGAATTTGAATCACATCTACCACCTTCTCCAAATAGGGTAATTGCCACGATTCATGAACATCGGTTAAAACTGGAACACCAACCGTGTTTTTTACCCTTTCAAGTATTTCCAATCCTTTTTCAAGCCCTAGACCTCGGTTTCCGTTTAAAGAGGTGCGGTTGGCCTTGTCAAAGGAAGCCTTGAAAATGTAGGGAATCCCTCTTTTACCGCAGGCCTCCTTCATCGATTCGGCCACCTCTAAGCAAAGGTCCATTGATTCGGCCACACAGGGCCCTGAAATTAAGAATGGCCTTTCAGCTGAAAAAAAAGCAGGTTCAATATGCATCGTGAATTCGAATAACACCCAGCAATCGGTTGCTGTGGTCAACTACAGGTAAAGCAGAGCGCTTTTGTTGGTCAGATTCCATGATTTGAATGGCTGTACCTAAAAGCGAATCAGGTCCACATGTTTTTGGGTCTGCATTCATAATTTCGCTTGCGCTGGAATTTTCCAGCGATAGGCCTTTAACCAAAGATCTGCGAACATCGCCCTCGGTAATAATTCCGACCAACTTTCCGTTTTCTTCTATACAGGCTATTCCTAGAGGTTTTTCTGTCATTGTAATCAAAACCTGCCTCATGGAATGGGTAGGAGATAAACGTGCAATTGAATCCAATGGATTCATGACCTGCTCAACTCTTAAATTCCAATTCTTGCCCAATTGACCACCCGGGTGGTATCCTGAAAAATCGGCATAGGTAAATCCGTTGGCATCGGCCCAGGAAAACATCAACGATTCCCCAGCGATTAAGGCCAGCATGGTACTGCACGAAGGAGCCAAGTCAAGCGTATCGGCTTCAACAGCTACGGAACAATCCAGATACAATGGCAACCTCTCTGTTAGTTTACCCTGTCTATTGCCAAGCAAGCCAACGGCAGGAATGCCACGAGCCAACAACCATTCAGCCAATTGAATATGCTCTTCGCTGCTACCGCTTTTTGAAATAAATATGGCCAGCGAATCGGCCGAAAATTGGCCTAAATCGCCATGAAAACCTTCGGAAGGAAGCATAAATACGGCCTTTTTGCCGAGGGAACGAGCCGTTGCCACTAGTTTACGTGCGATGTAGCCGCTCTTGCCTGTTCCTAAAAACACCCACTCTTTTGCCAACTGCATCTTTTCCAATATGCCAGTCCAAGCTGGCATCCACTTCGCCTCAACACCAACCAAGGCTTGGCGGTACTTGTCTACGTAAAACTTCGGTTGAGTGTAACCGTCCATACTGACAAAGATATACAAGGACTGCCAATTTGTCCCCATTTTATTCAATGGTATGGTATTTGAAAAATAGGTGGCAAACTATTTTTTATGGCAAACGCAAAAGAATCCGTTACAAAACAGGGAAATATTCAGGTACAAACAGACAATATTTTCCCAATCATTAAGAAATTCCTTTATTCTGACAACGAAATCTTTTTAAGGGAATTGGTATCGAACGCCACAGACGCCATTCAAAAAACAAAACTTCTGGGTTCCATTGGGGAGTTTAAGGGTTCTCTGAAAACAGCCAAGGTTGAAATTAAAATTGACAAGGAGGCTAAAACCCTTACCGTTTCCGACAATGGCATTGGAATGACCGCAGAGGAAATGGAGAAATACTTGAATCAGGTGGCCTTTTCCGGTGCCCGTGAATTCCTTGAAAAATACAAAGGTGTGGAAGACAAACAAACCATTATTGGTCATTTCGGCCTTGGTTTTTATTCTGCCTTTATGGTAGCTTCTAAGGTTGAGGTTATAAGTAAATCTTTTCAAACAGGTGAGCCGGCCCACAGATGGACCTGCGACGGAAGTCCCTCCTACTCCATCGAACCTGCCAGCAGAAAATCTCATGGAACCGATGTTGTTTTGCACATGTCAGAGGAAGGAGAAGAATTTCTAGATGAATCTAGGGTACGAAAAATTTTGACAAAGTATGGGCGGTTCTTGCCGGTTCCTGTTTTTTTTGAAAACAATCAGATCAACAATACCGAGCCTGCTTGGACAAAAAAACCCCTTGAATTAACCCAAGAGGATTATTCGACTTTTTATAAAGAATTATACCCAGGTTCTTTTGAAGATCCCTTATTTCAGATACACCTGAATGTGGATTATCCATTCAATTTAACTGGGATATTATATTTCCCTAAAATCAAAGAACATTTTGATGTTCAAAGGAAGAAAATTTCTTTGTATTCAAACCAGGTTTTTATTACCGATTCGGTTGAGGGCGTAGTTCCTGAATTCTTGACCTTGTTGCATGGGGTTTTAGATTCTCCCGACATCCCATTAAATGTCTCAAGATCTTACCTTCAAGCCGATGCCAATGTTCGGAAAATCAGCAGCCACATTACGAAAAAAGTAGCCGACAAATTGGAGGAAATGTTCCAACAAAACCGCGAAGATTTCGAAGCCAAATGGAACGATATCCGGATTTTTGTTCAATATGGGGCAATAACGGATGTAAAATTTGCAGAAAGAGCTAAAAAAATTGCCCTTTTCGAAAACATTGAAGGTAAATTTTACACCCTAGAAGAATTAAAAGAACAGTTAAAAGATGGGCATACCGACAAGAACAACCAATTGGTGGTGTTGTATTCGGCCGACCCCGAATCGGATCACGGTTACATTAGCAGAGCAAAGGAAAGAGGCTATCAGGTGTTCAAAATGAACAGCCCCTTGGAATCTCATTACTTAGGTCACCTAGAACAAACCAATGAGGGCATTAAATTTGCTCGCATCGATTCGGATTCACCCGAAAAGTTAATAGATAAGGGGATTGAAGTACCTTGCAAATTGACCGAAGACCAACGTTCATCGCTGGTTGGAATTTTTGAATCCCTAAAAGAAGATTCCACGCTAAGCATTGCTGTTGAAAATTTATCAGACGCTGACATGCCTGTAACGGTAACCGAATCGGAATTCATTCGCCGCATGAATGAGATGCAACAAATGAGCCCTATGGGCGGCCAAGCCTACCGTATGCAATCGGCGGTTGTAAATGCAAATCACCCCATCATGGTTTCTATCCTTGAAAAAGAAGACGAGGAACAGCAAAAAAATATGGCCAAACAAGTTCTTGATATGGCCTTACTGAGCAAAGGCATGCTGAAGGGCGAAGCTTTGACCAAGTTCTTAGAACGCTCGTTGGATTTGCTGAAATGAAAAACTCAAAAAAGGAGTTGAACACGCTAAACCTACTCAAAAAAATAACGAGTTTTCCGCTGATAGCTCTGGTTCGCCTATATCAATGGATTATTTCTCCATGGCTACCTCCTTCGTGCCGTTATACTCCCTCTTGCAGCCATTACATGGTTGAATCCCTGAAAAAGCATGGCCCTATCCGTGGACTTTGGCTCGGTTTAAAACGGATTAGCCGTTGCCACCCCTGGGGCGGACATGGTTACGACCCCGTTCCTTAGATTACTTTTTTGAATTAAGGGGCAACTGCCCCTTTTTTTGTTTCAATCCAAACATGGTTCCAAACACAATGAGCAAAAGCAATAAAGAGTAAAAAGCATCTTCAAAAGGCACGGAACCCAGGCGAACGTTTAAATTTTCACTGTTGTTGTACCAAACGATGGGTAAGGCGGTTAAAACTCCATTAACGGCAAAAAAGGGAATTAAATGAATCAACCACATTAGACCCAATCTTCCCATAAATTGAGTGCCCCATATCCACCGGTGCAAGAGCAATGCTGCCATGAGCAAAGAGAAGGTAATTAGGGGATACCACTGTTTGTAGCCAAAAACAAGGCATAAAAATGACAATCCCAGCCAGAACCACCAAACAAGGGTTTGAATGCGCCGCATTGGGTCTCCAAAATAGGCCTCTAAACAGGCATAAATAAAAACGGAGGCATAAGGCACGGCAATAAAAAAAAGCCATTCTTCAATAGGTAAATGCCATAGATAGATGCCAGTCAAATAGGCGGGATTAAAACCCCAAATACCATGTAGAGTAAAGATTATATCCCAAGGAATAAAAACAATCATGCCAGCTAAAATACCTGGAAACAAATAGGGCCATTGCTTGTAAAAGGCTACCTTTTTATCAAAAGACAAGGCAATGGTAGACACCAAGGTCAAAAGATCAAGAATGAGGTAGGTGTACCTGCCTGTCCATTCAAATATCATAGCATATTCATGGAATGCCTAGCAAAAGAACGCAAGAGTATGCTGATTTTACGGACATTGTTGATTCGAATTCGTTCCTGCATGATGCGCTCAGGTTGAATTCCTTTAATCTTTCTAAAGAGCTTTGTATAATATCGGTAGGCCAAATAAACCCCAATTTGTGCCCCCTTTGGCAATTGGCGGATACCCTCCAAGGCATGATCAAAATCCTTTTGAATATCGGCCTCTATTTCCTTTTTGGAGGACAGGTTGAATGCCACCCAATTCAGGTTTGGGAAATACACCCGACCACGGGACTGGTAATCATCGCCCATATCGCGCAAGAAATTCACCTTTTGAAATGCAGCGCCTAAACTCTTGGCATGCGGCTCAAGCCGATTATAGAGTTCAATATCTCGCTCGCAAAATACCTGAAGACACATCAACCCAACCACCTCGGCCGAGCCATATATGTAGGTTTCATAACTCTTCTGGTCGTGGCTATTTTCTTCAATATCCATTTCCATGCTGTACAAAAAGGCCTCAATCAACTTGTGGTCAATCTGGTATTCGTTCACGGCCATTTGAAAAGCGTGCAACACAGGATTAAGGCTGATTTTTCGCTCTATAGCCAACCAGGTTTCCCGCCTAAATTCATCGAGCAGCAGTTTTTTATCGTGGTCGTGGAAGGTATCTACAATTTCATCGGCAAACCGAACGAAACCATAAATCGAATAAACGGGGGTTTGAAACTTGGGAGACAGCATGCGTATTCCCAAAGAAAACGATGTACTGTAGCGGCGGGTTATGTAGCGGCTACACTCCTGAACCGTTGAATTATATAATGGGATGCTCATGTTGAATACGTTCTGTTACAAGTTTTGAACTAATGACGACAATGGGTAATCCAGTACCTGGAATGGTACTGGCTCCAACGTAATATAAATTAGACAAGGATTCGTCTTTGTTGGCAGGCCTAAGTGCACCAATTTGATTTAGCCCATGAGCCAAGCCCAAGCCGCTTCCCCGATACAAATTAAAGGTGTTTTGCCATTCATCGGGAGGCATAACCCTTCGAACTTCGGTATTGGCTGCCAAATCAAAGCCCGTTCTCTCCGATAAATCCGCAACGATGGTGTCGGCCAATTCATTGGCATCCGACCAATCGGGTTTGTACCGTAAATCGGGTACCGGACACAAAATGAAGATGTTCTCGCAGCCTTCGGGGGCACAATCTGCATCGCTTTTGGAAGACACATTTACATAGTAGTAGGGTTTTTCAGGATTCACAGATAGTTTGAAAATCTTATCGGCGTACTCTTGAAAATTTGTCCCTAAAAAGTAATTATGGTGATGCAAGCCCTCTACCTTGCCCTTAACCCCTAAATAAATGGTAAATGGACTCAGTGTCCAATCCATTTTGTCTAAGGCTGTTTCATTGTATTTGGTTCGACCGAGCAATTTTCCCCGGAACGAGGCTGCATCTGAATTTATCACAAACAAATCGGCCAAATAGACGTTGCCATGCTGGTCTTGCACCGAATTCACCTTTCCAGATGTTTCGTTCACCTTAACTATTTCAGCACCGTAGGTAAACGTAACCCCTCTTCGTGTTAATTCCTCTACCAATTTGGTGGCAATGGTGTACATGCCCCCTTTCACACTCCAGTACCCATCGTGCTGAAGTTCGGTGTAGTTTAAAAGTTTATAAACAGCTGGAGTATCAAACGGAGTGGCGCCTAAAAAGAAAGCAACCAAACTAAATATCACTTTAACTTCATGCGATTCAAAATGCCGATCCAATTCAGACCACATAGAACGAAACATGGCAGGAGCATGTTTCCATGGCACCCCCGCCATGGACATTAAATAATCAAGTTTGCCGTTAAAGTTTTTCTTAACGATTCGATATTCCGTATCGTGAAAAATTTCTTTTGCCCCAGATAAATACCGCTTGCACTTGTTTACAAAATCCGGCTCTAAATCTTCAAACTCCTGGGCCAACTTTTCCAATTCTCTAAAAATCTGAAAACGGCGATCGCTACCAGCAAAATTTACGGTGTAAAGCGGTGAAAGCTGCTGATAGGTCAGGGGATTTTCCATTTTACAGGAACTAAACAGCTCATCAAACTCATAACTCATCGAGAAAAAAGAGGGTCCTAAATCGAAGGTGTAGCCCTTTTCTGAATAGGTATTTAATCGACCCCCTGGCGTTTTGTGTTTTTCAACGATATGGACCTGATATCCCAATGTGGTCAATCGCAAAGCGGTTGACAATCCTCCTAGGCCAGCGCCTACAATTACAGCTTGCTTTTTCACAGGGTTGATTTGCTCGTTTTAAATGAAGATTCCATAGAAGGTTCGGTGGATTTTTTAGGCCAATACTTGGCATGAACAAATAAAAATCCGAAGGCCTCTCCATCTTCCTTATCCAGGCTTTTATGGTGTATTTTATGCGCTTTGCGCAATGCCATTAAATACGGGTTTTGTGTGCGCTTAAACCAGGGAACACGCTGGTGCACAAAAATATCGTGAACAAAAAAGTAGGCCGCTCCATATCCAGCAATGCCCAAACCGGCCGAAAAACGCCAATCTAATTCCACACTGCCTGAAACAATAAGGTAAACAGACAAAAAAGCAAAGGCCAATCCAAACAGGTCGTTCATCTCAAACCTACTGTACTTAGGAGTATGATGGTCTTTATGCAAAGTCCATAAAAAACCATGCATAACGTATTTATGTGTAAACCAAGCCACTCCCTCCCAAAGGGTAAAGAAGAAAAAGAAAACCAGAAGGTGCTTCCACCAAACCATAAAATATAGTATTAATCTTTTAACAAAAAAATGAAGATTTTGTTTCCAAAATAAGGGGCAAATTTCATTTTGCCAGATCCAAAACGCCTTGGACCAACCTGCCCTGAATTTTACCCTCGAGCGAACAACCGGCCCAAGGGCTTCCTGTAGCTCCTATGCTTTTTCCACCTGGGTCCCAAAGGGTTAATTCTGCCCTTGCTCCTTCGCCAAGGCTTAGGGCTGGCAAACCCAAAAGGGCTCTTGAATTATGCGAAATCACATGAATAAAATCAGAAGGACTCATGCAGGTTTGCAAACGGGTCCAACTTGCCAAACTGAACGAAGGCAAGGTTGATTGTCCAAAAGGGGCATCAGCAAAGGCTGTTTCTCTGGCATCGCTGTGGTATGGCCTGTGGTCGCTGCAAACAAACGAAATCAGTCCCTGTTTCAGACCTTGAATCATGGCTTCTTGGTTGGGTAAGGGCGACAGCGGCGGCCAAAATTTAAAACCCTCATTAAAATCAGAAAAGGCAAGGTCAGACCACCATAAATAATGAGCGGCGGTTCCCAAAGTAAGACCATGACTTAAATCTTTGTTCATAAGAGCCGAAGCACCAGAAAGCAAAGGATAAACCATGGATTTCCCTGTGTATTCAATCCAGGTTGAGAGTTGTTGCAAGTATGCGTTTTCTACAAAAATCGGCATGCCTTCCAGTCCCATCTGTAGAGCAACATCGCCCTCCCAAACCTGAAATGTCCTGCCCAAACCTGGGTCAGGCAAAACAACCCAAATCTGTACATCGTTTACCTTTGATGTATATTTTGCCGACTCAAGCATTAGTGCTTTGGAAACCATATTCGGAAAGCCATCGCTGAATCCAACAGCACCCGCTTGTGCCAAAAGCTGGTAATTTACCATGTGACGCCCATCCATATCTTGCGATTGGGGGGCAAACGAATGCACTTCAACTCCCCTGATTTCGTTTGAATAGGGTCGAAATTCAACACCCCCCACTTGTTCCAAGGTTTGGCCCTTTGTGGGACTTAAGGCCACCGTGGTTATTCCTGATTGAGCCAATTGCTGGCTCCATTCTAAAAGGGATTGATGATGCTCTTCTCCCGGTTTTGCTCCGTGATTCCATGGATCAACCCAACCTGGAGAAACACAACTAAGCTGGTTCAATACCCTACATGCCTCTGGAATCTTTGTGATACGTTCCCCTATTTCCTCAATAAACCCATTTCGAATACAAACATCAACAACCTGATTATCCCATTGGGATGTTGGATCGGTAATGCGCACCGATTTTAAAAGGTAGAAGGGCGTTTCGTTCATTTCCATAGGTTAAACCACAAAATTTCAAGAGCTAAGGCCAAAAGGCCTAGTATTATCAACCAAAATTGTGGGCTTAACATAAACCCAGACCGAACAGGACTCCATTCCTTTCCTTGCACCAAAGCAAATTGACTGAGATGCTCCTGTTGTTTTAGAACGTTTGACAAGCTATCGGTACCCATAAAAACCATTTCAGATTCACTGCCTGCTTGCGATATTCCAAAAACGGCAACGGTATCTGAATTCAATTTGGTTAAATATAGGCCCGGGCCCAAATTGCCCTTTCCCGGCCGGACCTCGTCCATATTGCCTTTGGGCATACGCAACCCTATCCACTCGTCTTTGATGCTTCCGTACCTGGAAAATGTATAAACGGGGTCCTTGGTGTCTTCCGATTTTTGAATCCTGAGAACAACATCAGCATCTGATTTAAAATGCCAAATGGATTTAAACGTAGATTGATATGCCATTTTTAAACCCAAAGGCACAAACAAGGGATGTTGAACAAATTCATTTGAACTCGAGGCCAAATCCATGCTGAATATCCAATTCTGACCGAAAGTTCCTGAGGACTTAACCTGTGAAACCACAGGTAGGCCGTCCTCGGTTGTCAATACGGCTTGAATAGCCATGCTTGGGCTGTTTATGCGGGCGGTTGGCACCACCTTTGGCAGATTCATGCTTGGGTCTTGCCTTGAAAAAACATCGTCAAAAAAAGGATTGGATAAATCGGGTTTTGAAAGCAAGCAGGCAGGTTTTTCAAGGGGAGAAACCTCAAAAGGAAAACCTTGGCTTTGCTGAATAAACTGCCCTTCTTTTCCGAATACCCAAGCTAAACCCCTACCCTGCTCCGATAGTTGTTTTAACAATCCCAAAAGCCCAGTAGAAAGTTGCTTTGGTTGGTTCACTACAATGAAATCGGCCCTTTCTAAAAGGCTATTTGAAACAGTATTTTCTGCAGAAACCGTAAATTCGACCAAAGGATCGGTTGAATATAAGCGCTCAAAAGCCTTGCTGCCCTGCGGCCCGCGGAGTTCAACCACCTGAATTTTTTTCCCGGCAAAAAAACCAAAATCCAAGCGGTTGTCGCCAGCAAAACCATCGGTATTGATGTACACCGAGCCAGCAGCCCAGCCTGCCTTTTCAAGCCTGGCCTTAAAGACCACCTGAGTCAAGGCTGTTCCTGGCAAATCGGCAATAACCGGTGGCAAATCACGATCAGAAAGCCGAAAAAACACCTCGACCCCCTTCAGCGGTTCGGTTCCATGGTTTTTTACCTGGGCGGTTATTTCTACCTCAGTGCCCGCCAATAAAACGGGCGAGGATACCCAAACAGAATCCACCGAAATGTTTTGAACCGGATTGACCAATACAGGTAAAAGACCAATGGCCCCTAAGGAATCGCCCTGCTCGGGAAATTCAAGGGTATTTCGTTGAAAGTCTGAAACGATAAGCCGACGGATTTTTTTTTTGTCGGAATCCAACGACAAACGTTGCCGTTGTACCACCTCGGCAATAGAACGGCTAGGACCGCCACCCGAAATTTGATTTAACCTTTTTAGCGCCATTTGCTTAGAGCTAAACACTTGATCTGCCGGAAAAAACTCGGCCGTTAGCACCTGTACTTTAGATTCTTCTGGCAGCGAAAGTATGTAAGCCCGGCTGCGCTGAACCGCCTCTTTAAGCCCATCTCCGTTTTCTGATTCCAGCAACATGCTGGGTGAATTGTCTATGAAAATGGAGTGATGCAGCGGAATCGCTTCCGTGGAATCGGTAAAACTAAGACCAGAAAAAAACAAAATCAAAGCCAATAAGGCCAAGGTGCGGCTGCCAAGAATGAGCCTATGCTTTAGTTTATTTCGCTGCTGCTCCTCTTCCTTTAGGCGAGACAATAGCATCACGTTGGGAAATGGAATGACTCGGTAGCGTCGAAGATTAACCAAGTGCAGAAGCAGGGGAACGGCCAAAAATGGAAGAAACCATAGGGCCGCTGGTTGCTGAAAATGCATGCTCAAATGTACGATTATTCGTTGAAGGTTCTGTCCTATTCCGAATTTTGAAACAGAAATTTAGCCTTTCCCTTGATGGGTTACGGCATCTTGCTCACAATTGATCTATGATTCCGTTGAAAAACGATTTTTAGCTGAGCATAATGTAACTTTGGCCCTAATTAATGCCGCTTTTCCAACATTAATTCGATGAACAGGCAATCCCCCAAAGCGAAAACCAGCCCATTTCAATCAGCCATGCGTAAAAAAGCCCTTTTTATTCTACTACTAAGCTCCATGATCCTTGGAATAAAAGCCCAAGACACTCTTTCGGTTTTGTTTTTAGGAAACAGCTACACTGCCGCAAACAATGTGCCTCAACTTGTCCATGCCTTGTCAACAGCTGCAGGAAAAACCCTGCTGTACGACTCGAACACCCCAGGCGGAAAAACGGTTTCAGGACATGTAACCGACCAAATTTCGTTGGCAAAAATCAACCAAGGAAATTGGGATTTTGTGGTGATACAAGAACAAAGTCAAATTCCCAGCATAGATTTTTACAGGTACAACGATATGTACCCCGCCATTACAAATCTTCAGAACTTGGTTCAAACGGCAAATCCCTGCAGCCGACTCATTTCATTTATGACCTGGGGGCGGAGGTTTGGCGGACAACAATGCGACCAGTCAAATACCCATTGTAGTCCTGTTTTTGTTGATTTCAACCACATGCAAGATTCCTTAACCAGCGCCTATTGGCAAATTAGCCAGATGCTGAACATTCAATGCGCCCCTGTGGGTGTGGCCTGGCAGAATGTGTTAAACGACAGAGCTATGGTTTTGCACAGCGGCGACAACAGCCACCCTGCCATAGAAGGAAGTTACCTGGCTGCTCTGACCTTGTTTAGTTCAATTTGGAAATCAAATTCCTTGGGAAATGCGTTTACGGCTGGACTCCCACCCTCCATAGCCCAATACCTCCAAACAATGTCCGACAGTTCGGTATTTCAATCTCAGACCAACTGGAACACGTTCATCAATAGTCCAACCGCTGATTTCTCTTTTTCTGTGCAAGGAATCAACCTAAGCCTGAACAATACTTCATCGTCTGCACTTAATTCGCCTTTAACCTACAGCTGGAATTTTGGCGACGGCAACACCTCAACCCTTGAAAACCCAACCCACACCTATTCTTCGGGGGGTGTGTACAATGTTCAACTTAGGGTAAACGATTGCCAATTCACCGATTCCGTTGACTACGCGGTTCAAATTCAAACTACAGGCCTTTCCCCTTCCCTGAACACTTCGGTCTTGGTTTACCCTAATCCCTTTTCTGAGCGGGTTGACATTGAACTTAATGCACCCAATGTGGATCACCCTTTTTCCATATCTGACCTATCCGGAAGACGCGTTAGAGTGGGCAGCTTGAAGGCTTCGCATAACAGGTTGGAAATGCAAAATTTAGCCCCTGGAATCTATGTTTTGAATGTAGGTATTCCGGAGAACCAACCGATGAGGCTTATTAAAAGGTAAAGGTAGCGAGCCGCCTCACTTAACGATGAGCATTCCATTGGTGCGATTTGGCAACCTTATGGATTTATCCCCGCGGTTAGCCCATAAAATGGAAGGTTAAATTGGCTCCCGTCCCTACCCTTTATCTTGCATTCCCAGCCCCCGAAAAATTCGGTCTTTGTTTTTGGCAATTCGGTCCAACCGTGTAGCCTTTTGCCTTGCCTGTGAAATGTAAATGGCATACCCCCGCTGCCGCCCAGGCGTCAAAGCAAAAAATGCCGCCTTAAAGGTTGGATCCGCCTCAAAGGCCTGTTCAAGTTCTTCGGGTATTGGTTCGGGATTCTTTGCCAAAACCACCTTCAATCCTTTCCGCTCTGCCTCAATTGATTGGTCCACAAAATACCGAATGGCATCTTGGTTCTGTTCAATTTCATGAACTGCCCTAAATTTTAGTATTCGGGCTGCTTGCACATTTCCCTGAATCAGCAGAAGTTTACTTGGATCGTTAAACAAGGCTCCTTTAAAAAAACTAAGTACGGCCGCATCCTTTAATGCGTATAGGGTTAACACATTTTTTCCTTCTAGGGTATATACGGGCACTCCCCATTTCATGACGGGAATCAAAGGGAAATCTGAGATTAGGTTTTGCAGGTGCATCAATTCTGTTTTCCAGGCATGTACCTTGCACCGAGGACTGTCGCCGAACTTGCATCGAAGGCAGCCGCGGGTGAAATAGGTGGAAAGTTCCGTATTCATAGGGCGTTTCAGGCTAAATAAGGGACTTAAACCCAAGCCTGAAACAAAGGTAAAAAAAGGGGACAAACCTTACTTGAGGCTTGCGGCAGGGATTGAACGCGGTAGCCCGCGAACGGATTGCCGGCCGCCGGCTACGGCCAAAAAGAGCGACGCGAGGAGCTCCTTTTTGGCCATAGCCGGCCCGGCAATCCGTGCGGCCTACCGGTGAAAGCCCGACTGCCGCCCACAACCTAAAAATCCAATCGAATTAAACGTCGATCTTAGCGTATTTTGCGTTCTGCTCGATGAATTCGCGGCGCGGTGGCACGTCGTCGCCCATAAGCATACTGAAAATTCGGTCTGCTTCTGCGGCGCTTTCAATGGTTACACGTCGAAGCGTGCGGAATTCGGGGTTCATGGTGGTCTCCCAAAGCTGGGTGGCGTTCATTTCGCCCAAACCTTTGTAGCGTTGAATGTTGATGCCGGTTTCTTTGCCCTCGCCGGTGAGCTTTCGAACCAGTTCTTCGCGCTGTGTTTCGTTCCATGCGTAAATTTCGTTCTTGCCTTTTTTCACCAAGTACAACGGGGGCGCGGCAATGTACACGTAACCCATTTCGATCAATTCTTTCATGTAGCGGAAGAACAGCGTCAAAATAAGGGTAGTGATGTGCGACCCATCAACGTCGGCATCGCACATAATGATGATTTTGTGGTAGCGTAAACGCGTAATATTCAGCGCCTTGGAGTCTTCTTCCGTACCAATGCTGATGCCCAGGGCGGTGAAGATGTTTTTGATTTCTTCGTTCTCAAAAATCTTGTAGCTCATGGCCTTTTCGACGTTGAGAATTTTTCCCCTCAGCGGCATAATAGCCTGAAAACTGCGGTCTCGGCCTTGTTTGGCGGTGCCACCGGCCGAATCTCCTTCCACAAGGTAAATTTCGCAGCGGGCGGGGTCGCGTTCCGAGCAATCCGACAGCTTTCCTGGAAGTCCAGAGCCAGTAAATGCGCCTTTGCGCTGCACCATTTCGCGGGCTTTGCGCGCTGCATGCCGGGCTGTTGCGGCCAGAATCACTTTGTTGATAATGGTTTTAGCCTCCCTGGGATTCTCTTCTAAAAAGTGCGTCAGCGCCTCTCCCACCGCTTGATCAACGGCCCCAGAAACCTCGCTATTTCCTAGTTTGGTCTTGGTTTGCCCCTCAAACAAAGGTTCATGCACCTTCACCGAAATAACGCCGGTCAGTCCTTCCCTAAAATCATCGCCGGCAATTTCAAACTTCAAATTCTTGGTCATGCCCTCTTTTTCGGCGTAGTTTTTCAAGGTACGCGTCAGAGCCCTGCGAAAACCAGCCAGGTGGGTTCCGCCCTCAATGGTGTTGATGTTGTTTACGTAGGAATGCAGGTTTTCCGAATAGGTAGTGTTGTATTGAAAAGCCACCTCAACCGGAATCCCTGTCTTTTCGGTTTCCAAATAAATGGGAATGGGAATCAGGGCTTCGCGGGTTCCATCCAGGTATTTCACGAACTCCAGCAAACCTCCTTCCGAGAAAAATTCCTCCTGCCTTGGCATTCCAGCGTCGTCTAAATCCCTGTGGTCGGTCAAACGCAATCGAATGCCTTTGTTCAGGTAAGCCAGTTCGCGCAGCCTTGTGGCTAGGGTATCGTAGTTGTATTCGGTGTGCGTAAAAATACTGCCATCGGGAGTAAAGGTTACCTGAGTCCCGGTCTTGTCTGATGTGCCAATTTCACGCACATCGTACTGCGGAATGCCCTTTTGATATTCCTGCTCGAATATCTTCCCTTCGCGATGCACAACGGCATGCAGGTGGGTTGACAAGGCATTGACGCAACTTACACCCACTCCGTGCAAACCGCCCGAAACCTTGTAGCTGTCTTTATCGAATTTCCCGCCGGCATGCAGCACGGTCATAACCACTTCAAGGGCCGAACGCTTTTCTTTTGGGTGCATACCTGTCGGTATGCCACGCCCATCGTCCTTAACACGAATGGAATTTCCCTCTAAAATTTCAACATCCACCCACTTGGCATAGCCCGCCAAAGCTTCGTCAATCGAGTTGTCAACTACCTCATATACAAGATGATGCAAACCCTTTGGCCCTGTGTCGCCAATGTACATCGCGGGGCGTTTCCGCACGGCTTCCAATCCCTCAAGTACCTGAATATTTTCCGCACCGTACTGGGCATTTTTCTTTGGTTCCAATTCTTCGCTCATAATTCAATCTTCATTTCCACAAATATACGCAATACCATGCCCTTAATATGGAGTTAAAGTCGGTTGAAATGCCTTATTTTTCAACAATTTTTGGGTGGTTTTTAACATTAAATGCGTTTCGTTGGCGCCAAGCACATGGCTTCGTTTTTTTGGGGGGGCGGCAGCCGGGCTTTCACCGGTAGTCCGCGCCCAATGCCGGGCCGATTCAGGCCCAAAAGGAGCTCCTGTGGTCGCTCTTTTGTGCGCTGTTCGGCAGCCGGCATTGGTCTTGCGGGCAACCCGGTTCAATCCCTGCCGCAACTCCTATTTCTTTTATCTTCTTAGCCCATCTTTCGGCCTTGGGTCCTTGGCAAATCTATTTCACTGCCTCCACCAAAAATGCCGTAGCTTGGCCTCCAAATCCTTGGCTGTTTACCAGAATTTTTTTCGCTCGTTTCGGGTTCAGTTCGTCTTGTGGGCCCACTTCTTTTTTTCCTTCAGCCAAAAGCTGCCAGGCCCAATACAAGCTGACCAAATTTGAGGCTCCCAAAGCATGCCCTGTAAACCATTTGGTTCCCGTTACCCGAACCGCATTCGGTCCAAAAACCGCCTCAATCGCCTTTAGCTCTGCCCTATTCCCCTGGCCGGTTCCCGGCAAATGACCAAGAATCAAATCGGGCAAAAGCCCAGCACAAGCTTGCTTCATTGAACGTTGAAATGCCAATCCCTCCGGATGTATTCCGGCTGCGCT
>Ga0194133_10004021_pt1 | contig 20222 bp, 16 predicted proteins | sample TA2KigOf40mmetaG_FD_155448 | JGI IMG/M metagenome (GOLD analysis project Ga0194133, IMG submission 155448) | Freshwater microbial communities from Lake Tanganyika, Tanzania - TA2015055 Kigoma Offshore 40m | ecosystem: Environmental > Aquatic > Freshwater > Lake | place: Tanzania: Lake...
GGAGTAATTAGAGCCAAAGGACTATTTTGGTTGGCATCAAGACCAAATGACGCCATAAATTTCAGTCAAGCAGGTGGTTCATCTCGTCTTGAAAAAGCAGGTGTTTGGTGGGCAAGTATGACTTTTAATGAGCGATTAAAATACCAATCGTTTGCCGACAACCGAGAATATATTGAAAGTAAATGGAGTAAGCAATGGGGAGATAGATTGAACGAATTGGTGTTTATTGGACAAGACATTGAAAAAGAAAAAATGATAGCAGACCTTGAAAAATGTTTGTTGCAGGACAGCGAACAACTACAATTTGAAAGTAAAAAGGGATTTGCCGACCCATTCCCGAAAGACATTTAACTTGCAAATGTGCCACCGCTTTTGGTGGCACATTTGCTTTTTCCCAACAGCACAAGTCAACGCTAAAAAAGCAAAAGAGCCACCAAGCCAACGCACTGTGACAACATCGGCCAAGAAACAACGAAGGCATAACACGGTTTTGGCAAAAGTGGCGGTCCAGTGCCTCGTATGACAGTTTTTCTTATATTCGGAGTTCGGTTCTTCGTATAATTTAGTGGTAAAAATCGCCACCTTCGCCAAGCCCGAAACCGTTGGCGTTCATGACCGAAGAAAAGGGCTTATTCGGCTTGAAAATAGGCTAAAATCGCGGTTTTAATAAAGCGGTGTTGTTGAGCAGGGGCCAATTCGGGCACGGGTTTTAGCAGTTCAAAATGGGGCCAGCCGTCTTCATCACGGCCAATAAAGCTGTAGTATCCGTAAGGAATAAGCAAAGAGCAAATGGCCACATGCAGGCATTCCATTTTTTGCTGTTTGTTCATTTTAATGGGGCCCAAACCAATTTCCTGAAGTCCAATGAGCATTAGAACCGCTTCCAATTCTGGTGCATCGCCCAAAACATCGCTTAGGGTTTTTAGCAAGGCGGCCCAATCGGCCTGAAATTCAAGTTCGGGCCTAGGCTGATTGCGCATGAATCAATTGTAGAGCTGCAGAATTTCGCGGGTGGTTTCGCCAGGAATAATCCGCACCACCGTTTGGCCCACCAAATCAGCCTTTTTACCGCTCACGTTCAACACGACCTCTAAAGGCAAATCTGAAATGGGATCGGTGTGGGTATAGCTAACCTCACCGGCTGCGTTGGAATACTTTGTTACATCAACAATACCGGCTCCGTTTCCTGTTTGAATAAACCGAACCTCAGCTTCTGAAACTTTAAACCCTTGAGAATCTAGAACCGTAACAATTACGGTACCAGGAGTGGGCTCTTCGTAGCATCCGAATGTGCTAAAAGCTAGACCTATGGTAAGAAGAACAGATGTTAACGTGCGAATCATGGCAGTATATTATACATAAAGGTAGAGATTTTTTTTTAGAACCCATAAATCGCACCGCTCAATTATCTTTGTACCAAAGCAGATTCATGGAAACCCTACTAAAGGAAATAGCCCAGCGCACTCAAGGGGCCAAGCTTACAACGAAAGCCGATTGCGAGAACTTTAAGCGTGATGTGCTGGGAAAGAATGGTTTGATTCAAACGGCCATGGATGCGTTTCGCGACCTTCCAGGTTCCGAAAAACCAAAATGGGGTTCTGAATTAAACCGCCTTAAAACCGAGGCCAATGCCCTGTACCAGGCTGCGCTCGACAACCTCGATTCGGAGGTTAAATTGCCCTGGACCGACATTACGTTGCCTTCCATTCCATTGCCAAAAGGAAGTTTGCACCCATTAACGCAGGTTGAAAGCGATTTAACGGCTTTGTTTAACCGAATTGGTTTTCGGGTTGCTACGGGTCCTGAAATTGAAGACGATTGGCACAATTTTACCGCCTTGAATTTTCCAGAAAATCACCCAGCACGCGATATGCAGGACACCTTTTTTATGAAGGGAAATCCAGATCGCTTGCTAAGAACCCATACCAGTGGAGTACAGATTCGCACCATGCTCAGTCAACAGCCGCCCATACGGGTAGTTGCTCCGGGCAGGGTGTACCGCTGCGACAACGATGCCACCCACAGTCCGGTATTTCACCAGATTGAAGGGTTGGTTATTGACAAAGACGTTTCGTTTGCCGATATGAAAGAGGTACTCTACTATTTTGTGGATCAGTTTTTCGGAAAGGAATTCGAGGTACGTTTTCGGCCCAGCTTTTTTCCCTTTACCGAGCCTAGTGCCGAAATGGACATTGGTAGAAGAAAGGCCAACGGAGAAATTGCTTGGATGGAAATTTTAGGATGTGGAATGGTTGACCCCGCCGTTTTGGAAAATTGCAACATCGACCCCGAAGAATATTCGGGATATGCCTTTGGCATAGGAATCGACCGATTGGCCATGCTCCGCTATCAAATTCCCGACATTCGCCTGCTGTACGAGAACGACGTTCGGTTTTCGGGTCAATTCTAGCCATTTAGGCTCATCTAAAAATTTTTAATTTTTAGTTTGAATTTCAATAATTTAGGCTAAAAATTACCTCCCTTTAAGGCTCTGAGAATTCCGTATTTTTTTATACTTAGGGCTGCGGGGGCTTAGATTTCCAAGAAAAGGTCTTATTCTTAACGGCGGGAGGTATGGCTGAATTTTTGGATGGGTTTGTTTTGTATTTTTTGGTTTCGGTTTTGAGTCGCGGCAGGGATTGACGGAGCTAGCACGCAAGGATTTTGCCGGTTGGCAGGCAGAGTTAAGCAGAGCGACTTTAGGAGCTACTGCGAAGCCTGCCTGCCCCGGCAAAAGCCGCGGACTAGCCCGGAAAGCCCGGCTGCCGCCCAAGAAAATTCAATCGTAGAACCGAGAACAATGCAGATTTAACGGCCCAAGAAAACGAGTAAAATGGCGATGTCGGAGGGCGAAATGCCGCTGATGCGTGAAGCTTGCCCGACGGTTTTTGGCTGCTGTTGCCGCAGTTTTAGGCGGGCTTCCATGGATAGTCCGTGGATGAGCATGGGGTCGAAGTCGGCGGGGATGCTGACGTATTCGAGTCTTTTGATTTTATCGGCCGTGTCTTTTTCGCGTTCCATGTACCCGGCGTATTTGATGCGGATTTCGGCGTCGGTGATGGAATCGACTGAGCGCAAGCTCAGTTCGTAGCGGATGCTGTTGCTGGTTTGGGCTAGACCGTTCAGGTCAATTCCGGGTCGGGCGAGCAGCTGCGCCCAACGGATTTTTTGGGTAATGGGAGCGCTATCGACCGCCTGCAACCAAGGGTTAATTTCGCTGGGTTCCGCGCTGTTTTTGTTTAAAAAAGCATGCAAACTTTGGCTATCGGCCCTCTTTTTTTCAAGGGCCTCGATGCGTTTATTTGAGATGAGGCCAAGGGAATTGCCTAGAGGGCTGAGTCGTTCGTCGGCGTTGTCTTGCCGGAGTAAAATGCGGTATTCGGCCCGCGATGTGAACATGCGGTAGGGTTCGTCGGTGCCTTTGTGGATCAGGTCGTCGATGAGGACACCGATGTAAGCTTCGTCGCGTCCCAGCACAATGGGTTCCTTATTTTGGACTTTTTGCACTGCGTTGATTCCGGCCATAAGTCCTTGGCAAGCGGCTTCTTCGTAACCGGTTGTTCCGTTGATTTGACCTGCGAAGAAAAGTCCTTCGATGGGTCGAGTTTCGAGCGAAAGGCTGAGTTGAGTTGGAGGAAAGTAGTCGTATTCTATGGCGTATCCGGGCCGAAACATGCGGGCATTTTCCAGGCCGGGTATTTCGCGCAGGGCTTTCCATTGAACGTCTTCGGGCAAGCTGGTAGAGAAGCCGTTCAGGTATATTTCGACCGTATTCCAGCCTTCGGGTTCAATGAAGAGTTGGTGTCGGGTTTTGTCGGCAAAGCGGTTTATTTTGTCTTCGATAGATGGGCAGTATCGGGGGCCTTGGCTTTGAATGGCCCCGTTGAACATAGGGCTTCGGTCGAAACCGCATTCCAGAATTTCATGGACAATGGGGTTGGTGTAGGTAACGAAGCAAGGCAGTTGTTTGTCGGTCAGGTTCAGGTTTTCGTAAGAAAAGCAGGCTGGATTTTCGTCTCCGTCTTGGCGTTCGGTTTTGCTGTAATCGATGGAGCGTCCGTCGATGCGAGGTGGGGTTCCGGTTTTCATTCGGCCGGATTCAAATCCCAGGCTTATCAGTTGTTCAGTAACGCCGTATGCAGCGGGCTCACCTGCCCTGCCACCGCCGTAGTTTTTTTCACCGATGTGGATGAGTCCGTTTAGGAATGTGCCCGAGGTCAGTACAACGGTTTTTCCGGCGATGCGGTTTCCCCGTGCTGTTACAACGCCCCGCAGGGAGTTTCGTTCCATCCAGAGTTCTTTTACGGGCTCCTGCCAGAATTCCAGTTGAGGAATGGCTTCAAGGTATTGCCTCCAGAGGTCAGCGAAGAGTTGTCGGTCGTTTTGGGTTCTTGGGCTCCACATGGCAGGGCCTTTGGAACGGTTGAGCATTTTGAACTGGACTCGGGAACGGTCGGACACTTTTCCTGACAGTCCGCCGAGGGCATCGATTTCGCGTACGATTTGACCTTTAGCAATGCCGCCCATGGCTGGGTTGCATGACATTTGCCCTATGCGCGACAGGTCCATCGACACCAGCAGGGTTTTAGCTCCGCGGTTTGCTGCGGCCGCAGCGGCTTCGCAACCGGCGTGTCCGCCTCCTACAACAATAACATCAAAAACATCGATCATGGTCCAAACTAAAATGTTCCACGTGGAACGTAACGTGAGTAAGGTGTTTTTTCCTGAACTGCAAAGGTAAGTAGGATTCTGTTTGCAAGGCGTTTTTGGATGATTATTGATTATGGGGGGGGGCAGTTGCATGGTTGCGTGGGTGCAGGGCTGAACGGTTTTATGGATGCACGGGGGCATGGAATTTTAGGATGCACGGATTTATGGTTGCGCGAACACGCGGAGTCATGGATTTACGGATTTGTTAATGCCCGAACGAATGCACAGGGCCGCACCCTGTGCTAGGGTATTTCGCCCCTTCAGGGCCGGGCGGCTTGAGGTTTGGTGCGGAGGTTTGGCTTCGAAATCCCCAAAAATCTTGCATTTGTGGCTAACATATCTAGGGGTTTTTATACATCTTGGTTATGGGGGCTAGGACAATTTAACCTCGAATCTTCAAGCATTCGTGCATTTGAGGTCAGGCCTTCCAACGCGGGTTTAGTACCATTGATTATTGGATGTGTTGGTGTGGTTTTTTGCCTTTTGGTGGATTTAGTAACAAGGTGAAATTGCGATTTAACCCAAAATTTAGCTTACTTTATAGTCTAATTTCACTATTTACCCACTATGAGGACGGTTCTTGTTTCTATTTTTCTATGCGTATTTTGGATTGTTGGTCTTCAAGCCCAAGGTGTTAAAATTGGGGCGGGGACTCCGCCACATGCTTCTGCCACGCTTGAAGTTGGAGGTACGAATGGAGGCTTTTTACTCCCCACTATGACCACAGCTCAACGCAATGGAATAGGAGGTCCTGCACACGGTTTGCAGGTTTACAACAGCGATACCCGCTGTATCGAGGCCTATTTTCAAACAGGCTGGAAGGCCATTTCATGTGAATGCAGTTCTGCTCCGCCATCACCCTCGCTTATTCAGGGACCTGGCCTAGTTTGTCCATCAGATACTGCGGTTGTTTTTTCCATTTCGCCTGTCCCCGGCGCCTACTCCTATGTTTGGAGCATTGGGAATTTAGATACGGTTGTTGGCCCGAACAACGTGGATAGTATCTCTGTTGATTTTTCAGCAGTTCAAGGTTCCCGTAGTATTTCTGTTATTGCGGTGAATTCATGTGGCAGTTCAGCTCCTGCGCTTCGTTCTATATCGGTCGCTAACCCTGTGGCGGCCTTCTCGGTTGTGCCTGCATCACCCATTATTAATAATGCAACACAGTTTACGGCTACGACACAAAACGCCACTTTTTCATGGTCTTTTCAAAATGGAAGCCCCGGGAGTTCTACCTCGGGTACGCCTTCTGTAACATGGACTCAAACGGGTAATGTGTTGGTTCGGCTTATTGCTACAAGTGCAGCAGGCTGCAAAGACACCTTAGACAGCACCTTAACGGTCATTAATTGTGTGCCTGCAACCTATTCCTTCTCAAATTGTGGTCAATCGGGCACCAGCGGGCCTTCTCAAGCCCAATGCAATGCTAGTTACGGTCTTGGTTTTGTTTCGGTGAATTCAGGAGTTCAATCTTGGACGGTTCCAGCATCGGGAAACTATACCATTACCGTTGCAGGCGGACAGGGAGGTATTCCCAATGGAGTTGCTCAAAACAACCGCGGTGCAGGCGCTATTGTTAGGGCAACCTTCGCCCTTACCGCTGGAACCCAATTGAATTTGGTGGTTGGGCAGGAGGCAAATCAAAATACGCAAGGCAATTCAGCCAATGGAGGAGGCAATGGAGGAGGAGGCTCTTTTGTTTGGGTAAGTGGACAGAATCTTCCCTTGTTGGTTGGCGGCGGAGGTGGCGGCGGATCCATAATTAATGGAGGTTCGGCACAGTTCCACCCTGGAAAGCCAGGAAATTTGGCCCCTAATGGTTCAATGGCATGGAATAACGACCCTGTTCATGGAACAAATGGGAATTCTGCCACGGCCGGAGGAAAGGGTTGGAATGCAATGGTAGTGAATGGATTTACAGGCATTGCAGGAAACGGTTATGGTCAATTGGGCGGGTTTGGCGGTGGCGGCCCAGATAAGGCCGGTGGCGATCATGCTGGCGGCGGCGGCGGCGGTTATTCCGGCGGCGGCGGTGCATGGATGTGGAACAACACCGGATCAGGCAACTCTGACGGCAGAAATGGCGGCGGCGGCGGCGGCTCCTACATTCATTCCAGTGGCACAAATCCAGCCACATCCAGCGGCCAATTTTCTAACTCTGGAACCTTTAATGGAAGTCCTATTCAAAACATAGGTCAATACAATGCAGGACAAGGCTATATCACGATAGTTCGTACTTGTCCTTGATTCGCCACCGATTTATTTTGGCTATTGTCAAGTAAAGAGGGAAAGCGGATTCTTTTTCCTGGAAGGACAACAGAGCGTTTTTAGGAATTCAAGGAAATGGGGTTTTAAATGGGAGTTAGGCCGGAATGCATAGAGGGAGTATGCAACTGGGGCATATATTCCGTGATAATTGGCGTAAGAGAATCAATGGAAATGAAAGCCTAGGGTCTAGTCATGGATTATGGCAATGGGCGCGACCTAGGCCAAAACCGCGCTACCGATTCGGGCCCCCTGGGGGAAAACGGCCCCCCAATACGAAGGTGCGTTAGGAGATCTCGATTATCCGTTTGGTAAACGCTTAATAAACGTTTAATAAACGTTTACCAAACGGATAAAGCCCTGAACCGACCTGCCTGTAAGGCTTTCCCGAAGGTTGTATTTCCCGTTTTTAGAGTCCAAATCTCAACCCGCCACAGCCCTTTCCTTCCCTGTTCCACGTGGAACACCTAGAATGGTTGCGCTCTAGGGCCGAATATGCCTTCCATTGCTCCCAAATTTTGGCGCATTCGTTCATCCATGAATTCGTTCATCCATGAATCCGCCGTTCATCCATTGTTCCCACTTTTTTTATTCATGACCTTTCAATTGCCTCAAAGCTTAGAATAGAAAAGCATTCAGAGGCTTTTAGCATTAAAAATGTCCATTAAGTCTGAATTCGTGAATCCGCACCACCGCACCACCGCGCCACCTCCCACAGGCCCGCCCCCTACCCAACCCGCCTACCCAAACACAGCTCCTCCTCGGCCCGCATTGCCGCTCGCTCCCCCGCCGTTTTATCCTTGAACCCCAACATGTGCAGCAAACCATGCACCATAACCCGGTCCAGCTCTTCATCCATTCCACACCCATTCAACCGGGCATTTTCTTTTACCCGCTCAATCGATATGTACAACTCCCCTTTCAAGGCATCTGCGGGTATTTTTTCGCGCATATCAAAGGTGATGATGTCGGTATATTCGTCGTGGTTCAAATGCCGCCGATTCAGCTCCAACAATTCCTCGTCCAGCATAAATACCACACTTATGTCTTCAATCTGCTGCCCCCGCTCCCGAACACAGGTCTCAAGCCAGGCCCTACGCCTCCGCAACCCCCTTGCCCGCCAACCAAAACTCGAAAAAAACCGAATCACGACACCCGAAAGATCAAATCTACCTGCCGCCCCTTATCCGAATACACCAATTCATCGCTCAGCCTACGCATTAAAAAGATGCCCCTGCCGCATTCCCGCTCTAAATTCTCGGGTAAGGTAGGGTCAGGCACACTTTCCTCGCAAAAACCCAAACCACAATCCTTTACCGCAAAACGCAAGGTGTGGTCGCTGTAGGCATAATGCAGCTCGAACTCGGGAGTACAGCCCCCAGGGCATCCATGCATAATGGCGTTGTTGCTCGCTTCACTCATGGCAATCAACACATTCCCTAAATAATCGGTCGATATCCCATGCACCTCAAACAAATGCTGTATCAACAGTTCTACGGTGCGCAGCGATTCCGCTTTGGCCGGCAAGGTCAACTGGCCTGATGCCTTTTCAAATACTGGAGGAGTATAGCTCATGGGCGTGAATAATTGAAGTATTCTGAAACTCGTTGTTTGTAATAGGGCTTAAAAGAGGGGTTGGCAAAACGCAGAAACTCCGTTTCATTTTGCCGCCTACGTTGGTATTCCTGAAGAATTTGTTCAGGCAACTTCCAGTCTTTTAGGTTTTCATTCGACTCTCTCTTCTCATCTTGGTCTTGCTTGCGCAGGGCTTTTTCCGAATCCATCATGCGTCGCGTTATATCTTGCTGCCGCATCAAGGTTTGTGCATTGATTTGCTTGTTTAAAATATCCCGCTCGGTTTCTTCCATTTTTTTCATCATCTCGGCCATGCTCTTCCGCCCGTCTTCGCCCATGTCTTTCATCATTTCTTCCATTTGCCGCCGTATTTGTTCTTGCTCTGCCGCCATTTGCGCCAATTGCTTGGATTGCTCACCCCGGTTTCCGCCCTCTCCTTGCCCCGGCTTACCTTGAGTGTCGTTCTTCTCTCCCTCTTTTTTCTCCTGCATTTTCTTTTGCATCTCTTCCATTTTCTTCTGCAATCCCAACTGCCGCTTTATCATTTCTTGCATTTGCTCCGGCTTGCTGTTTCCCGGCTTGTTGCACTGCGAACCGCCCGAGGAACCCATGGAATTCATTTGCTGCTGCATTTGATCCAAGGCCTCGCTCAGCATCAAGGCCAGGTTGTTTAATCCGGTCATTGCTTCTTGCTGCCGCGATGCCGTAACGGGATACATGCGTTCGGAACCGGCGTCCAGAGCCGATTGCATGCCCCGCCGAACCTTCAGCAGCTCTTCCATTACCACGTTTTCTAAATCGGGAACCCGCTTGCTTAAAGCCAACAGCGAATCTTCTACCTGCCGGGCATCGGTTATCAATCCCCGCTGTTTTCTCAACACTTCGCGCATCAATCCGTCGCTTTGCCGCCCCCCCTTATGCTGATCCAATAGGGCCTCTTGCGAAAAACTCAACTGCAGTACATTGTCCAGCAACAACCTTAAATCTTCCATGTTTTCGCCCTGCTGACCGGCAGCCATGCTTTGCTGCTTTTCTTTCATTTTTTGGGCCATCTTTTTCATTTTCTGCGAAGCCGATTTTTGCTTGGGACTGGCCTTTTCTGGTTGGTTTTTCTGCAAATCTTCCTCGGCATCGTTCATCTCTTTTTCTATGTCTTGCATCTCTTCTTCTTGATTGTCAAGGTCATTCGGTTTTTCCAGTTCTTTGTTCTTCTCGTCCAACTCTTTCAGTTGTTTTTTGAGTTCTTCGGCTTTTTTGTTCAACTCGGCCTGCTTCTCCGCCTTTTCTCCGTTGTCTTTGCCTTTGTCTTTTTCTAATTCTTCCTGTTTTTTAGCCAGGTCTTCCAACTGTTGAATGGCCTCTTGCAGCCGCTGCTCTACTTCAAATTGCTTGAAAAGTTCTAGGGTTCGGTCCAATTCGCGTTCCACCTGTTCGTTGCTCATCTCCAATTCATCCATCATTTTTTTCAGGTCCTCTTTCGATATTTTATCCATTAACGCCTCCAGCTGTTTAAGCATGTTTTCCAGCTTTGAGTCCTTCATTTCATTGAGTAAGTCTTCAATTTTTTTCTGTTTGTCTAAAATTGATTGCTCTGTTTTCGATATATTCTCGTTTCTAAGGTTGTTTTCCTTTTGTTTTTCTTGAAATTTTTGCATTTCCTCCTGCATTTTCAACCTTTGTTCCAACAAGGCTTTTAGCTGTTGTTTTTCTTGCCATGCCGGATTCTTTTGGCTTAGCATTTCCCGTTTTAGTTTCTCGGTTTGTTTCCGCAGGTTTTCCAGTTCTTTTTGCTGCTCCTGCATTCCTTTTTGAATGGCTTCACTGGCTTCTTTGCGTTCGGCCGCGACTTCTTCACGGCTTAGTATGCGGTGCTGCACCACCGGAGTTCGTGCCGATTTAGGCCCCAATACTCCGTCGTTGTCCCAAACCACAAAGCAATACGACAATTTTGCGCCCAGGTCAAATCCAAGGTCGTTTAAATCGACGGGATATTGAAAGCTAAATTGGGGGTCTTTCCCGGGAACGGGTAGGGCCAGCCGTTTCCATTGTGCAAAGGGCAGATCTGGGTCGGCGCTGTAGTAAAAAGCGATCCGGCTCAATCCATGGACGTCCTTGGCTTGGCCTAAAAACAGAATCCTCGACAAGGCTAAGCTGTCGGCTACCGATTCCACCCGAATTTCCGGATATCCATCGGGCAAAACGCGAACCGAATACATGGCGCTGTCGGGCTGCCGGTATTTCTCGTTTCCGGCCTTCAAGCCTAGGTTAAACGATACCATAGCCCGGCGGCCAAAGCGCACCTTGTTCTCTGAACCTGTATTTAGCTGCTGGGTGCTGTCTTTCCAGTACAACCAGACCTGCCTGGCATCTTTCCACAGCAGTTCCCATTCCATTTTGGTGCCGGCGGGCACCGTCATGTCTTGGGGGTTCAGCAATTCTTCGTCCTGCATGTTCAGGTATGCCGGGTAATCCAACTTCACTTTCATGTTCAACAGCAATGGCCGGGGCAAAACAGACAAGGTGTAGGCTTCGGTTTGGTGGTCGCCCGAGCTTAAAAAGAACAGCTGATCGGCGGCGGGATTCTTAAACACATAGCTGTAGGCGTTTTCGCTCAGCTGCTGCATGCGGTACGCAGCGCCCCCCATATGCAAAAACAACACTTCCGGAAGCTCGTTTCCCGATAGTTTTACCTGCAGTTCAAAATCTTGGTGGGCCGGAGTAGCCAAAGAGGGGTTTAAAATCTGAACCCGATAGGGCGGCGGCGGCAAATACACATTTTGGTAATGAAACAGGCGTTCCGAGCCTTGGGTAATGGCTTCGGGCCAGGCAATCCAAAGGGTGCTGAGCAGCACCGCCGGCACCAGAAGCCAAGGGATGCGCCTGCGGCTAACGCTAAAATCCACAGCCCGGTCAAAGGCAAATGGGCTCAATTGCTGCGTTCGTTGTTGAATGGAGGCCAACAGCAGTTCAGAGCTGCCGGCTTCGCTTTTCAGCATTTCTTGCAGCTGCAGGGCATTGATCAGGCGGTCGCCCACACCTTCAAAGTGCGAGCCAATGTTCAGGGCGGCTTGCGAATAGCTCATGCGACCACGCAGCCGGTACAGCGCCAGCAGGGGCCGAAGCACGTAAAAGCCCAGCAGAGCAAGGTTTCCGAACAGAAGGGTAAAAAACATCGCGGCGCGCAGCGGCCGTTCAAACCGGCCCAGGTATTCTGAAAAGGTAAAGAGCAAAAACGCTGAAATCCCCAGCCCTAGCGCAAGCAGAGCGCCGCGCAGCAATTCGTTCAGGTAATACCTGCGAATGTAGGCTTCAAGTTTTTGCTGCAGTTCAAATGTAGGTAGCATGGATAGGAAACGGATTTTTAAACGAATAAATCGGGCCCGCGGTTGCAATTTCAGGCAAATAAAAGGCAAGTTTAGCTGCAAACCTATTTTCGCGGCCTACCCAACATCAAAATACCATGATTTTTCGGTTTTTTGAGGGCGGCAGCCGGGCTTTCCGAGCTACTCCGCGGCTGCCGAAAGGCTGGCCCAGCTGGTTTGCGGGGGCTCCTAGCGTCGCCTCCGCACCTAGCGGGCCAGGCTTCGGCACCCTTGCGGGGTAGCTTCGTCAATCCCTGCCGCAGGCCGCACAAAGGCAAAACCGGGCCATTTACCCCTTGGGTTTTTTGCCTCGGCTCTTTTTCTGCTTCACCAAATCGTAGCTGTGGCGAATTAATTTTAACAGCAATTCGCGGGGAAGCCCCTCGGCATCTACCGTATTCCAATGGGTTTTGTTCATGTGCCAGCCCGGCACAATTTGTCCAGGCCATGCTTCTCTAAGCTGAAGCGAACGCTGTGGCTCGCTTTTTAGGTTTAGGGTTCTTTGTTCCCATTCCACATCCAACAAGCAAAACATGCCCCCCGGATTTTTGAACACCAAGGTTCGGTTGTCGAAGGGAAATCCCTCGGTCACTTCGCCTAAGCTTAGGCAGAACTCCCGAATCTCGTCCAAGTACATTACAGGGGAATTAGGGGATACAATACAGGTCGGCTTGGCGAGGCGTCGTTTTCCCAACGCAACAAGCCCAAATGCAGCAAATACATACCGTCTTTCACCTCATTGGGCACATAAATCAGTTCGGTGATGCTGGCTTGGGTTCTAGGGGCTTCAGGGTGGTTCCAAAAGGCATGATGCACCTGCAATTTCCCTTCGTCGCTTTCTCGGTCCACCGAAGGCAAATCCAACAGCAAGTGCTCAATCCCGGCATCGCGCAGCAAGGCTCCGCAATCGGGATGCAGGTAGGCGGGGTTGCTGCCCGAATAATCTCGGCGCAGTTTATCGGTTTCGTTTGGCAGGGTGCGAATAACCAGGGCTTTCTGCTCAGAATTTACCAGGCCGGGCTTTAGTTGCTCTGGCATAACCACCATGTCATTGCCAATGGCCACGGGCGTAACGCTGATCAGCTGGGCCAGCATCCAAGGATTGGGAACAGACAGGTAGGCAGGCTGAACGCCCACATCGATGTGGCCCACACTTTCGGTATGGGTTCCATGTCCGTGCGGATTGATAAACACATCGCGGAAATTAACGGGGGCGCCGGCTTCGACCGACCCAATAAAATCGGCGGTTTCAACGGGCTGAAAGCGCAGTGGATTGGCCCACCAGGCGCGGGGGTGTTGCCCGTTGTTCCCCACGGGAATGCTCAAATCCTGGGGGCTTTCATGGTCCACTTTATATCGACCTTGGGGCAGTTCTAGAATGCTGTGCAGTTGCATTCCACTAAGGTAAAGGTTTCGCTGTAAAGACAGCACATGTACAGTTACTACACGGCAAACGGCCACAACGCCGCCCGCGGCAGGGATTGACGCGGCTACCCCGCAAGGGTGCCGAAGTCTGGCCCGCTAGGTGCGGAGGCGACCTTGGGAGCCCCCGCAAACCAGCTGGGCCAGCCTTTCGGCAACCGCGGAGTAGCCCGGAAAGCCCGGCTGCCGCCCAGCATCGCAATCTTAAAAACAGGCCGCCGGCTGAACGCAAAATGGTGCGTCGGTTTGTGGGTCAGCCGCAAAATATTACGGTTTGTTCGCCAATTGCCCGCAGGCCGCGTCGATGTCTTTGCCCCGGCTGCGGCGTAGGCTGACCCGGACGCCCGCCCGCTCTAAAATGCCTATAAACTCGTTGGTTCTGGCCGAAGAACTGGCCTTGAATTCTCCGCCTTCAATGGGGTTGTATTCGATTAAATTGACCCGGCAGGGGACGCGGCGGCAAAAGCGCTCCAAGGCCCTGGCGTCGTCGTCGCTGTCGTTAAAGTCGCGCAGCAACACATACTCGTAGGTAATGCGGTTGCCGGTGGCCTGGTAAAACCCCGCCACGGCATCGGAGAGCATGTCTAAGCTGTTGCTGTCGTTGATTGACATTAGACGGCTGCGCTTTTCGTCGGTGGCGGCATGCAAGGAAAGGGCCAAGCGAAAGCGAACGCCGTCCTCGCCCATGTTCCAAATCATTTTGGCTATTCCGCTGGTGCTTAGGGTAATGCGCCTGGGCGACATGCCCAAACCCTCCGGATGCGTAATCCGCTCTATGGCCGAAATTACGTTTTTGTAGTTCAACAAAGGCTCGCCCATACCCATAAACACAATGTTGGTCAGGGGCGTTTGAAAATGTCCTTGGGCCTGCCTACCGACCTCGACCACCTGGTCGTAAATTTCGTCGGGCATTAAATTTCGAGCCATTTTTAGCCGGGCCGTGGCGCAAAAAGAACAATCAAGCGAGCAACCCACCTGGCTTGAAATGCAGGCGGTCATGCGTTTTCCTTTGGGTATCAATACCGATTCAACCACCTTGCCGTCGTGCAGCGAAAGGGCCGATTTCACCGTTCCATCGCTTGATTTTTGTACGGTCTTCGGATTCAAATGCAGCAGCTCGAAATGCGATTCTAAAAAGGCCCGCAGGGGCTTGGCCACGTTGCTCATTTCATCGAAACTACGCACATGCTTTTGCCAAAGCCATTGGTGTACCTGTTTGGCACGAAAGGCCGGCTCGCCCCGTTCTGTAAAAAAGGAACTGAGCTCTTCTTGCGAAAGACTACGGATGTTGGGTTTTGCGGCCATGGGCCTACAAACTTAGTGTTTTTCGATGAGGCCGTTGGAGTAGGCGTAGTTCATCAATTCGGCAGCGCTTTTGCAGGCTAGCTTTTTCAAGATGTTTTTGCGGTGCGTGTTGATGGTGTGGTGGCTCAAATGCAGCTGTTCGGCAATCTCGCGTGAGGAACGGCCTTCGGCCACCAAGGTTAGAATTTCGGTTTCGCGTTCCGACAGGTTTTCTTGGGGCTGGGGTCGTCCGCCCACCGCCATTTGTCGACTTTGCTGAATTAAAATATCAACCACCGCCGGCGAAAAAAAGCGCACGCCCTTGGCAGCAGCATAAATGGCTTCGGTAACTTCTTGAAGCGGCGATTCTGTGGTAAGCAAGGCCACGATTCCAACCTTGTGAATCTGATAAATCCATTCGGCCGATTGCCCCGAAATCAACACTGTGGGAACAGAGCGCAGCAGGGTTTCGCGGGCCAGCGAATTTTCCATGGCCTCGAACAGACCGGCAAAGCGGTCGTCAACCACCAAAACCTGAACGCCCTCGCTTTGGCAATACCGAAGCAGGCCCTCGGCTCCTTCCAATTCGTCCAGTTCGCTGGCCAAACTGATGGCACCAAAGGCAGGTTGCTGCTGGCATAGGGAATCCAACGCAAAACGCATAAGGGGCTGTCGAACGGCAATATGGATACGGGCTGATGTTTCCATTGGATTACAAAGGTGAGAATTTCCAAGCACTTACTGGCTTAATCAAGGAAAATTCACTCTTTTAAGGGGTTAATTTCAGGTTAATGCTCCAAAACCCTTTTTTCGGGGAGAATTTTTTGCATGGTTTTTTAGTGCGGTATGTTAGGTTAAATAATCAACCCCCCAGCCGCTGTAAATGTTCAAATTTATACTTTTGAATAAAGACCGTATGCGCATTTTACTTTTTTGTTTCGTTTTGGGTTCCGCCTTGTTTGTTTCGTGTACCGATACAGGGAAAACCGAGCCTATGCTTCGTTTTCGTATGCGGTTGGATTCAACCCAAGAACGCCTAAACAACATTGGTGCTCCAGCCAGCATTCCAGCCGAAAACCGAGCTCAAAATCCAAGGTTCAACGCCATTGCGGTGCATTACATTGAACTGGCCAGCAATCCGTACACCTTATTGGGACAGGGAAGCATTTTGTACCAAACAGCTTCGACCAGCCAAGACGGCAGCCAGGCTATATTGTTCGATAGTTTGGTGATGGTGAACGACAACGAGGTGTTTTTTGAAATTCCTTTGAGCCAGGTTCCGGCGGGGAATTATTCCTGGATTCGGGTTTCTTTGGCCTATCAAAACTACGACATTTCGTTTCGGGTAGGGCCCCCTCAGGTGCCTGTAACCTTGAACGGAACAGCCAGCGTAGCAAGCTTTATCGGCTACAATACGTACATAAAAACCCATTTGGTAAAAACCCTTTCGGAAACGCTAAACAGCAATAAATTGCAGGGATACTGGGCCTTCGAAGCCAACATTCCAGGATATCCGGCCCAACTAAGTTCTGGCCAAGCGCCTCCGGGCGCCACAACCGTTCCCAATCCACTTTGGCAGTCGAGCCCCATTCCGGCAGGAAGCTGTGTGGTAACCGGCCCCTTTGACCAAACCCTGAGCGTCAACGCCCAATCGAATGGAGACATTGAGGTGGTGGTGAGCCTCTCGACCAATCAAAGCTTTGAGTGGAAAGAAAGCGGCGGCAACAATGTGTACGAGCCTTTGGCCGGCGATACGGTGGTTGATATGGGGATTCGGGGCCTCGTATCTACGGTAGTAGAGCAGCCCTAGCGGCCCCGTTGGGGCAGCCCTTGCGGCGGCCCTACCCCTTGCGGCGGCCCTACCAGCCCTAGCGGCACCGTTTGGGCCGCTCCCAACGGGCTGCCCCCGGTAAAAACAGCCGCACGGACTGTAGCTACTTGCACCTTCCCCAACAAAACCCTACCTTCGGGTACATGAATGTGCTTCTTTTCCGTTTCGGGATTCTTACCCCCCTGCTTTTGGCTCTGCTGTCCTGTGCATCTAAAAAAACCGACAAGGCCTCAGCAGACCCTTGCCTAGGCCCACCCGATTTGGGATTGCTTTGCCCCGCCATTTATCAGCCCGTATGCGGCTGCGACGGAAAAACATACAGCAACGATTGCGCAGCCGAAGCCGCCGGCGTTTTGCGTTTTACTCATGGGGAATGCCCCGCCGATTCCAATGCTGTCCCTAAATAAGCTAATCCTTGAATGCCTTAAAGGCAAAGCCGGTGCCGAAAACGAACTGTACGATCGCCTTTCGCCACTGATGTTTGGAGTATGCCTGCGCTATGCCCCCAATGCCACCGAAGCCGAAGATATTCTTCAAGAAGGCTTTATGAAAATGTTTCAACATTTGGGCAGCTACCGAGGCCAGGGGCCGTTCGAAGCCTGGCTGCGCCGAATTATGGTGCACACCGCCTTAGAACGCTACCGAAAAAAGGCCCTGTTGACCGTTGAAAGCTCCGAAGACGAAACCATAGACGCCCAGGCCGAAGCCGCCACATTCGACGACAGCCTGACCACCGAGGCCTTGCTGGAATTGATTCAGGCCCTGCCGCCCGGATACCGCTTGGTATTTAACCTCTACGCCATTGAAGGCTACTCGCACAAAGAAATAGCTGAGCGCCTTCACATTTCTGAAGGCACGTCAAAGTCGCAATTGGCTCGGGCCCGCCGCATTTTGCAAGAGCAGGTGGCCCGCCTCTATGGGTTTAAATCGCAACAAAACGAAGGATGAGGCCGCCCATAGATCAGCGATTCCGAACGGCCTTTGAACATTGGGCCCCGCCCGCCCCGCCACGAAAACGGAGCTTTGACGACCGAGTTCGGGCCTCTTTCGCCTCTTTTGCGCGGCGGCCTTCCCGCTCATGGAACTCCATGCCAGCCGTCCCAACGCAGGCAAAATGGGCCTGGCCGACACGGATTTTTGCCTTTGCCTCCGTTTTGATTTTGGCCATGCTGTCGGGGTTATCTGTATCCGATGCCCCCCATCTGCCCAGTCCATCTTCCCTGGTGCTTGACTTTATTCCCGAAGGCCCAAAAATTCAAGGACCAAGGGCCAAATTGGGGCCCAATGCCCCGGCCTTGGCGGAGCACTCCACCCAAACCAACATAGGCAAGCCGGGTTTTCCAGGTCAAGAACCCAACTTCAACACCAAAACAGCGATTGGGCTTTCGGAAAATCGAGGTTCGGCCGAACAAATTGGGCTCATAGAATGGGTTGAAGAGCGACCCAAACCGATTCAAATTCAACGGCAGGCCGAGGGGATTTATTCCCATTTTGAACAGCCTAGTACGACCCGCGCAGGCAGGTCGAGCCGAGTGGGCCTAGATGTTCGTGCCGGAATAAACTGGGGCCTTCAATCAACCTCGCACAGTTTGCCACAGCAGGTTGCCTTAGGAAAAGCCACGGCTGCCGACCCCAGTGCCCAGACAACCTATATTCAGCTGGGACTGCGCTGCCCCATGGGCCAGCACTGGAGGTTAAATGCCGGAATAAACCTAAATTGGCAGCAACTCACGTTTTCACGGGGGGCCTTGCACTATGCTCCTTTGAATTCCATCGCCAGCGGTCCGGTGCACAGCAACATCATCTCGCCCCTGGGCCCTGTTTCTGGATTGACCATGAACATCGACTATTTTGCTCCCGAATCAGAGGCACAGGTTTTGAATGCCGACACGCTGTTGGGCTCGCCCATGCAGAGAATAGATGTACAGCGCTCAGAGATTTCCTTGGCTTTGGGGCTTAGCTTTAGGCCCCAAAAGAACGGGGGGCTTAAGCCCAATGCTTGGTCATGGCAGGCCGAGGCCTTTGTTTTTCCGGGGCTTTTGATGTACAACCGGGCCACAGCCCATTCCGACCAAGCTCAGGCTGAGGTGGGCGAAATACAGGGATTGAATCCTTTTACCCTGTCTGGGTCGCTGTCGCTTTCCATGGTTCACACCCGCCCTTCGGGGCTATCTTTTTATGCGGGGCCCACATTTTCGGCCCGTTTAAATGCAAGCAACACCTTGCAGGGCAGTTCCGGAATTCCCATTTCGTTGGGGGCGCAGTTCGGAATGGCGTTTTAACCGAATTTTCTTGAGTTTTTGGGCGGCAGCCGGGCTTTCCGGGCTACTCCGCGGTTGCCGAAAGGCTGGCCCAGCTGGTTTGCGGGGGCTCCCAAGGTCGCCTCCGCACCGAGCGGGCCAGGCTTCGGCACCCTTGCGGGGTAGCCCGGAAAGCCCGGCTGCCGCCCCCCACAATCCTCCAACTTTAAAACCGAGCAATTCTCCGTTTCTTTGCCCTATGGTTTTTAGCAGCATTGTTTTTCTGCTCTACTTTCTGCCTCTTTTTTTGCTTTGCTATACCAGGGCGCCCCGCAAAGCAAAAAATGTGGTGATTTTGCTGTTCAGCATTGTCTTTTACAGCTGGGGAGCCCCCCGATTTATTTTTGTTATTCTGGGTACAACCCTGCTTGATTTTCATCTGGTTCGCCTTATGGATTCCATGGCAGTAGCCTGGAAGCGAAAGTCCCTGCTGGCCCTATCGCTGTTGGTGAATTTGGGCCTGCTGTTCTACTTTAAATACTCCAACTTTTTTATTGAAAACCTAAATGGAGTGCTTGCCCTGGGCGGCATGCAGGGCGTTCACTGGACCAAACTTGTTTTGCCCATTGGCATTTCGTTTTACACCTTTGAAACCATAACCTACGTGGTAGATGTGTACCGAAAGGTGCACCGGCCTTTGCGCAAATTTTGGGATTATCAGCTTTATATTATTCTGTTCCCGAAGCTGATAGCAGGCCCCATTGTTCGCTACCACGATTTGGCCGGGCAAATAGAAGACCGGCAGAAGCACGAAACCGCCGACAACCGGCTTCAAGGTTTGTACCGTTTTGCCTTGGGCCTGGCCAAAAAGGTGCTTATTGCCAACCATGTGGGGGCCTTTGCCGACCAAGTTTTTGCTACCGAAGTTCAGGGGCTGGGCAGCGCCTCGGCCTGGCTGGGACTTTTGGCCTACACCCTGCAAATTTACTTTGACTTTTCCGGCTATTCAGACATGGCCTTGGGGCTGGCCCAGACCATGGGATTTCGTTTGCCCGAAAACTTCAACAACCCCTATGTGTCGGGCAGCATCACCGAATTTTGGCGCCGCTGGCACATGACCTTGGGTGCATGGATGCGCGAATACCTGTACATTCCCTTGGGCGGAAACCGAGGACCGGGCTGGAGAACCTACCTGAATTTGTGGTTGGTATTCTTGGCTTCGGGCATTTGGCATGGAGCGTCCTGGTCGTTTGTGGTTTGGGGAGCCTACCACGGCTTTTTTTTGGTGCTTGAACGCAGTTTTTTACTCCGAATTTACCAAAAAATGGGCCCTTGGCTTCCGCGCCTAATTACCTTTTGCTTGGTGATGCTGGGCTGGGCTTTTTTCCGTATTGAAAACCTGAATCAAGCACTTGAATTCATGGGTAGGCTGTTTGCTTTTGAAAGGGGTCAGACTGTTGCAGCAGGAGCAGAAGTGTGGGCCCGGATTTTGCCGGCCTTGATTTTCGCCCTTTGGGTTTTGTTGCCCAAAGG
>Ga0194133_10004022_pt1 | contig 20220 bp, 20 predicted proteins | sample TA2KigOf40mmetaG_FD_155448 | JGI IMG/M metagenome (GOLD analysis project Ga0194133, IMG submission 155448) | Freshwater microbial communities from Lake Tanganyika, Tanzania - TA2015055 Kigoma Offshore 40m | ecosystem: Environmental > Aquatic > Freshwater > Lake | place: Tanzania: Lake...
GATGGCAAAAACTACCCATGTTATGGTTAACCGTTCCCTCTCTTTCGAGAGAGCGGCGGTACCAAAAACAAAATAAAACAGGTCCCCGCCAAAATGCAAAAAAATCACTAATCAGCTGTTGGTTTCAGTTATCACAATTTTATTATTTGAGGATATATTAACCTTAAACAAATAGAGAGGTGAAGAGAAATTTTGGAACTATTTGTTGAAACAGAAAATCGCTGCACTTTTAAAAACGTCATGAGTGACAACCAGAATTCCAGAAAGAACGGTTGGGGTGCGGGTGCTAGGTACAATCGTAACGCAGGTCGATGGAGATCACGTGGGCAAAGATGGAATGGTCGGTCGCGAGGTTGGCAAAAAGGTCAGGGACAAGCTAGGGGAGGCCAGATGCGCCAAAATGGTCTGCTTTATTTTATTTGTATTTTAAGAACATTTTTAGACCTGTATTTTCCACACAGGGACGAGCCAAAACGGGGTTGATCCTGCATCTTCGATGGATTCTCAGCAAGTGAGAAGAAGTTTTCTCAATAACAATTTACTGTTGTTTTATGTGGGATTGGATCTTTAAAGGACGATACGTCACTTGTTTCTGGATCTGGCTTACCAAGTCAGCAAACTATAGTAGCAAAAACTCTCCCTTTGAATGATAGCCAAAACAGTATCAAGCATTACTTGAATGGGGTTGACAGCCACACCCGAGAGAACCTTGTATCTGCAGCAAGAGTTTATCTTGAAGCATCTAAAGTTGACGAAGATGCTGAAAGTCAAATTTCGTTCAAAAGGTAAACTTCATAGGAAACAAATATTTGCACTATTGAAATTTTTTATTAATGTTTTATGGTCATTAATTTTTTTTATTTTAGCACATCATTCAATGTAAATTATAAAGAAATCACGAGAGACACTACACTAAATACTGATTGGCCTTCTCTGAAGAAGGACTTGGAAGATGCTGCAGAAATGGTTTTAGGTACAAGTTTTTCGATTTTTTTTTATTTTTACAAAAATAGTTTATGAGCTAAATAACTAATAAAAAAATTGGCAGCTGTGTTTAGTATTGCAAATCACCACTTGAAAGGTGACGTGAAAGGTCAAGTTGCAATAACAAGGGCAAGATTAGAGGGGCATGAACCGCTGAGCCGTTTAAAGAATATTAAAACCAATTCGTTCGGAAAATTAGTTAGTCTCCAGGTAATGAACAACTTTTGATAGAAAATCCATTGATTAATCAATTACTTCTCAGGCTACTGTTATAAGGATATCAAATGTTCGGCCAATGTGCACCTGGCTCACTTTTCAATGTGAAAAGTGTTCTGGAATGATGTCGACGGAGCAAGTAGGCTGCGTATTATCTAATTTAAATGTAAATATTTCACTAATGATTTTTAAACTTTAATTTGTTTTTTTGTAGCCATATGGAAGGTACCAACAACCTGCAAAGTGTATCACCCCCAACTGTCGTGGGAAAACCTTCACTCCATTGCGTACCCACGAGCAGACTGTGACAGTAGATTTTCAAACAATCAGGCTGCAGGTTAAAAAAAACCCATTAAAGTTCATTCGATTTCACAGCACAGTCAAGTTTTATCGACCAGGAAATTTTGATTTGCGAAACTGGAAGAGTACCAAGAACAATAGATGTTGAATTAACAGCAGATCTTTGCGACACAGTTGCTCCTAGTGATGTTATCATACTGACTGGAGTTGTGAAGGCCATGCCAGTGACAGACCAATTCGGTATGATTGTCTTTTTATTAAGAATGAGTTCTTTGTAAGGTGACTGTTTTTTAAATTATTTCATCATCACTCGGACTTGATGAGCTGAAATGCAGAGGCTTCATCGATACAGTTTTCCTAAACGTTGCGTGTTCCCTTAGGACCTCAAACTGGGTTGTTCACTCTCTACGTCCATGCTTTGGCTTTGAATTGTGCGAACAAGCTGAAACCCTCTGCTGGGATCCTGAATAACAAGTTCACAGACCTCGATAATACAGTAAGAGCCATTAGTAGGTCAAATAATAATAAAGTGCATAAATGTTAAGTTTAATTTGCTTCAGTCTTAATCTTGTATATTGTAAACTATCTTTCAGCTTTCATTTTCAGGCCATAAATGAGATTCATGACCAAGGAGAAAAATTATTTAAACTTCTTATTGCGTCACTTTGTCCATCGATTTATGGTCACGAGATCGTAAAGGCTGGTTTGATTCTAGGGCTATTTGGAGGTAAAGTATGGTATCTTTTCATGTTTTGAAAGTCGTGCTTGAATGAAATAATTATTACTTTTAGGTACGTCTAAAAATAGTGGGCTTAACACTCACGTGCCAATCAGGGGAGACCCACACGTAAGTTTTATGTGAAAAGTTATTGTTCTTAATTTTTTGTCAAAAGCTGATATTTTTTCAGATTTTAGTTGTGGGTGATCCTGGTTTAGGAAAGAGTCAGTTGTTACTTGCTTGTGCCAATGTTGCTCCAAGGGGAGTTTTTGTCACAGCTACTGGTGTAACAACATCTGGTTGGAAATTAAATAATGGCTTTTCTGTCATACTTTAAGTGCATTTCTAAAAGGCTCTTTTTGTAGGGCTCACTGTTACTTTAACAAAAGAAGCAGGAAACGAATTGGTCTTAGAGGCGGGGGCGCTAGTCTTAGCAGATCAAGGTGCTTGAAGTTTGAAAATTTTCTTCGGTTCCAATAGGGCTTTTGTTGAATTCTGGTTTGACAATTTTAGGCTGCTGCTGCATAGATGAATTCGATAAAATGAGCACCCAACATAATGCTTTGCTAGAAGCTATGGAACAACAATCAGTCTCGATTGCAAAGTCAGGATTAGTTTGCTCTCTGCCAGGTAATCTTAAGATTTTAAATGAATGAAAATATCTGCATTAAATAATTTACTATTTTTAGCAAGAACAGCAGTCCTTGCAGCTGCAAATCCTATAGGGGGTCATTACAACAAATCCAAGACAGTGTCTGAGAATATAAAAATGAACCCTGCTCTTTTGTCCAGATTTGATCTGGTAAAACCTTTCTTTACTTCCTTAATCTAGGCGCTGTCTTAACTGAAAAGAATCTATCTAAGGTATTTATTTTGGTTGACAAACCTGACTCAGATCTAGACAAGTTATTGTCTGATCACATCATGAATATGCACACAAACACAAACAAGGTCTCATCAGGTTCGTCTCAAAGAGTATCCCAGAGTTCCACTGCAAGAAAAGACAGTTTAAAAGACAGGCTAAGAATCGATCCTGAAGAAGATTTAGATTTGGTAAATCATGAAAAAGTCATTCAAAATATTATTTTTTAACTTGCTGTGTTGTAAAGATACCTCATGTGCTGATAAGTAAATACATTGCCTATGCAAGGCAGTATGTCCACCCTAAACTTTTGCCTGAAGCTTGCAGCATCATTCAGGACTTTTACCTAACTCTCAGACAAACTTATCAGGTATTCGTTCCTTTAAAGAAACACTATTTACTTCAGAGAAACAAGCATTAATTTTTTTTGGATGGTCTTCAGAACTCAGACTCCACCCCAATAACTACTCGTCAGCTAGAATCAATGATAAGACTTACAGAGGCAAGGGCCAAACTTCAACTTCGAGAAGAAGCAACAAGGCACAAAAATTCATTGATGTTTATTTTCGGAGAAACTAATTTCCTCTTAATGCAGGCATGATGCTGAGGAAATAGTTGAAATAATGCGTGAGACCATGGTTGATGTTTTCCAAGATGGTTTAGGCCATCTGGACTTTACGAGAGCGGCCAATGGCTCTGGAATGTCCTCCAAGAATGCCTCAAATAAATTTCTTGGTGCTCTTCATAGAGCTGCAAATATGAAGCAAAGGAATATTTTCTTTGAGAATGAGCTTAAACAGGTGACGAAAAGCCTCTTGTTAACCACTATTTCATTAGTCCAAGAGTTCTTCTTGAAAAAATTATAACTGGGTAACAATGGATCCTTCAGATTTTAAAATCATATTCATAAGTTCTCTTAATGAAAATTAATTGAAATTTTTTTTAGATTTTTCTTTCATCTGGAGCCAATCCCTCTAAGTTCCTTGATATCTTAGATTCACTCAACAATCAGGGGCTTTTATTGAAGAAAGGTCCAAAACAATACCAATTGCAAACACTCTGACCAATTTTGGTGACTGATTTTTCAATATTTTTGTTTGTACAGAATATATGTATTGAACTTATTTTACTGTAGCTTTTTTAATAGGCATATAGTGCCTCACGGCTTAAGCGTCAAGAGTTGCCTTAAAAGTCGAAATCGATTGGACATAACCCAATAGGTGTGATTAAAACTTATAAGATTAAATTTGAGTTATGAGATCACTTGACTAACTTTAAATTTGGTTCAATATCCTATCTAAAATATTTTGCATTTCAATACCAGTTGGCGGGTAGCCATTCAACTAAGCTGTTTGGAAGAAATACTGACTCTTGTTGGGACAGGCGTTGAAGGTGTCGGGATCCAACCCCATCTGGTCAGGTTTTGAATCAATTTTTAACCTTTTACCTTTAAATGTTACATCCTTGATTTAGAAGAAACCTTTTTCTGTAGGAATTTATATTTTACATCTTTAATTATTAAAGCAAAACTAATTAACGGTAGAGATAATCGGCCTCAATATTGGCTGCTATTTCGGCCTCCCATTTGTCACCGTTGCTCAATAACTTTTCTTTGTTGTACAACAGCTCTTCGTGTGTTTCAGTAGAAAACTCGAAATTGGGACCCTCCACAATAGCGTCGACGGGACAGGCCTCCTACATTTCAAGTAACAGGAATATGACCAAACACATTCGTAAAACAAATATCACTGAAAATGACCTGACAAAATCCACAGTAGATGCATTTTGTCATGTCAATATCGTAACGTGTCGTTCTCCTAGCACCGTCAGCTCTCTCCTCAGCTTCAATGGTGATGGCCTGTGCAGGACAAATAGCCTCGCAAAGCTTACAAGCAATGCACCTCTCCTCGCCAGACGTGTACCTCCTGTTTGTAGATAAAAAAGTTAAGAATTTCTTATTTCCCTTTTAATAACAAAAAACCGCAATATTACCTCAAGGCATGTTCGCCTCTAAATCTAGGCGAAAGAGGTCCTTTTTCAAAAGGATAATTGATAGTAGCCGGCTCTTTAAAAATGTGCCCCAGGGTTACCATCAGGCCTCGAAATATTTCCTACAAATACACATCATTTTAAATCAATGTGAAATTCTGTAAAACGTTTTTCGAAACACATGAATTTTATGTTTGAATGTACAGACAGCTGCACCAAATAAGAATATTTTGTGCTCTGTTTCTTTCATCCCAACTTAATAATTTTTAATTTCTAACAAATGCACGTCATAATTACAATGTACCAAAACAAACTTACAGTCAAAAAAAGATAATGAGCCGACGATTCTGCAATTTCTCCCCAAGTTGGAACACCTTGGTAAGGATTTACTTGCACAAAATCTCCTAAAATTTTCAACCAACTTTAAATGATGTATTTTTAAATTAGATTTAGGTCAATTTTTTTACCCTTGGAAACGAATCGTTTTTGAGTCATGTTTTTGCAACCGAGAGAAGATGCTGCAGCCCCATGAGAAAGAACCTTTGGCCAAGTCTTAGCAACAGAAAACAGCTTTACAGTAGCCATTCTACCCTGATATTATGGGAACCAGATAAGCAAAAATTAAAACGTTCTACAAATTGAAGGCTAGAAATGAAAACAGTGGAAATTCGCAGCTGTCAGCTGACACTGTAGACTTAATTTTAGTAGTTCACTGGTACATAACTGGAAGTAATAATATATGTAGCAGGAATTTGATGGTGATCATCTATAGGAATATTATTTAGACTTTATAAGTGACAAAGCAATTTTAATTACACTTCTTAGTTTTTAACTAAAAGATTAGAATGTTTCAAGTTAAAAATGATTGACTGTGCTAACAGAATCAGTTCAGTGTGTGGCACCGATTTATATTTTTTGGTCCCATGTTTTTCATGGACGTCGTTGGTTTGGAACGTAACACACTGTAAAAAATATCAATTTAGAATAAATCATTTTTTTGAATGTTATAATTCTCACTTTCTAAGCCTCTGAGGAGACATATACCTAATAATAATAATCTTGTGCAGTACTCAGGCAATGTTGATCCATGATCAACACCTTTTCTTTGGTCACTACAGATTACTATTACCCTGATTGAATCCAGAGTTGAAAAATTGATGGGATGAACCAACAACTTTAGGTCTTAGTAATCAGTCAGCCACAGCAACCCCTTCGGGCAAAAGGTGTTCAAGAAGAGACTTATTGTTTGTCAGTTTCATGTCTAGGGTCACCTCATTATAAAAGGCAAGCCTTTCATTGAGGCAGACTTTTGATTCCTTCAGCATTGAAGGCACAACATGGAACTTCTAGCGGTCAGCCTGATAATTAACACCTCACTGTGTCTGAAAATTGAATCAAGGAGTGTTTCTTTTTAAAATCCTTGCATAAAAAAAAGCATAGCTGCTCTTTGGCTTTGGCTTCGTTAGCAGCAACAAAAGCTTTCAAACATTCAATATATTCTTAAAAATTTGATTTAAAGGTCCTAGTTTTTTGCTGCTTCCTTTTTCCTTAAGATTATCATCTTTTTGATATCCTGTTTGACTTTCAATCTCATAAGATCTAAACAAGCAAGAGCATCTTCTGCTGAGTCGTGTCCTCCAACTAAAATAAAGTGGCCTTTACAAATATATAACCTTTAAGGTGATTTAAATGAGCCAAAATTGTACCATTGCTCTGAATGATTCGTTGCAAGTATTCTGAGGCTAAATTTCTTAAAGCTCGTTTGTAAGGAGGTCCCATTTTGTGGGGGAAGACAACGCTTGTGTCGACAATTTGGCCATGGAGAATCTAAAAAGAAGAGCACTTTGTCATAACAGACGAAAATGATATGATAAAGAACGAAATTTCCAAACTCGTAATGCTTTCAGATCACTCTCAAGGCTGTGCCCTATCAGGATGGTGGAATCAGAAAACAAAGATAGAAGAACAGCCTGTACATCTCGGGAATTGGTTTTAACTCCTTCTAAGTCACCCTCGCAAACACCACTGAATCTGAATGACCCAAAGAAACTTGGAATTAGTCACTAAATCGTAATGAAAAAGGAAAATCATGCCTTGTGTTGTAGTCTACAATATCATTGTCAGGTCTGACCAGAGACTCGTACACAGTTTTCCCCTCCCAATTAATTATGGTGACTCTTGTGAGCTCATTTCCAATTGTTGTGGAGCACATTTCGCAATCGAGTGCGTAGATCTGTAATGGAAAAAAGTCGATTCACTTTTTTTTTTGTAAAATATTAAAATTTGATCATCATCTCACCTTGACAGGATCATCGTTTGATGATGATGGCCTTGTCCTTACAAATCCTTTAAGCTCTAAAATGTCACTCACATGAACACTGTGGACTTGACAACCATCAGATTGGGCATCTCCATTGCAACATGAATAATTGCTCACGTGTCCTGTGGCTAAAAAAACAAGAAGTTTTAAACTAAATGGATGCCTGATAGACACTCGCCATTCCAATCCTCAAAAGAGAGGATTTTTTTGGGACTTGAGCATCTAGCAAAATTTATCATGAGATTCGAATCCTAGCTGGAAATATTTTTATGTGAATTTTAAGGCAGCCCAGGGTCAGGGTTCGAACCCCGAGTCTCAGATCCCCAGCCAGATGCCGTGATCATTTTCCACGTCAACCCATTCTATATCAAAGTGATTCATTAATATCTCTAATTTTAGCAATAGATTACCTCTGTTTCCTCTGTTTGTATAAATTCTTCCAAAGTGATAAATGCAGTTGTCTGATTTCTCTGTTTGGTGACCCCTCTCGTCAATACTGTAAATCTTACCACAACGATCACACCTATGAAACAAGATCTGATTAGTAAACTCAGACATAAGATTCTTTTTTTATATACAAAAGCAGACCTTCTTTGAAATGGGTTTTCAGGCTGAGGTCCCATTGTTCGAAAAAATGGCTTTGAGTTGACAATGGCGCCCCCCTTTATATTGGGATCTTCTACTGGATAACCATTGCTCTCCAGATCTGAATTGGTCATCAAGTAGCGCCGAAGAAAGATTACAAACACCTCCTCGGAAAAATTATCTGGATCCTAAAATAAAAAGATGTCAAAAAATATTCAAAAAGAGTAACTTGTCAAACTTACTAGTTCATCTCTTTTAGACTTTTTTTCAATTGACCACGATCCCAAGGTTCCTGGCTTTCCAGCTAAAATTTGAAGGTGTGTTGTAGTAAGTTGAGGTTTCTGTAAAAAGATAAAAAAACGTTTGTGTGAGGCTCTACTATTTTTATTTAAATCAAAAAAAACCTGAGATGAACCTCCCGGCAGGTAACGCCCGTTGCTGGATGAAGGTGACGGTTGTACTTTAGAAACTTCAGATCTAAGCCTTTTTATGCAATTCACAGCAATGTTCAGGTAAAGTTGCCTTTAAACGTTGCATTGAAAGTTTTAAGTGAATTTACAAAACCTTGGACTTTGTTGTCTATTTTTACCTATTTGGTGCTTTCTTGTAGCAACTCAGTTCCTCTGAAACAGCTCTTTCATATCCACATTCTTTGTTCCCATGATATATTTGAAGACACTCTTGAACAAAAGTATTCAGGTATCGTTGTCGTATTTGGAATGGAACTTTACTCTGGAAATTAGAAATCGGATAAGAATCCAGATGAGTTAATGAATTTTAAGTAATAGGTTCCAAATAATCTCATCTTAGGGACCCACTTCTGATTTAGTGCTTTCTATGGTTTTTTTGTGCTAAAACCTAAAAACCTGGTTCAATATAGATAGCCAATAAGGATCTTGGTACTTTTTATTATTTTTGATAGATTAATATCTTGATCATTCAACCTATGCATACATGTTTGTTTCCCTAGTACACTTGATCATTGTGCTCCTGCTTCCGATGTTGATAAACAGGCTTGCGTGCCTAAATATGTCAACTAGTTATTTTTCACTTTTCTTAAACGTAAGATTGTGCGGGACAATTAAATTAAAGATTAGTATGTAAGTTCTATCCTTATATTTTCAATAAAGTACTTTGAGCATTTACTCAATCTGTTCATTGTTGAAAGTTATGGCACGTGTGATTATACCGGGTCAGCACTATTCCATTTATTTGATCGCATAAGGCTAGCTCATATGCTCTCTTGGGAAAAGTCTACATATTACTTGATAGCTTTACCAATCAAAGTTTGATAAATAAGTTCTCCCAAGCCCAAGGAAGGGTACCATAGATCATGAACTTTGGCCATCTAAACCTTTTTTCCAAAAATATCTGTTTAGGATTTGGAGTTTCGGGCATTCCAGACCAAACCCAGGAGTGAATATTCAAACCTTTCATTTACAAGTGTAGATGGATGAAAATTGATATTACCGTTCCATCAGATACAATTTTCGGTGCTCGATTTGCATCAACAGTTGGAGTATGTGCTACCCTTGTCATGGTCTTTGCTAGAAAAATAATCAAGATGAAGACCAATTTTTTTTTAAAAATAACATTCAATTTTTTTTTACATGTTCCACTTATTGTTGCAGTGGTTGACCCTGACTTTTCAGCAACATGAGTACTTTTCCCTTCCATCAAATGCTCCAGTTGAGCCTCAACATTCATGAAATCTTGCTTTTCCTTTACAAAAAAAGTGAGTTACAAACGTGAAGGGCCAGGTTTTTTGAAAAAACTACCTGAATCTTCTTATATCTCTCCATCATAATTCTTGAAGGATTTGAAGTAGCACGTCTGTTGAGATTAGTTGAATAACGTGGTTCGAAAGAGTTGGAGGATGAATGGGCAACTCGTTTTCTGAAAAGGGAAAGTATATCATACTATCTCCGATGGCCTGGCATTCATCATATCTTTTCATGAATTTTCATGTAATTAGTATAATTAGCAATAAATGTTTTTCTATCTGAACAAATAAATCATGGCCTACATCTTGTCAAGGTCAAGAGTGCATGTATGTAGACTTACTATTCCGAGCAAGAGGCTGTAGCACGTCGCAAGGAGTTAGATAAGCGACGCGAATTTCTGTAGCACTTATCCCATGACTATGAGAATCTAAACCCCCTAGTTTATAATAAAAACACTAGGTATTTAAATGTGCTCATAATACTTTATTGAGGTAAGTTTTAATATACACACAATTTAAAAGGAATATCCTTAAATTATCACTTAGCTATCTACTCTATATGACTTACGTCTAATCACAAGGAGAATAACTAGGTATCAAATCTAAGGCACGCAGCCCTTTTATTGACACATGAGCGCTCTGATCAGGGGTGCTGGGGAATCAGATGTGGGTAAAAGGTTGCATAATCATAATAATATTTTATCGTAACTTAAATCTAAGAACTAAGATCCATGTGTGACGTCTACATATATTGGATGAGTCCCAAGCTCATTAATTACAGGGGCACTAAAGATAAGACCCTTTTCCAAGAACTTCCCAAAATGTTCCTCAACTGGCACAATCTTTCTAACAAAATTTGTGCTTTAAGTTGTTCAATGGATGAGGCAAAAACGCTTATCAAACTATCTGTTCGACTTACTTGTTAAGTAATGAATGGCTGTCACCTTTGTGATCCTCTTTTTGGCTTTCAAGTTGATTTGCTTTTCTTTTGATAAAAATGAAATCGTTTAGATCCATAAAGAAATTACTGTTTCAAGATCAATTACCTTTTAGATGGATTTTCACTCTCGGCTTCAGGATTGAATTCTTCAAAAATTTCTCGAAGTTGATCTTCGTCGACTTCATTTTCATCAAGATCACTGCCTGTTTCATCATCAAAGTATGCTCTATTTGACTCAGCAGAATCTGGCCGATCTCTATCAGACAAACTGTCTATTTCGTTTGGCAATAAATTTAGTTCGTCATTAAAATCTGTAGGAAAATTTTTTTAACTTGAGTAAAATAACTTTCAATTTTCAAACTTGAATACACTCACCTGGCAGGGGGGAATCAATAGATCTAACACTTTTACTTGAGCCTTCTGAACTTTTGTTAGCAGTTTTCTCATGTCCAATTACAAAGGGATCGTAATTTAAAGAGTTTTTTCTGTCAAGCTTTGACATCTCAGCAAGAAATTTGAGCACATCTTCATCATCAGGTGGGAGATCTTTTTCAGATTCTTTTCTTCTTGGGCCTTTCGACTTTGAGCACTTATCCTTTGGCTTTTCCTCATGTTTTGATCTTCTGCTACTTTTGTTATCTTCATTTTTACCACTCGAGTGTCTATGACTTTTTTTATTTTCAGACTTTTCTTTTCTTGTTTTATGTCGATTCTTATGAGTCTTTTCGGAAACAGACGAACTGCTGTGATGACGATTCTCATCATGACTCTTTTTTGACTTGGATTTTGAGTGGCTCCTGTGTTTCGAATCGTGCTTCTTCTTGAGATTTTTGTGGCTTCGAGAGGATTTTTCTTCTGTTGGTTTGTTTTCTTGATGATCTGCTTTTGATTCATCAACACCACTAACTATGGATGTACCTAAAACTGGAGCTGGGCCAATCATGTTTTTACTTCTGAAATAGTCTTCCATAAGTTTACGCCGAAGTTCAAGATGTTCTATTTCACTTTGAATCACATTCAGATTATTCTCTTCTGGTATAGAAATTTTATCAGCTGAAATAAAAATCACAAGTTCTAAAATCTATCCGAATCTTTTAAATTTTAATGAAACTTACCTTTGGGCTTTAAATTAATATCTTCAAGTTCACTTTTTAGTGGAGTTTCATTTTTAAAATCGTTCTTGTAAACATCCTTCTGTTTATCTTGCTCTCTCTTTTCAATTAAATCTAATTTGGTTTTTGAAACTTCTAACTCAAAAGCATCAACATTTCCAAGAACTCCTGACTTCTTCCCATTCAGCAAGATGTTTGTTAACTAGCCAGATAAAAATTTTAAAAGCTAACCTTAATTTTATTGAGTAAGTAATTAGCTAACCAAATCTGATGAGTTTCCGGAGGCATTTACACTCTCTTCTTCATCACTCAAGTCGTCTAAGTCGCCTAAAATGTCGCTCTCTTCAAGACTTGTAACAGCTGGTGTGTCAAGTGCTTGTTTTTTACACACCGTTGGAGGCTCTTGTCGTGAAATTCGACTAGAAATGAGTGTGCCTGAATTTGTTGTCGGACGGCTTATTTGAGCAAGAAGAGCTAAAGGTGTTGGGCAATACGAAGGGGTAGGTGTGTAAGAAGGGTAAGAGGGTAGACTGTCAACCTAAATAAAATAGATATTTGAATTTCTGAAAGGTAACTTACTGAACTTCGAGAAGCATTTGTATGACCTCCAACTAATCTTATATGGTCACTTTGCTTATTAAATTTTACTGATTTTTTATTTCCCATAGATTTTTATGCAGTTGATCTAAAAAATTGTTTGCTGACAGGAGCATGGTTAACAATATGTATACCTTTTTTTATTTATAGGCAGCTCTCGAACATTTTATTGTTTGATTTAGTTGACCATTATGCAACTCATTCGTCATATTTTACAAGATAATTCCCATTCAACATTAGTCCAATTTCAAAAACATGAGGTTGATAGATCCAAATGTCTGTTTTAATTTACATTTAGGAACTTTCAAGTTCTGAGACACACAACGGGCACTAAAACTATTCTAATTTTCCATCTTGCATTTAGTTGCAATTTTTAACCTTTGATCAAAAATCCCAAATAACATTGCAGAGTTGAAATTTTTACCGGATCGAGCTTTTCCTCAAAACTCCTTTTTCTTGATTCTGAGGTGGGAAAACCATGCCCTGAAGAAACTATATAAAAAGAAAAAAGTGACAGATTCTCTGCTTATTTGGGTAGATACATTAAGCTTTACAAAACTTTTGTCGTAAGTAAATCATCTTGATCTCTAAATCGTGTGAAAGCAAGAAAAATTACCTTTGCTACTGGATGGAAGTTTCTCATCTTTGAAATGACAATAAGGCCTCTGGCAAAACCCAACCTGATAATATGGACAATAAATACTTTTGAACAAATTTGTTGAGGGTAACATAGTGAGTCGAAAATCTGCGAGGTCAATCCTTTGGCCTCATATCTCAAATACTTTAATAAACAAATGATTTGAGGCCTAATCTGATTCTTTTCAAATTTCACAATTTAAGAATATCAAGGTTTGTTATTGTTTTTTTATCAACACGCAACCTCTTTTTATTATTTATTTATTTATTCTGATAAATAGTGCAAAATAAAAGAGCACTGCTTAGCAAATGTGAATGGATCTCTGCCATCACTGCAGACTTGGTTTAATTTAATGTCAATTTATTCACACCAAAAGCAAAGAAAAATTAGAAAAAATTAATTACTGATGCAATCTGAAAAAGCTTTTTCCGATTGTTCTACTTTCAACCTCTTTTTTTAAGCTTAAGGTCTAGGAAAACCTCCATGCTGCATTATTGTGCTTCTATTTAGAGTAAAGAGTGTTAAATGAAATATTTAGGTAACAGTTTAAACTGTCTACATACAAGATTGCAGCTCTCTATCTCTAAAACTTAGGAAGAAATTTGAGGTCAAAGATGGAGGTTGATAGCAAACAATTTTTCGACCTCGTCTTTTAAGCTTGGGGTCTAGGAAAACCTCGATGCTGGCTTTGTGCTTCATTTTAGACTTAAAAAATTGAAAGTAATATTTTGGTATTGATTCAAGCTGTCTTCATGTAAAATTACAGCTCTCTAGCTTCAAAATTAAGGAAGAAACTTGAGATAAAAGAAGGAGGTAGAAAGAGTTGTGGTTGCAAAGTTGATCTGGGAGTATCTGCTGGCTTGGCCTAGGCTCCATGCAATCGGATCAGGAATTTGTCTTGGGTTTGGGTTGGGAGGGGGAGGAATTGGTCGCTAGGGAGGGTTAGGTATTTTTCCCCACACAAAGTATACTCCCCTGAAAGATTTGCTGTTCACAGCTTTAAAGGTCTATGCTGGATTTGCAGTTCACTGCTCAGGAGTCCATTACTGGAGTCATTGCCCACAGCTAAGAGTCTATGCTGGAGTATTACTGCTCACAGCCACATACATTACGTACGTAGACTGCACCTCCCTCCTTGCGCTGCAGGAAAGATTTGCTCCGTAGTGATTCTGGGTTTACCAACAGATGAATCCGTATTGCTCAGCTGTTGGTTAACCTATACATAAACCCAAAATTGATTTTTTGACCCTTTCTCCCTTTATATATCTGATCTCTAATGTCTAACTCAACACCCCCACATAAGTACCTTAAAAACTAGCCATAAAAATGGATCAATAGAAACACTATTTCATCAAAGAATATAGGTATTGACTTTAAATCCTTTTCATTACATATACACAAATGAACTTTTTACAAAAATAACTATACTCTCTAATAAAAGTTTTGAGGACTGCTAGACATAAACCAGATTAAAGTTGTTACTCTCTGTCAAACTGGTGAAAAAATAAAGTCATTTTAAATATGATGATTGTAAGTGAAAACCCAATAACTGGAAAGGTAAATCACTGAGCAACACTTATTGTTTATCACAACAAATTAAGTAGGTCAGAAAGAAAAAAGGAACATCAACAACAAAAAAAATTCTTTGAAAAGTGACAGTCTTAAAAAACATAATTTTTGGTCAGAAAGTTTTTTCTTCAGTGGCAAGATTGAGGTAATCAAGAAACTTTTACTTTGAGAAAGCTCAATTGCACAAGTGATTTTGGTTTGAAACAAAATAATGTTAAAGCTTAAGAAGCTTTATGTGACAATTCTACAAATGTTAAGGACATTTTCATTGTGACAAAATAAATTATTTACATTGCAAGATTTAGTACAAGGAAAAATACCCTTAGCTATACATTTCTTATTCAGACAACAATTTTTGCAACAAGGATCTTTTTTCATCAGTAGGAGGACGATTATCTTGTATTATGTTATTTCCTCCCATTATCAAAGGTGGAAGCTGGATCGAACCAGTCAAGGTTGGGGAGTGCCCTGCCATCAGGCCATTTGGTTGCAAGGTACGATTTTGGATTTGGGTCTGTTGACTTTGCCCTACAAAATTGGGTTGGACAAAAATGGTTGGGCTTTTTTGTTGAACCTGGTGTTGCATCTGAACAGAAGGCTGTTGATTAATCACAACACTGCCTCCTGAAAATGTCTGAAAGCTGGTGCTAATGCCTGAAAACTGTGGCTGCGGAGACGCTTGTAAGCCTAGAGGGGACCTAACGCTTACAAAATGCTGTGTCTGACCAGGTCGAACAGGAGGTCTGGCTGGAAAAGCGGCTGAGGGTATAACTTCTCTGGGATCAACTACTTCTGTGTAGGGTAAGTTTTGATGGCGCACTGATCTTATCGCTTCAGGTTGTTGAAAAGAAACCACATTTCCACTAGAGAGTCTTCGACATCTCTCCTGAAAAAAAAGAATGTACATTTTCATTTTTCAGCAAACAAAGACCCCACACTAAAATGCTCATTTCAAATATCTCAAAATTTTACAAAAAAAAGTTAAAAACCTGCATCAATATGGATTCCAGAGAACCTTGTGGTGCATCAGCAACTGACACATTAGGGGGCACAACTTGAAGCAATTCGCTCATTCTTGGGACCATTGAAGCTGCTGCCTGCCTAGATTGATTTGGGCTTTGGGGCTGAGCAAGTGTCATCAACATGTTGTTGACAGATAAATGCCGCATGGGGATAGAGGAAATAGGTGGTGATGATAGTAACGAAGAAAGCGTGGCATTTCCTTCTGGTACTGAAGCCTTGGCTTGAAAAGTACTCTAAAGAATAAGTTTTTGTTATTGTATGTCATTCAAATTTTCTCGCGTTCAAAACACAAACAATTACCTGATTTTGTTGCAGCACAGTTTTCTCAGTGCTGGCAAGATACTTTTCTATTGTGGAGATTTGGCATTCAGGCTGGAAAGGTGTTGCTGCTGAAGCTTGCGACTCCAGAGGTTGCATGACTCTTCCAACAGGGCTCTTTTCTTGAAAGTCAATTAGACCATCCAAAATTTCGGACAAAAGGTCATTATCATTTAGAGAAATATCAAGCAAAGGTGAAGGGGGTTGAGTGTAATTGGTCAAGGTTTGAGAGTGATGGAACGCACTTGCACTGTTTGGTTTAACAGTTTGTAAAAGAAGTTCTGTCGTTTCAAATTTAGGAATATTCAAAGAATCAACATTTGGCTCAGACTTAATGGTGTGTTCCAAGGATTTTGAGCCTACTCCTTTAATCTGGGCCAAATTATTTGTGGGAGAGAACTTGGACCCAGATGAAAAGGAAGCACGGTCTGCAGGGTGTGGGGGAAGAAATTTCCTCATGGTGTCTTTAGGTAGTTTTTCTTTAGGTTCCTGAAGTAAAAAATTCTTTGATATTGTCATTTTACTGTACAATTTTTTTTGACCATTTAGTGATTAAGTTTGGCATCAGCACTTAAATAAGTTTAATTTGTACCTGATGCCATTTGGTAGGGACTGGAGGAGGCACAGCTATAGGCAAAGGCTTAACGAGAAGATTAACAAGAGATGGATTCTCACGGCAAACTAGTGAGTCCAAGGAGCTAGCCAAGGTTTTGGGGAAAGGCTCTTCATCGATAAAGCTTCCCGACGCACTCCTTTTCATTCTGATTTTTAAAGTTTAGTTAAAGGGGATATTTCAGAGATTGCATTTTGTTTCTAACCTTTGTTTGGTGGTTGACAAGAAGGAAGAATCGAGAGCTGTGGTGGGCTGAGGAGAAACTGATTTGGATCCTTCACCTCCACGTTTCAAACGAGGCAGATTTTCAGGCTGTAAGAACACAAAGATCAAGGTTTGTTTGTCTAAAAGTCGAAATTTTATAATACTTGGTTGAGAATTTTCAGAATCCTAGCATTAGAGGTTGATGGTGACTGCTCTCTAAATGGGTACTCATCCGCACAGGAATAAGTGGTGTTCAGGAGTTGTTTCAGAAGCAGATTTTTCTGTTAGATGAGAAATAGAATTTTACTTGATCATCCTTTATTGTACTTTTACTTTAGTTACTTGATGGCTTTCTGACGGAGGTGACAAAGGTGGCGAACGAGGTTTCCTTAAAGGCCTTGTTTGTGTGATTCCAGCGTCTTTGATTATCGTTAATGGCTTGGTTCCCACAACACTTAAATTAGAATTTGACATGGGCGTTGGTGAGTAATTCTGGGTTGAACCTGTAGAAAGGCCAGCGCCACGAAAGACCGAATGTGTGGAAGCTATGTAGCCCTTTTCCTGGATAAAAAATTAGAGGAGTTAACCTTTTCAATTGAAATGTGAATCCATTGCGTTTGTCAATAATTACCTGATGGTTGTTGGACTTGATATATTTGGATCTTGTCTGTACTCGAATGGATCGTTGCTGTTGAGGATCTGTGACTGATCCAAAGAGACCAGTGATAGAATAAGGCTTGCTTATTGTGTAAGACACGTCGCTTGTACTTTGCAATGTCTCCAAAAAGTGATTACGTATTATTTCTTGATCTTCTTGAGGGCAAAATTCTAAGAAGGACTTTCCAAACATCCCAGAGACTCTCGCTGACAAAGATACTTTGTCAGTTTCAGTGAATATTATCCGAAACGAAGCTGGGTCGAGGCGCGTTGAGAAAAGATCCTGTTGGTTTAAAGGACCTGGCAGAACTGAGGACGTTTGTTGCAGGTAAAGTGTGGTCGATTGACCTTGTTGAGATTGTATCAAAGTGGCTGGTGTAGTCCCAATCTTTCTGGCTATGCACAAAAGACTTGGAGTAGTTTTTGATGCTCTCCGAAGAGGTACTGAACTTATGAAAAGTCTCTCAAAACCTTCGCCAACATTCTTAGAGTGATTTCCGATTAAAAATCTGCAATTCAAAGTACAGAATATTAAGGTCTTTTGTTAGTAGTTGGTACCCTATTGCAAGATAACAATTACCTGACTGCAAAGGTTCTTCGGTACAACGGATCTACGTTTGCAGTAATGCCCGACACATTATCTGCATTTTGAGGTGAAATCAAGTTATTTGGGTGTAATGCAACTGAAATTTTTTCTTGGTCAGCCTGCAATACATATGTGTAAATGGACTGGCCCCGCATTAATTGTCCAGGATGTCCAACGTGGCAGCGAACAGTGTCAGATACATATTCTATCGTACCACTAGGATCGAGGACCATCGCAAATCCGTTGGTGGATTCAACAATCAACTCCTGTGGTACCATCCAAGATTTCAAAAGAGCAGAAGTAGCTGCAGCAGAAGCCGCGTTTGTCCTGCGATCTTGCTCTTCACTGAAACAAAATAAATGAGAATTAAAAAATTTCATCTGCAATGTTACCATATGCACCAGTTAAATCCGGAAAGAAATTAAGCATCCTTGTGCAAGTAAAATTTTAACCAAAAAATTTTTGTGGTCCTTAAACATCGAGGAATAAAATCTTTCAATATTTTGGCATGAAAGTCATTGAATTTATCAAAAATGAGATTGATTGTAGCACAAAAAAGCAAAAAAAACAATGAAATTTTTACTCTTGGCTTACAAACCTTAAATCTTCTTGATTTTTTAAAGAGGGTATATGAAAAAGTAATCACATTGTCTTGATTAATTGAAAGATTTATGCCCCTGAAGTGATAAATATTGTAGCTATGGGCCTGTTTATTTTATGACTTTTTCATCTCCACAAGCAGGTTGATGGTCAGGAATGGTGAGTGTTATGAAAAGGAGAATCTCTTTTAATTAATATCAATTCATTTAACTTTCAGAAAAAAGTGGCAATTTAATTTTTTTCTCACTTTGTAAAGGGTTAAATATTTTTTCAAATTTAAGTGGTGCAAATGGTAGTTCATTCTTGTTAAAATACTCATGGTTGTCCTGGATCGGCTGCATCTGAACCAACGTTTGACGAAGCTGCTGCTGTTGTACTGGAATTTGGGTAAACATTGATCCAGATATTGTAATTGGTGAAAAGGGCACACCTCCCGATGCAACTGGAGCCAAGGCTGATGTAGGAACGATTGCATCCGAAATTTCTGAACTATTAATGAAGTCGTCCTGAAGAGAAAATGAGACTTTATTCAATGAAAAATAAGATCTTTTTCACATTACAATTTGTTTAAGATTATTGGATCAAAGTATTCCTTAGTTGGGAATTTGACATTTTAATTATAAAAATTCCTTCAAAGGAATTTTGCATGCCTTTTTTTGAATGAGAAAATTTGCAATTTAAGACCCTGTATAATCACGACTGCATTTGTTTTGAAACTGATTACCAAATCGTCCAAGGAAATGGGCGGATCCCTGAGAGGCTTGAGTAAAAGGCTTAGAGAGCCATCACAATCATCGTTGTCCTCCTCCTCAAGAAACGAAAATGGGTCATGCTTTGTCACATGGTTAGAGTACAAGTTATGGTTGGGGTCATCATTCGACCGACCACTGCCAGAACCAGAACTGCTTGCTGTCGACATCACGAACATCGACCTTTTGGAGTTTCCAGTGGCCGAACAATAGTCTGGAAAGTTCATTTCCCCATAGGCTGCATATAAAGGCAACTGGAATCGTAAAAAAAATTTCAGTTTATGTAAGAGTGTGTGTCTTAAAAAAATTAATTTGATCCTTCCTTCTTTCAGTCAAAAAATCAAAAACATGTTTTTAAGAAAAAAAACAAGGGATCAAAGTGAAAACTCGGATGATTATAAAGAAAGGCCACTAAAATCCTGTTAGTGGAAACCAAGGAAAAATAAATAATATCTTAAGAAAGTCCACCATAAATAAAAGTCACAGGTGCTTTCAATGAAATCTATTTCCTAACTGAAGCTGAAATAAACATTATAATTAAGTAGACGGGCATGTTTTGTGCGTGGAAAAATGCCAAACCTTCCCAAGCAACCAAATCCTCCTAAAGCTTTGATAATTCCCAGATTTTAGACCTCCATCTTAAACCTCAAAGTTCTTCCCTCAGACGTAGAAGTTTAGATCCAGACGGCCTCAACCCTTACAAAATGTATGTATGATTTGAATTTTTCATATTTAGTCCGGGGGGCTGAGAAATGAGGGTTACACAAATCTAAAAAACAGGTCAGATCAGACCGATACTGTTATTTTTGACCTCAAATAGCTCACTCAGTTTTGAAGCTAGAGACTTAAAAGTTTGGATCTAGACAGCCTCATCCCTTTCAAAAAATGTACCGTTTGAAATTTTCATATTTTGTCTCA
>Ga0194133_10004025_pt1 | contig 20216 bp, 18 predicted proteins | sample TA2KigOf40mmetaG_FD_155448 | JGI IMG/M metagenome (GOLD analysis project Ga0194133, IMG submission 155448) | Freshwater microbial communities from Lake Tanganyika, Tanzania - TA2015055 Kigoma Offshore 40m | ecosystem: Environmental > Aquatic > Freshwater > Lake | place: Tanzania: Lake...
AAGACGAAAAAATACGCGCTATTGAAATTGAAACATATGAAGCTGATTATTGGGACACCAGAAAAAATGAGAGAAGACGCGTTACTGGATTACACGGAAGACGACCCGTGGCACAATTTAGAGCTTCTGTCAATATGGCGCGCGAAAGAGTGCACCAAGCTGGACGGAAAACCCGTGATTGACATCCCATTAATTGACTGGAAGGTATTCAAGCTGGTGGGTTACCAGTCCTACATTGTGAACGCCTTTTACACCCCTACCCAGAACTCCATTTACATTCCATCCGCCTATTTGCAAAAGCCATTTATTGATTTAGATGAAAGGGGTATAGAATACAATTTGGCGCACGTAGGATTTACTTTAGGGCACGAGATGTCGCACTCGTTGGACGACCTGGGTAGCCAGTATGATTACAAGGGGAACTTAAAGAACTGGTGGACACCAGAGGACCGTAAGGAGTTTAACAAAAAGGTAAAAGACGTGATAGAGCAATACGAGGAGGCGGCGGCGAGAGATGGTATTAAACTGGATGCGTCTTTGAGCACAGGGGAGAGTTTAGCGGATATTTCAGGGTTGGCGATTTGCCACGAGTATTTGCGAGATTTCCAAGATAAGAACCAGGATATTGTGCCGATACGTTCGCTGTCTTTCCAGGCGTTTTACTGCTACTACGCGATACAAGCGAAACAACAAATCTCCAAACGCGCGATTAAGGCGCAAACGATTACCAACCCCCATCCATTAGATAAATACAGAACCAACTGCACCCTGTCGCGTTTAGAACTGTTTAAAAGTATTAACAACGTTCAAAAAGGGGATGCGATGTATTGGAGAAACAACGACACAATTTGGTAAATATTTAGAATAATTATTTTATTTGTATGTGGAACCATTTATTTATATTTTTTTATTGCGTATATATATATAAATGAGCAAATCAAGAAGCCAAAGACGTTCCCGAACACAAAAGCGAACAAGAAGCGTTGCTTCCAGAATGACCCAAGCCAGAAAGCAAGGGTTGAAGCAAGGGTTGAAGCAAGGGTTGAGCATGATGCAAAAAATGACCCAAACCCAAAAGCAAGCCCACAACCAAATGCAACAGCTTATGCAAAAGCAAACCCAGATGCAAAAGCAGATGCAAAAACAGGCCAACGCCCAAGTATAAGCGTTATACTATAAACTATAGAAAATAGTAAATAGCCTACTGTAAAGTAGGTCATACATTGTTATATTATTTACAAATACAACAATACAAAATCAACTTTTTAGGAGTTGGATACGATTTTCCCAATTATAGTTCCGCCTTTTCTTCCTTCTCCCCTTCCGAGATGTATTTTTTCTCTGCATACTTCGGGTCACTTTTATCTATCGCGTCACTTTTATCTATCGCGTTTACAGAGAGGCTCTCGTTATTGTCAGGAATATCTTTGAACTCCTCTTTTTCTTCCTTTGAATCCAAACTTTCTTGATTTATTAGCTCCTTCTTGGTTATCTCTAGTTGAGAGTTGTCTATAAGAGAGGGCTGGCTATTAAGAGAAATATACTGAACTTGTATATCTTTATCTTTGCTCTTATCCTCAGGCTTTGCCTTATCCTCAGACTTGTCCTTCTCTTTGCTCTCAGCCCCTTCCACTTTGCTTTTATTTTCTTCCTTCTCTATTCCCACTTCATTGGGTTTATTCATAGGGGAACCAACCCCTGAGGAGACGTTTAGCGCGTTGGCATACTTGTCTTTCAATAAAGTTAATCCGCGCAGTTGTTTCTCGGTTGTTTTTACGATACTGGACTGCACAATCGCTTCATAAATGTTTAGTCCTTCTTGGTAATCCATCTCGCATTTCAAATACAGCTCAATAATGAGTTTACGCGCATCTACCACCAGCTGTTGTAGCTTGGCCTCCGTCAGGTCTTTATGAATGCGAACAGATTCGGTCCCGCTTGGGTCGGGTTGTTTTTCAAACAATTGGTTAATGATTTGCACCAGCTTTTCTTGATTTTTGTTTGCAGTTAGCATCATACTCTGCACGTGTTGCGCATATTTAGAAAACAGCGTATACCTTTCGGTTGTGTCATTTTTAAGTTCGCTTGTAAACTTTCCTGTGCTCTGCGCATTCATAGCACACTGAGGGCGTTTGCTGTAATCTTTTAATTTAATATCGCGAAACTCTTTGATATCTTCTGGCACCTCTTTGTTGCCAGTAAACTGCACATAAAACTCGCGCACATTGTTCTCGTATTCTTTCTGCGTCTCTGGCGACATACCAGTAAACACGCCCTTCTTAAAGTCATACTTGTCGTCATAATACAGGTGCATTAACTCGGGAATACCTGGCTCATCTACGAGGGATTTAATGGAGCCGTCCAGTTTTTTATTCATTGCGCACACGTTGGGGGACACTTGGATGGCATCTCCTACACGTAACCCGTCATACTTGTTGTCGCTTCGCAGGGCGCGGATTCGCTCGCCACATATTCCATATTCTTCCAATTTGACGGTTGCCCCTTTGGGAATCGTGTCTTTTTTATAGAGAGGCACATTCACGGTGTTTCCGAGCTTGTCCAAATAGCTATACACTGGGTTTAATGTCATTACAATGGATGCGAATAGATGCGCGATTTTGATATAATATTTTGCAATGCCAATACAGGCGCGCTGTTTGTTTACTGGGTCGGGAATGTCCATTTGATTGAGTTCGGACTTCTTTAAAAAGGCGACATTCTTTTTTACAATTTCTTCCTTCGGTACCCCGTTTACTATTTTTTGCTCCAAATATTCAATTTCTGCTTGAGTGATGTGCTTGTTCATAATGTCTGCAGTGAGAACAATCAAGTCATCGCAATATTGTTTTTCAAGAAGTTTATTGAGACTGACAAAGTCCATTGTCAAAATGTAGTAGCTCGCAATAGAATCAATCACCTGCTTCGTGGTGTCAAACTTGTCAACACCTGGGGGTAAACCAGGGTTGCCAGGGAGAGGTTTGGATTGAGTATTGGGCGGGACGGTATTCGTCATATTATTTTGCATTGAAAGCGCATTGCCCATTATATACTTATTACACAAAATATAAAATAAAATTGAATTAATTTTTTCTATTATTATGAAAAATAAAATGAGTACAGACAAATCCAACGAGAAAAGCAAAAAAAAACGTTCTACCAATGTGGACAAAACCAAATTGTGGAACATATTTGACAGTGAGGTAAACCCAGAAAAGCAAGCTCCTTTAGAGTGTATGTATCGCACCTATGGCGACCGCGAATATTGCGAGCAATGCCAATTTAGTTTAGCGTTTTCGGATGAGGGGTTCCTTACTTGCACAAACTCCAAGTGTGGGATTATTTACAAGGACATATTAGACCAAAGTGCAGAATGGCGATTCTATGGTGCGGATGATTCAAACAATGTAAACCCTACCCGTTGTGGTATGCCAACCAATCCATTGTTGGAAGAATCCTCTTATGGATGCAAAGTAATGTGTTTAGGAGGGAGCACATATGAAATGCGCAAGATACGCCGCTACACCGAGTGGCAGTCCATGCCGTATAAAGAAAAGTCTCAATATGAAGAGTTCCAGCGTATCACAATTATCGCGCAAATCGCGGGCATCCCTAAAATCATCATTGACGATGCAATGAGGTTTCATAAAAAAATATCTGAATACGAGCAGACCTTTCGTGGTGTAAATAAAGACGGCTTACTGCTTGCCTCTATTTACATATCTTGTCGCATCAACAAGTGCCCTCGCACGGCGAAAGAGCTCGCGGAAATGTTTAACTTGGACGTTACGAGCGCCACCCAAGGGTGCAAAACCGCGCAAATGATTCTAAACAAACTGGAGAAGAATGACGATATTAAGGACAAAACCATGTTTTGCAAAACAACCCCTGATGCATTCATTGAACGGTTTTGCAGTCGTCTTAATATCAATACCGAGCTAACCAAGCTGTCGCAATTCATTGCTAAAAAAATTGAGAGCAAAAATATGATGCCAGAAAACACCCCACACTCCATCGCCGCAGGGGTTATATTCTTTGTGGCGCAAGTATGCAATCTCAATGTGAACAAAACTGATATCAAAAACGTCAGCGAAATAAGCGAGGTCACGATTAACAAGTGCTTTAAAAAGATGCAGCAATACCAAAACGAGTTCATCCCTGCGGTGATATTGCAAAAATATACATTATAAACACACACACGCATACACCAGAACACTATAACACTATAACACTACAATGCGTAGGAGGTAAGTATTTTTTTTGATATAAATAATACATATACTTTGAATGAACCAATCTATCAGCGATGTATCTGAAAAATCTGTAGTAGAACAGATGGTTCCAAGGCGCGTGTTCATTGTCCCCTATCGCGACCGTATGCAACAAAAGTTCTTTTTTTGTAAGCATATGTCGTTTTTGCTAGAGGGAGATAGCGACTATGAAATATACTTATCGCATCAATGTGATGTGCGTAATTTTAACCGTGGTGCTACCAAGAACATCGGTTTTTTAGCAATCAAGAACAAATACCCAAACCATTACAAAGATATCACGTTTATTTTTAACGATTTAGACACAATGCCGTTCCACAAGCTGTTTGACTACCATACAACACACGGGGTTGTAAAACATTATTATGGATTTAACTATGCTTTAGGAGGGATTGTGGCCATCACAGGAAGAGATTTTGAGAGGATTAACGGGTTTCCAAACTATTGGGGGTGGGGAATGGAAGACAATGTCTTGCAAAAAAGGTGCGAGATGTATGGACTAAAGATTGACCGTTCCCATTTCTATACGATTGGCTCCCCCTATATTTTGCAATTGTTTGAAGGAATTACTCGCATTGTAAATCGCAAAGACCCGTGGAGAGCTACCTACGACGATGGACATAACGGTCTCAGCACCACGCATAGTATTGAGCTTTCCATTGATGAGGTATCTCTTAACCCGATGGACAACATATATACAGTAGAAAACAACCGAATATATTATATTAATATTTTGACTTTTTTAACCGCAATTCCATTTGAGCAAGATGAATACATCAATTATGATTTGAGGTCACCAAGAAGAAAAATAATAAATCCAGATAAGTTGCAATCTAGACCGAACGGACACAACGGGCTATTGATTAACAACTGGACGAACGAACCTTATTGTAAAAATCAGATTGACCCAGAGGAAGAAAAGATTGTGCGGTTGAATACGCCCACGGTCCCACCTCGCGCGCAACAAATGCGACCGTTGGATGCCGCAAGAGGACCTGCTGGGAACCACCCAGTTCAAGCGCAACACTTACGCGGAACCTCTCCCAAAAATCCTCCTCACCAATACCCGAGACCTGTAAATAACCGCCCGCAACCCGCACCTACACAAGTAAGACAAAGACCCGTAAACCCATACGCACCCGACTATGCAAGAAGAAACAGAATCAAGCCAAAGGCAACCACGAGCGCAAGGGTGCATTTAGGTGGGGTATACTAATAAGCGGAGGGAATGTAAGTTTTTTTGCGTTGCACAAGTATATATAGAAAATGTATTTTCACAGCTTTAATGAGGAAGAAAAGATTGCGATTTCCAAACAGCTGAAAAACTATTCTTTAGACGTTTGCGTAAAAGACCTGGAAAAATTAAAAACTGCGCACGCCAACGGGATTGAAAATGTGGCTCCTTTGTCGCTGGTCGGCATCAAGTTTATTGAGCACTTTATTCATTCCGAGCTACTAAACACCAAAACCAAGCAGGGTATCAGCTTTTATGACTTCTGGTATAACCGCGAGTTTTACTTGAATCGCGATAATTCCACGCGAAATATGCTGGAATATATTAAAAGAGAAAACCCAAAGCTCAATGACTATGCGCGCGCCAAAAAGGTCTTCAATTTGTATTATGGAAGCGTGAATGTGTTTCGCCCGACGATTGCCATTCAGCTGTATGAGCGCTACAAACCCACTTGCGTGTTAGACTTTACTATGGGGTGGGGCGGGCGGCTTGTCGGCGCGTGCGTGTCCAAGGTTCCCAAATATATCGGCATCGATAGCAATACCAATTTGCGCGCGCCTTATGAGAAAATGCGTGAGCAGCTCTCACTTCACGCATCAGGCACAGACATACAGTTGCACTTTATGGATTCGCGAGAGGTGGATTATAGCCAGCTGACCTATGATATGGTATTTACTTCTCCACCCTATTATAATAAAGAGCTCTATGGGAATGAGCAGACCTTTCAAACAGAGGAAGAATGGGACACCACCTTTTATATCCCGCTGTTTACCAAAACGTGGGAATCGTTGTCCTGTGGCGGAGTATATTGCCTGAACGTTCCGGAACGTTTATACACAAATATATGCGTGCCCCTGTTTGGCGAATCGACGGAGAACATAGAGCTGAAAAAGTTTTCGCGGACGTTGCCGAAACGAGACACGGCGCGCAAAAATGTGGGACAGAAATACAAAGAGCAAATCTACGTGTGGAGAAAACCGCAGAAGGCATAAGTTATGCGACGCGGGTCTTTTGGTTATAATGTATTATATAATGATATAATACATATTTTGACTGCTTGGCTTAATACTTGATAATCCAATACACACCGTAGTTATAAGGTCTTGTTTCATTTGGGTCTGCGTTGGTTGTGCTGTTTCCAATTGATGTTGCCACAGTGATGCCTGTATAAGCTGTATTCATAATATTGGGCCAACTTACAGAACCAGCGCTGTCCCCTGTAAAAGATGGGCCAGACCCGCCCGAATTGTTAAAATCATCATTGACTGTAGTTAGTATATGTTTGTGCCCAGGGTCTGTAACAGTAGAGCTCGCTGTGTGATTATGTGTTTGAGTTGCGTGCGCCTGAAAGGTAGAAATATTGGAAGGGCCTGCATACCCATTATGTGTGCCAATACCACGTAAAAAGGCGCCACGATAGTCGGGCAAATTAAAGGACAAGTCTGTTACAATTCCGCCAAATGTGTTGCCGATGACTTCATACAGTTTACTATATGTTTCTTTGCTCACACTTGAGCCGTCGCACACCAACCAACCAGTGGGAGAAACCCCTACCGTGTAGGCAACAATACTTCCGATAGGTGGGTCCACACGTTCGTATACAATTAATTGCTCCACTGGTCCATCCGCTTTTATCAAATTATTTGCGCGGAGATTATAATAAGTGTTCTTTTTCAATTGTTGTTTCTTACGACGATTCGAAAACATATAATACCTAAATATAAAAAATTGAAAACTTTTTCTTCGCAATATGAAAGACAAAACTTTAAAAGCGAACTATCATTCGAAACACTCACACTCACACTTGTATAATGGAAATCCAATTAGAAATCCCAACTTTCGCAGAGCCAGTCCTATTGGAGCCAGTCCTATTGGAGCCAATCTTAGCAGAACCAGCCCAAATGGAAACCGCCCCGTTGTCTCAATCCGCTGGCTTAAGTAATCGGTTGTCTCAATTGAATGCCGACGGGCGAACGTTAATTGACGATAGCAGTGTGTCGGAATCCACTCTGACCTCGGCAATGGAGCAAATTGTAGAATATGCGCGCGCCAGTGTAGCCACGCTTGGGGGCACAATTCAGCACAAAAAGAAACTGTCCTTGTATGAATGCCAACGCACCTTTCATCAATTCGGCGGCCCTAGTCCAAACGAAGCCAACAAATCGGTCTTTATGAAACCAGATGGGGGCATCTTAGTTGCCGTCATCAATGGGCAAGAAATCCCAATGCTAATTGTAGAGGACAAAGTGCAGGGAACAAATGACCAACTGTTTGAAAAGAAGAAGCCACGCCAAGCAACAGGAAATGCAATTGAGCGCGCGGCGAAAAACATTCGGGGCGCCGAGATGATATTTGCAGGAAGAAACATATTCCCCTATGTGCTCTTTGCCTCGGGGTGCGATTTACACCATACCGAGACCATCTCGCGTCGAATTGATATGATGAATATGGGCATTACCAATCACTACGTAGAAGTGACCCCAGACAAGACCCAGGATGAACTGATGAACGAGGTCAGCGCCATTGTGCCCGCCATTAAAATTAATAATATTTGCGGCAAATCCATCGCGTCCGTGTTTGTGAAAGCGCATAAGTGGGATACAATGAAGCACGGGTCGTCCATGTGGCGTAAAGAGGAAATTGTAGCCATTTGCACACGGGTCATTGATATCGTAATGGATGAAATTAAACAAACACATAATCTATAAAAAATATATGCGTATAAAATAAAATATAAAATAATAATACGAATTACGTCTTTGATTTATACTAGATACTATGAAATAACTAACACGCACACTAAGACTATACCAGCTGCAATAAATAGAAGGCGAATGCCTTTTTTTACGCATTGTATATAAAATTGATTAATTCATAAAAGTATATATGGATTATATACTTATACGTAATAATGGAACTAACCACGATGAACAATATGAATGACTTAACGAGAGCAGAGCTTTTGTCGCAATGCGAGAAATTGCATCTCACGAAGTACAAATCCAAAACGAAACCCGAACTCATTGAGCTTCTATCAAGCCAGATTACTCCAGAACACGTTACAAACGCAGATGCAACCGTGTATGAAGATGAATCCAAAGATGCGTTTGTGTTCCAGACTATGCTCACGTGTATTGGGAACAAGCGCAAGCTGGTGCGTAATATCAGCAATATTGTGAAGGAGGTCGCGGCCCAAATCGGAAAACCCAAGCTGAACATTGTGGACGGCTTCGCTGGCTCGTCCGTGGTATCGCGAGAGCTCAGCTACTTGGCCGACCACTTGTATACGAATGATTTGGAGTTGTATTCCCATTTGATGGCGCAATGCTATTTGATGGTCCCAACAACAGAACAGCAAGTGCGGATTGCAGAGCATATTGAGATGATGAACTATCTCGCCATCAACGGCCCTTTTGTGGAAGGAATCGTTTGCAAGCTATACGCGCCAAAAGACACCAACAATATTCAACTCGGCGAACGATGTTTCTATACTAGAGAGAACGCCTTGATTATCGACACGTTGCGCCTATACATCAGCGAGAACGTGGAACCCGAACTCGCCGTGTATTGCCTTGCACCCCTCTTGAACCGCGCCAGCATCCACACCAATACCGCAGGGGTGTTTAAAGGTTTTTACAAAAAGGGAGAGCTGGGGTGGTTTGGCGGTAGTGCAGAGAACGCCCTGTCGCGGATTATGAAACCAATCCAGCTGGATATGCCCGTTTGGAATAATCAAGAGCCCGCATTCCAGGCGCACTGTGTTAATAAGGACATTAACGCATTCGTTCCTGAACTGCCTGACAACATAGACATTATGTATTTGGACCCTCCTTACAACCAGCACCCATATGGAAGTAATTATTTTATGCTGAATGTGATTGCAAGGAATGAAGAGCCGCTGTCTATATCGGATGTATCGGGAATACCAACCGACTGGAACAAATCCGATTACAACAAGCATATCCCAGCGGTGAACGCAATGCGAACCCTGATTGCAAACGGCCTACAAAAATCCAAGTATTTGCTCATCTCATACAATAACGAAGGGATTATAGATTCTAGCGACTGGAATGAGCTGTTTGCGCCCTATTGCGTAAAAAAATACGAAATCAAATACGACACGTTTAAAGGGTGCCGTAACCTAAAAAATCGCGACAATAAAGTAATGGAAATAATGTATTTGGTCTCATTAGCATAATAATGACCGCGACAACCAAAATAATAACAAAATAATAACAAAATAATAACAATATAAATAGTAATACACACATTATATCAAGTTTAATACAGATGGAATACATATACGTAATGGTAAATAATACAGGGGATTGGGAGGACTTGGTTGTATTCTTAACAAAGGAAGAAGCCATACAAACCTCTATTACATTCCCAAGTGTTAGAATAGAGCTATTTAGTAAAAACCCAGATTGTTATGGGGATTGTAAAGGCGGGTATTCCCCTACATATAAATACTATAGAAATGGCAAACTCTATGAGCAAGACTAATACATAAATATATAAAAAAGAACCTAACTAACCTATCTACCATAAATGTAAGCATACGCACTTGCGTATATTTATATTTTTTCTTTTTCTTATATTTGTTTAGTTCCTATATTTGTTCCCCACATTTGCTCCTTATAATTGCAACATTTTTATACATTTGTCGCCGTATTATGCGTGGGTATATTTTAATTGCCGTTTCTTTTGCTTGGAATAACGAGTATTATATGTTTGGATGATTCGGCATTGTTCCTCCAGGTTGCAATTAGATAGACGCGTGTATATTTTTCCGATTAAATTATTTGGGTTTAGTGTGTCGCATACTAGATTGTTTACAATCATTTTATCGTGCTCTTCTAGTAAAACGTTGTAGAGGATTTCCCCAGTATACTTTATCTTATGTATATTCTTATACTGTCCAACAAAGTTAACCGCTTTCATCATTTGTCCATGATTCATTATTAAATGGTCTTTGCTAACAATGGTTTTTTCAGAAGGAATGTTACGCCCGATGGAGTTCTTTTCAAACGAAATCAAACAATCGTCTGGACTAGTTGTTTTCGTAATGGCAACAATTTTTTTATTATTAATGGTGTGTATTTTTGGGTTGATTTGTTGAATGGGAATGATACCTTGGTCTACACAAATCGGAGTGTTCGCTACAAAACAAATGGGCCCAACTGGCGCATCTATCCAGTTGGGAACTAACACGCTGCTGTTGTAGTTGTACTCGTAGGTCTCTCCAGGCATATAAATCCCGTTAGAGGGTGGGTTGTCTCCAATTGGATTATTTCCTGAAATATCCATTGCTAATGTCCATCCACCAAATATTTTACCAGTAGGAGGAGTCCAATCCGCTGGGTCTGAGAAATTATTTACAGTATATGCAGTTGTGCTCTCAGGAATAGGAGGAGGAATATCAAATATAGTTATAGAATGGGGTAGAACGTTATCATTATCATAATAAAAAAACCCTTTATCTGGGTCTCCGTCTACCCCACGTTGTGCAAGAAATGTGATTCCATTTACTCCCACGTGAACACCTGCTTCGCTCATAGGTCCAATCAATAAACGCTCGCGAGTTCCAGTGTCCACTGTGTAGTGTTCCACCCCTTCTTGAAAGCTATGTGCATCGCCAGCAGTAATAGAATAAGATTGCCCGCCAACAAACAGGCTACCCACGCTATCTGTCAAATATACTAAATAGGTATTGTCAAAATCACCAGTTCCTCTATCCTTATGCGAGGGGGTGTCTCCTTTAATCCATCGCATAGGAAGAGAGGCGACTTGGGATAAATTAATTCCAAACGCGCCCTCCAATTTGGTTTTGATGCTTTCCGACAAGGGAATAGAAAAATCTACTTTTGAAACCGTAGTAACTTGCTCCTTGTGCGTTTGCACAATCGGGTTGCCTATGATATCCTCAATCTCATCCGATGAGATAATATTGTGAAGATAACTCGGCATATATATAATAATAGTTATAATATTAAATACCAATTAAAGAACGTTATGCGCAAAATATAAATAGGATTTGACAAGTTGTTTACAAGCTAAACAAAACGGCACCACCTGCAATACCGCGCTTCAAGCTTTGGGCTCGGTGTTGTCTACGGACGCGATTTCTCCTTGATTTCTTACCTCCCTGTTGACTTTGAGATTGACCTTGGCTTCGGCCTTGTCCTTGGCTTCTTCCTTGGCTCTGTGACCTGCGTTTTAGCATTCTTCTTGATTTGGGCATTATATATTATATAAATAAAATAATACAAGTAAACTCAGCACTTCTGCTAAAATCTACAAAAATAATAATTCAAGAACCGAACCATTCCTAAAAATCCTCGTTGCAATCAAACATCGTATCTTTCTTCGCTTTGTCGGCCAACGCGTATGCGTTGTTTTGTTTGTCAAAAAAATTGGTCTTCCCTTCTAAACTAATCAATTCCATAAAATCAAACGGGTTGGTCACATTGTATATTTTGTCGTAGCCCAGTTGCAAGCTTAATCTATCCGCCACAAACTGGATGTATTGCGTCATCAATACAGAGTTCATACCAATCAGTCTGCACGGCAACGCATCGCAAATAAACTCTGTCTCTATCTCCACCGCCTCCTTAATAATCTCGTATATCCTGTTTTTACCGATTTTCTTCTGCAATCGGCTGTATAGTAAGACCGCAAACTCTGTGTGTAGTGCTTCGTCTCTAGAAATGAGCTCATTAGAAAACGTAAGCCCTGGCAACAAGTTGCGCTTTTTAATCCAGTATATACTGCAGAACGCACCAGAAAAGAAAATGCCTTCAATGCACGCAAACGCAACTAACCGTGTGGCAAAACTGCTACGGTTATCGTGTATCCATTTTTGCGCCCAATCGGATTTTTTCTTGATGCAAGGGAAATGCTGGATGGCGTTGAACAAACGGTCCTTTTCTTCCTCTTTCTTAATATAGGTCTCAATTAACAAACTATACGTCTCGGAATGGCAGTTCTCCATTGCAATCTGGAACCCGTAAAATGCTCTCGCTTCAGGTAGCTGGACATCGCCAAAAAAGCGGAGCGCCAAGTTTTCTAACACGATGCCGTCACTGGCGGCGAAAAAAGCGAGAATCATTGACACGTAATGCCTCTCATCCTCGTTGAGTTTTTCCCAATCGGCGGGGTCTTTGGACAAATCCATTTCTTCCACCGTCCAAAAACAGGACACTTGTTTTTTATACATTTCCCATATAGATTGGTCACGAATTGGAAACATTACAAAGCGTTTATCGTCTGGCGTTAACAAAGGTTCGGTATTGTGTTTTGACATCCTAAATATTTATATAGAAAGATATTTTTTAATCAAAAATATTTTTAATTCATTTTTAGATTTGCATTATTTTATTTGTTTTCGCACTGCGTATGGTGTATATCTATATATACACATATAAAAACCTATAAAACCCAGTGTATACAACCGTGTATACAGCCGTATATAAACCAAATTATAGGACCCACTATTGAAAACAAACGCATCACCCACTCGCTATTCTGGTCCGATTCCAACAAAATACTCGCCCGCATTTTCGCTTGGGGGTTCTATCAAATGAATGCCACAAAAGTCGGGCGCACAAGTATCCTCAAACACATCAAAGTTCTTCAATTCACTAATGTCCCCATCATACCGGTCCAGGATTTCTTCCTTCCATTCCTCATTTCCTTCAAACGCTTTCTCAATATGTTCCGTTTTTAACGACTCGTCATAAAAATCGCTAATCAATGTTAAAATCTGCTTCACCGTAATTGGTCTAGGCAGCTCTCTTGTTTCTGAAAAAGTAAAGTCGTCGTGTAACGGAAGACAAAACTTGACGGGCTCATCCACCGAACTGTCAAAGACGACGGTGTTCAATGCGGATTTTGTAAGTTTTTGCCCTGTATACCGATATTTTGCGTTTTTGGGCTCATCAAAATACCATTCTAGATTATTAATTATTTCCATAATTTATAAATAGGAAATAACTCTTTAAACCCTTGAAGAATTAAAATAGGACATTTTAATTCGTTAAGGGTATAAATTATTTTTTACGCCTTGAGGGGTGCAGACCCATTATAACGGGTATGCTCTGCATATGGGGCATAATCGGTTCCCCATTATTTTGGTTTCATTATACTCTTCCCACAATTGCTGTATGCGTTCTTGCTCAATGCAATAATGAAGGATCGCATTTTCATAATGGATAAACACCTCTGTATTCATCCAGTCGGGTCTTTCGTCAATCAAACTATCGCGAATCGCGATTAACTCTTCATACGAATTATTTTGATAGTCAAAATAATCATTAAAAAACCCTCCGTATTCAAACTCTTTATCGTCAACTATCATCCAATCTTTTCGCGTGCCTTTATAGAGGTCTTCATCCGAACAATGAAACTCATACGGCCAATCGGGATGTGTAATGTCGTTATGAGATTCGGACGGCGGGGTAGCTGTGGTGGAGCCGTAATATATTGTCTTACAGCATTGTATACACATTTTATGACTACAAGTAGGTAATTGTAATAATATGCTTGTTTCAAAACACACGCAGCATTCTCCATTCTCTTGAATGGTAAAATCTACATTACGCAAACACCCACTGCTGCACAACAAACAAACCCATAAATCAGGCTGTTTATACAAATCTGCTGTATAACCATAATACACCCCGTTCTCGTTTATGTGTTGTTCGTAATCCGCGCGCACACGTTTTGGGTAGTCGCATAAATAACACACTTTAAATATATAATTGTCATTGGTGTTATTGGTGTTATTGGTGTCATTGTTATCATTATTATCATTATTATCATTATCATTGTAATCTGGATTATTGTCATTTACATAATAGTTGTTTTTATTATTGTCATCTTGTTCCGACATAATATATTAATCAGTTTATAATTTTATATCAAAACCTAATTACAACCAAATAGTATACGGATAAGACGGGCCATTGTTGCCGATGTATTGTATTTTTTTAATATGTATAATTATTATGGCAAACCCAAGCATAAAACGAAATAGTAAAAAACATACACGCGTGCGCACTGCAAAAAACAAATATGCGCATCAACCTGTAGTCCCCTTAGAGAAATCTACTTATAACACGAAGGACGATTACTCGGTTGTGCCCGATGTAGAGAACGAAGACAACATATTGACCCAAATATATTCCTTTAGTGAAGAGGAGAAGGAAGAAATGTTTTCTCAATTGGAACAGCAAATTGAAAACAAAAAGAAACTGCTGCTCAGCAAACGCAACTATCTCAACAAGTATGAAACAGAAAACCCATATTTACAGGAGGTAAAACAACAGTATGAAGAAATATACAATGTGCTCCTAAATGAGAAACGTAAGGAGTTCATTGCGCTCAACTCGCTCCAAGAATATTTGCTCTATCTAATCAATAACAATATAGTGATTGACAAGGAGATTGATGTCGTGCGCAAAGAGCAACAGCACATTTTAGAAGAGATGCAACGGTTGCGCGCGCAAGCACATTACGCGTGGTAAATAATAGTAATATTTCAATATCTCAAAATAGTTAAAAAATATATCATTATATAAATATAGAATGGGACTGTTTACAATGTTTCGCGCACTTTGCCTTGGAATGTTAAGCTTCACAGAAGGAGCAAATGAAGCTCATAAAAGGAGCCTTCGCACATTTCAAAGCTCTTCCGCCATAACAACCGTGTCGGAATTGGATTTGGATAGCTATTTGGGGTACTGGTATCAAGTCTATGGCGCTCCAACAAATGTAATCTTTCAGGGCTATGGTAAATGCATCACTGCCGAATATGGTGCGCTAGATAATGGGTATGTTAGCGTATTGAATAGCCAGCTCAATGCGCAATATGAGCTGGAACAAATATCCGGCTACGCGTATTATAAAAATACCAGCGAGCCCGGTCAGCTAACGGTTCATTTAGATGGTACCCCAGTGGATTCTCCTTATTGGGTGGTCAAGCTCGGTGAAGTAAAGGACGGGCAATACCAATACAGTATTATCACGACACCATCTGGCGTTTCCCTGTGGGTCCTTACAAGAGATATAGATGTGTTTTACCGCGACTACGACGAGGAGGTTACACAATATTTAGAAGAAAATAAGTATAAATATGTCCAAATAGAGCAAGAGGATACGTGCGTCTACGATAGCCAAAAGGAGCTCCAAGCCAACTACAAATCCGAATGCCAAGTCGCTACCTATTTGAAGAACGCGGGGTTTCCCCAAACCTCTGTGCCTACAATGGTTTGCATCAGCAAATACGAGAGCTCTTTTAACTGCGATGCGACCAATAAGAACACCGACGGGTCTACCGACTATGGATTAACCCAAATCAACAGTTACTACTGGTGCTCTGGAGATGCCACCTCCAAATACAATGAATGCCATATGTCGTGCTCTAGTTTGTTTGATTGCCAAACAAACGCAAACTGCGCATACATCGTTTGGAAACAACAGGGATATAACGCGTGGTATGGTTACAAGAGCCACAAAACCGAATGCGACAATTACAAAATTAGCTGTTAATTACCTTGTTACAATCCGTCCTAACCCTTATTATGTATTCTTTTTTGTCAATATAATATATAATAATGCTTTTAGAAAATACAATAAAATCGTTGAACTCCATTATGGGAACAGTGTATCACACATTGAGCCATTCTCATTCTCACTGTATGCACAGCTCTGCCAACCTGAACAAGCGCCGTAAAACACGCAAAAATGCGGTAAAATATGGAGGCTATGTTGTCCCAGAAGAAAAAAAAAGAACGCCGAAACGATCGAGCCAACGCAGGCGCACTACTTCACGTAATCAAAAACGAACATCGGTGTAAAGTTAATTCTGTATAACACGCATATACGATAATATCCCCCGTATTGTGGGCAGATTTGTGCAAGATTCGGGCCACGTGCCGCGCGCCAATCTGTGCAATATGTTGGTTGGGTGAAGTTTGCTCATTGATGCGCGCACCCGCATTGCATACACCTTCTTCCAGGCGCGCTGTATGATACGGATATACATTGTTTTAATAATGGCCACGTGTTCTCCGCTTGGCAAATAAACGCATTCCGCAATTTGCGGGGCGCACACAAATGGGCTATTTGTAATCACTTTATAATTTCTTATAAAACGATGACTTCTGGCACGATTGGAATAAAATGCGTTCATCTCTGTTATGTTGTGGATGACTCTACGAGTATAATAGTTGGTTTGCATTAGCGCCGAATATACCAGGTAATGCCCGTCGCATTCGGCGGAACCGTGTACTTTGCTATTGTATACGCATACAGTAACTAGATTGAACCGCCCGTGCGCGATTACCTCGTCGCTAGTTACATCGCTGAGTGTCTCGCTGTTTGAATCGCTCATTTCATCACCGCTTGAATCGTAGTCCGATGTTTCATTATCCTCATTCTCGAACTCCTCATTCTCGTTAGTTCCATTGTTTTGGTCGGTGAATACATCCATTGTATTGGGGTTATATATCTTTTACTAGACATATAACCCATATTTTAATTCAATTTTATAGTGTATGCAAAAAACAGCAGTGCAAAATAAAACAGCAGTGCAAAATAAAACAGCAGTGCAAAATAAAACAGCAGAGCAAAATAAAAATGTTGCCGAAGTTTTTATACACTACTATATATAATAATGAAGCCCTTATACGCATTAGATAAGTTATTTACCCATAAGCTATTTTTGAACAAATACTTTTTATACGCAGTGTGCGCAATTAGTGCGTTTGTAAATCTGAACCACGTTATGTATCACGAGTTTGAATATGTTGCGCTATTCATTTTTATAGTGCTTGTTGCCAAAGGCTTTAGTAAAAACTGGGCCATTGTGTTAATGATTGGGCTTGGTTTGTCTCAGATGTTTAACCTTAGTGTCAATACATATGAAGGGTTCAAGCCAAGATTGAGAAACTCGTTACAAAACAAGATATCTGGTTTAAAAAAACGTATTGCGAACAAAACAGCGAAAATGAATACGCATAAGCAATCCATTGCAACAATAGATGCGAAAATAAAACAGAATAACGCTTCTATAGATAAACACCGAACTGAACGTGCCCAACTGGAGCAGTCTGAGTTGAATATTAAAGACCCAGTTGCAAAGGCGCGCGCAATCAACTCTACGGACCAACAAAAGAAAAAAACAGAGTTAACAAACAAAATAAAGGCGTTGAAGGAAGAAAATGAACAGCTCAAATCCAAAAAAGAACTTGAACAAACACAAGTAAATAACACAAACACACAACTACGCCAATTAAACAAAGAGCTCAAACAAAAAGAGAACGAAGTCGCTGTGCAAAAGGCGCGCGAAAAGGCACAAGCAGATGCCAGGGCAACAGCGGATAAAAAAGCGAAAGCAGATGCAGATGCAAAAGCAAACGCGAAGGCAAACTCCGATGCGAAAGCGAAAAAAGAAGCCGAACTAAACAAGCTTCTTAAAAACAAAAATGTAAAACAGGTTGGTCCTGGACCTGCCAAAGCAACCGCCAAGTTTTCCTTAATGCAAGAGGATGACTCGGACCAATCGGACGACGAGGAAACAGAAATAAAACTACAGACCAAGCGTCCAGACGACTTTGACTTTTTGGACCCCGCCAAAATAAGCGGGCTCACACAGGGAACCACCAAACTGATGTCTACGCAAAAAGATTTGTTTACCTTTATGAACTCTATTACGCCCTTTATCGAAAACGCAAAAAAAATGTTAAAAGATGTGGATGTTGCCAAATTAACGGCGGACTCAAAAAAATAAACAGATGAATAGATGTTTTTTGTAATTTGTAATTTGTATTCCAATGTAATATATGCGAGTTTATTTACGGCATATCGGACAATTTCGTAAATATCGCTCTTCCAAGTATTTTTTATTACGACGGTCGTTCCATTCATACCATTCATCGTGGTAACTACTGATTAAAGGGTAGTCGTGTATCCATTTGTCATTTTCTATGAGGATGTCTTCATAGTATTCCTGTTCTATTTCTGGGTAAGGGAAGGTCGGCTCCCCGCTATTATCCCCATAATAGCACCGTTGGAAGCAAGGAATGCACACATAATGCTCACAATTCAGATGCATTACGCATTTTGCGGTTTCCAAGCATACTGGGCATTCCAGGTCGTTCTGTTCGCTTATTTCTAATATTTTGCTCCCAAAAGTTACATCGCACGAGGTGCACAAATAATCCCCTTTACTATCAAACCACCACCTACCCAGGATGTGGTCGCATACTTCATAGTTTTTGCATTTGATTCCACCCCCATAGTCCGGTAAATGGTAGTCATCGTAGGCAACATTGTTTTGTTCATATATCAAATCTCGTTCTCTTACTCTTGCTTGTTCCATAGAGTCAAATGGGACCACGTTATCGTATTGTTATATATATATTTGATATACATATAACAAGCATAATTCTTTCAATTTTTTAAACCCAGTATACTAACTGTGACACGCCATTTTGCACAAGCTCGCGCTCTGTATACACTTTATTCGCAGATTGTGTTTGGTCTCCACTCAGCAACCCAACCCCCTCAATAATGATATTATAATTGTCAATGTTGGTTTCATCAATCCCCATTTCCGTCATAAACAGCTTCACGTCAATCTTCAAGTTGGTTGTTCCCGTCAAACATCGCGGGCAATGTATCTTGGCCCTGTCAATGCCGAACCAAAATGCGCTCCCTGCGTAATCGGTTTCCTTGTCCAGCAGCTTGCCCTTTTCGCAAACATATGCGTTAATCTCTACGGATTCGGGTGGGATTGGAATATCAGACAGCTCAATCCACGTGTTTTTGTTTATTTTGATAATGGATATTGACTCCTGCACGGTGTATGGGCTGGTGTGAAAGTCAATAATGATGCATTTGTTTGCGTTCGGCTCCTTTTCCCAAACCGTGTCAATCTTGTCGTAATAATAAGGAAACTTTACCAAGTCTATTACGTCATTTACGTGAGCATAGGTATTGGTATCGTTACGCCATCCCCACTCGTAGGTAGTCCAGTCGTGGGAATACGTGGTCTTGTTTCCAAACGGCGCGCAAAGCTCTTTGGCGGTGGCACTGGTCATATACCTTGGATAAATCGGGTGCGAAAAGCGGTTGGTGATTTCATAGGTCCAATTCCAATAATAACGGTCCATATTGCAGTGATGGAGCCAAAATATCGGGTCAAACGCGGAAATGTCCACGCTGGACATATTCCCATTTTTCCCGCCAATAATATCGTGCAAGCTGTTATGCGGGATTTCTAGCGGGGTATAATTCACTTTGTTCCCTGCAGTAGAGCTAAACATCTCATAATTCGGAGCACACATTGCACGTCCGAGTTCTTTGCGAACGACATTGAGCTGCATACGCTGTTTTCGTGTAGTGGGAGACAAAAACCCATTTCGCGTGGTGTTGGTTCGAACCCCATTCACGTAATAATAGGCTCTTGAGAGCGGGTTTTCTATAGTAATGTGTTTCCCTTCGTAAAGCACTTTAATCTCGTGGTCGTTCATAAAATGGTAATCCGCCGAAAAGTCCGTCAGGTCTATCCAGGGCAATGTGACATACGATTTGTCCGAGGATTCGTTGTATTTGTTGAGCATTAGCTCAAACTGAAACACGTATGGAGCGTGCCACGCAATAAAGGAATACACGCTATGCTTGCAGTAAAATGGTTCGCCAGTTTGGCC
>Ga0194133_10004026_pt1 | contig 20213 bp, 14 predicted proteins | sample TA2KigOf40mmetaG_FD_155448 | JGI IMG/M metagenome (GOLD analysis project Ga0194133, IMG submission 155448) | Freshwater microbial communities from Lake Tanganyika, Tanzania - TA2015055 Kigoma Offshore 40m | ecosystem: Environmental > Aquatic > Freshwater > Lake | place: Tanzania: Lake...
AGCGACAAGAACAAACATGCAGGTACCACCGTCTGTTGCAGTTCTTGGCGCCTTCTCGCTCAATGATGCGACTGCGTATCCCTGGTTCGCACCTGCAGGCTTTACACGTGGCGCGTTGTTCAGCGTAATTGAGTCACAGGTAAAGCTCAGCCGCGCAAACATGGACACGCTCTATGACGCTGATATCAATCCAATCACAAGCTTCCCTGATTCCGCCGGCGTCGTCGTCTTCGGCCAGAAGACGCTGCAGAGGGCACAGACATCTCTCGACAGAGTCAACGTACGTCGTCTTCTGATTGCAATTAGACGGCGCGTTCGTAGAATTGCAGAGTCGTTCATCTTTGAGCCTAACAGGGCTGAGACATTGGCCCGATTCTCGAAGCTCGTCACACCGGTTCTTCAGCAGATTCAGTCGCAGAACGGTATCGATAGATTCAAGGTGCAGATCGACACATCGACGACAACGCAGGCTGACATTGAGAACAATACAGTTCGTGGCAAGATCTTCGTTCAGCCAACGCGCGCGGTTGAATTTATCTCGCTCGACTTCGTTATCTCAAATCAAGGCGCCAATATCTAAGACTGCTCGACGAGATCTCTCAGAGGCCGCTCATTGAGCGGCCTTTTTTAATTCATACAGCGATACGTCACATCCCCAGATCTTCACTAGCGACGTGCCGGCGGTGCCAGAAATTTTATGCCTTGCAATCCGCTGGTGTCCATCTGTCCACCAGTACCGAGGCTCCAGATCTCGTGTGTGAAGAAAACCCGCTCTAGCGCATATTTCATCTAGGCCTAGTCTCTTGTCGACTGCGTAGACAATGCTGTCTGACTCGCAGGTATTGAAAACGTAAGATGCAATTTGTCTTAAGACAGCACTAGATCCGGCGCCAGAGATATTGCAGAATCGAACTAGCTCGATTGCACCCTTATGAGCTCGATGACGCGGCCGTCTAAATCCTGCGTATGCTATTTCTTTGTCGCCCGACAAGACTGCAATATTAATGCACGTATCTGTGTCGCCCTCTACGCAGAGCTGCGAAAACACATGACTCTTGCGCTTAGAGTCGATAAGCACGCAGCGAATATCGTCATGATCATCAAGGAGTTGCTTCTCTAGCGTCAACATCCGGATGTGACTCATGCATGCATTTTTTCTATCTCGCCACTCATCCTCGAAAAGATGAAGTAATGTCACACCGACACTGTTGCAGTCAGCACTTTTCTGTGCATGGTACAGACGACGCTTGAATATTTCGGAGTGAAAATACAAGCTGTTGTACTCCACCGCCGTCATTGACCCTGGCATGAAGATGTCGACGAAGTCAGGCGGTATAATAAAGTCTGCGGCAACTTGAGTGTCCGGATCGATGCTTCTTGCAAACCGGTAAATTTCAATGTGAGACTTTGATCCTGCGGGATCACATGCGCTACAGACATTGTTGAAGAGCTCAAGTGCGCTTTTTTCCTGCAGACTTCTACAGGCCTTACACCTCAGGGTGAATTTAGGTGTCGAATCATTTGATTTTTCAATGAACTCAAACCCGGGGGCGCACGAGGACACAAGGTTTCGTGTATCTTCTACACTCAGCGCTTCAATACGAGCAGCCTTTGTCCCGTGACCTGTATGCCTACGACCTGCTCCTGCAATATGTTTCCTATTTTCATCACACACGGATCTTTGTTCAACCCTCTTGACTGTCTTGTTGTGTCCCCTCACAAAGTTTCTAAATCCCTTGTTCCACGAAATGAGTTTAGTTTCCGTGTCGCAGGATCCACAGAGGCATTTGGGACGTGACAACCCGTGAGTCGCTACATATGCATGCTCTAGCGACTCGAATCCGTGTTCGATCATGTGACACTTAAATCGACTGGTATCTTTATAACAGATAGGACATTTCATCGGACTTTAGCCTCAAATCTAACTATTGATCCGTCACATCTTTTCTCAATTAAAGCGCGGCAAAACATACTTATTTGTATGACACGCGTGTCATTGACACAATGGAGAAATTAAAATGGCAGAAACACTCTCAGTTACGGACATGTTGCCAAATAAGTTTGAGCCTAAGCGCAAGTTTAGGTGGGTCTTTGCGATTGAAGGCATCGATGCATTCTTGATGAAGACGGCCGCAAGACCACAGATGCAGACAACAGAGCAGGAAATTCCCTTTATCAACTCGACACGCTACCTGGCGGGCAAGACGAAGTTTGGAACAATCGCATGCACACTTTACGATGCAATTGCACCTTCAGGCGCCCAGCAGGTCATGGAGTGGGTTCGTACACACTACGAGTCCGTTTCAGGTCGATCAGGTTACGCTGACTTCTACAAGAGAGACTGTCAGCTTAAGCTGCTAGATCCTGTCGGCACTGTCGTTGAGCTCTGGGACATCAAGGGTGCTTTTATTACGGACGCACAGTTCGGCGACCTTGATTACGGGTCTGAAGATCCTACAGAGGTTTCATTGACTCTCCGCTTCGATAACTGCGTCCTTCAGTACTAATTTGCGTCAGTAGTTTACACGACGATATAGGCTCCACTATTATTATTTGTACTAGCATTTATTGATAGTGGAGGCCTACTTTGTCTGACAATTCTAGAGAAAATAGAAATGAAGTTTTTGGCGCCACACCGCCTGTTGGTGTGGCGACACGAAACGTAATGCGTGATGATTTTGGCATGGAGGTACCTGTCGAGACAGTACCTCTACCATCGGCTGGAGCGATCTATCCTGCCGGTTCACCGGTCTCAGGACGCGACACAGTTGACATAAGGTGCATGACAGCAAAGGAAGAGGACATTTTGACATCTAGGGCCCTTATTAAGAAGGGCACAGTCATTACAGAGCTTCTAAAGTCATGTCTCATCGATAAGGAAATTGAACCGGACATGCTAATTGCTGGTGACAGGAACGCAATTATGACAGCGATCAGAGTCACAGGATACGGAGCCGACTACACAGTCGATGTCGATTGTCCTGCATGCGGCGAAAAGTCAAAGCAGAACTTTAAACTAACAGATCTTCCTATTAGGCGGCTCGAAATTTCGCCTGTTGAATTTGGAAGGAATCTCTTTGAGTTTAGGCTGCCCGCTTCAGGCAAGACAGTGCAGTTTAAATTCTTGAACGGCAAAGACGAGCTAGACATTGCTGTTACAGCTGAGAGAAAAAAGAAGCAAGGACAACAGACTGACAACTTAGTTACTCAGAAACTGATGTACTCTGTCGTCGCTGTTGACGGACTTACCGATAAGGTTAAGGTCCAGTCATTTATTAGAAACATGCCGGCCAGAGACTCTCTTGCTCTCAGAAAGTTTATGGATGCCAATGAGCCCGGCATTGACATGAAGTCATGGATGACATGTCCTAGCTGCGATGAGACGTCGGAGGTGAGACTGCCGCTAGGCGTAAGCTTTTTTTGGCCTGACGGTTGAAAACTGCCAGGAATACAAGGAAATTTACCTTGAGCACGTCTTTCTTCTAATGTACTATATGGGCTTTAGCTACATTGAGGCACATAATATTCCTATGTGGCAGAGGTTCTGGTTTATCGATAGAATAAACAGAGAATTCAAGAAGACCGATGGCTCCTCCAGGGCGGCACATCAAAATTCGCCCGACATGAGAGCAATGCAAAACAAGAGCCGTGCTCAAGTTCCGTCAAAACTTCGTAGATTCACATAATTTTTGTCATCATACTTAGTGCTAACAGGAGGCGACATGTCAAAAAGTGAATCTAAATTTGAAGTTTTGGCTGCCAGATACATTATGGGTGAGTGCAAGACAGTCGACTTTGCAGGACCGAAAGAGAGGGTAGAGTGCATTGTCGAAGCCCTTAGAGAGAGCAGAAGATTGTACATTGCGCTCGAAGATGAAAGCGTGAGCCTAGCAGAAGTTCTAAAGATTGTCGCATCCAAGAATAATGCGGCTCAAAAATTTAAAAAAGTCACGGGTAGAAACTGGCATTTTTAACAAGAATCTATTTATCTAAGAGGAACTTGTTAGATGGCCGCACCACCGACAAATACACCTGTAACCACTGATCAAGTTGAGATCCAGCAGAGGCTTAACGAGGTCTTGACAGCAAGAATTGCTACACTTGAGAAATCAAATAGCGCTCTGTCAAAGCAGGTGGAGCTGCTAGCTGCTCTATCACAGCGGGCAAATGAAGCAGGTAATTCACTGTCTTCAAATTCCAACGCTATCGAGAAAGTTGGCAAAGCTCTAGAACAAAACGCCAAGAATGGCAAGGCTGCCAGCAAGAGTCTTACTGAAGTCTCAAAGACCTTAAAAGACACAGGTAGGAACGGTCGTGCAGCTGTCAACGTATTTACAGCCATGTGGCAGGGGCTCAAGAATATTGCATCTGTGGGGAAGACGACCGCAGGACTTCTCTTAAATATCGTGAGTGCCGCTTATAAAGTAGGGCGCGCAATTGTTTCTATGCCTTTTGCCATGTTCAATGGATTGGTTGAGATGGCGAACAGCCTTCCAAGCGGCCCAAATCCAATTGTCGCTCAGCTTGAACAGATAAGAGCTGCGTTTGGTGACCTCGCCTCAAATGAGGGTAAGCTTGTTTCCGGATCCCTAAAAGAAGTCAGAGGCGAGCTTAGAGATCTAGGTGGTACAGGACTCTCAGTCGCGAGAGTGTTTGGCCCAGGACCAGAAGGTGTCGCCGAGGCAATGAAGGCCTTCCAGGAGATTTCAACCGCTCTAGGCTCGAGCCTTAATCGAATGCAGGACGACCTCAAGGGAAACATACCTGAGCTTATCATGCTCACCAAGGGTTTTACAGGCAGCGCCGAAGCGACAGCCGCAATGCTCAAGCATGCCAAGTCCTTTGGAGAAGATGGAACAAAGTACATTATACGAGCGACCGAGATTGCTCAAAAAATGGGCAAGCAGTACGGTGTCAGCTCAAAGGTCATTGGCAAGTCTGTCGGTGAAATGTCGAAGGATATTTCCAACTTTGGCAATCTCTCAGTCGAAAAAATGACAGCTGCCGCAGTTTATGCCGCCAAGCTTGGAATTGAGATTCAAGATCTTGGCGGCGTCATGAACAAGTTTCTTAACTTTGAGGACGCTGCCAAGGGTGCTGCTGAAATGGCACAGGCATTCGGCATGAATGTTGACGCGATAGAGCTGATGAAGGGTGGTCCCGAGGCGATCGAGGCAATGCGCAAGTCCTTCTTTGCGTCAGGAAGGTCACTAAAAGAGCTGGGCACTGCAGAGAGAAAATATTTTGAGCAGATTTCTGGTTTAACTGGTGCTTCTTTTGAAGCAGCTTTCTCCGCAGAAAATCAGAGTCTTGCATATGACAAAGTAGCAGAGTCCGCAGAAGATGCCGGTAGTGTTCAGGAAAATCAGCTTAAAGTCATGAAGGAGCTGGCAAAGAGCATCGAGAGATTCGTGGGTTCTGGCGGTGAAGGATTTAAGTCCTTCCTGGAAGCCATGTCCAAGGGCTTTACAGACGGATTTATGCGCGCCGGTCCCATGTACAGAATGCTCAAGAACATTAGGCGCGCGATGCGACAGGTCTACTGGGCATTTAGAGAAATTGGATCAATTTTCGTCAAAAATTTTCCTGGCTTAAGTGAATTTGCCGAAACATTTGGAAGTATTTTTAGCTGGGAAAACGTCGCAGCCAAATTGGCAACATTTAAGGGACATTTCACGGCTTTCATGAGTGACCTATCCGATCCGTCTAAACGAGGATCGGCCGTCCGAATATTTGTTGACAAGATTAAAGAAATGTTTAAGAATTTCTTTAATCCTGATGTCGTCGGAGGCTTACAAAGCAGTGGAACCAAGATAAAGGACACACTTAAGGCAGTATTTGTAGGTCTTGCTACTGTCGGCATTGAGGGGCTTGCGTCGATGTTGAGGTCATTGACAGAAATGCTTCGAGATTTTAGTAAGCCAGGTGACTCTCCCATTACAACTGCAATCATGGGTCTCATGAGCACAATTGGAGAGCTCTTTTCGATGCTTTGGGATGTTGTCAAGCCTAGGCTTCTTGAACTAGGGTCTGCGATTAAGCAGTGGTTCTCGGAGACACTTCCAAAATTTCTAAGTGACATAGACCCAACAGGCGTCGCTCGAGGAATTTATGACTTCTTCGCAAATAAAGGTGGCACGATGGCGATTGGTACTGCAGCGCTTGTAGGCCTGGCGCCACTTGGCAAGATTCTAGTTGATGGAGCAGGTGGTCTCCTGCGCGGCGCTGCCACAGCAATCGGAGAGCTAATTACAAATTTAATGATTAAAAAAGTTGCAGCACAAGGAGCAGCAGCTGCTACCGCGACAGCGACCGGTGCAATTGGTGCCGCTGCCAGTACTGCTCCTGCATTGCAGACCGCGATTCCGCCAATAAACTACGGTAGCATCGCGAGACTATTGGTAGGCCTAGCCGGAATAATGATAGCTGCGACTTTGCTAATGCGAGTACTCTCTCCCGTTGTTGAAAAAATTTCCACAGAGTCACTAATAAAAATGGGAGCCATCACGCTTGGTGTCATTACACTAATGACTATTTCCGCCGGTGCTCTCTTTGTCGCTCAAAAAGCTATGGCAGCCGGAGGCAAAGGCTTCGCCGGCATGTTGCCTGTAATCGCAACACTGGGTGCTGTTGTTCTTGCAACATCACTTGTTGCGCTCGGAATGTATAAAATCTTAGAGTCGGTCGACGCACAAAAACTAGAAACCCTGACCGGCGTGGTTGTAAAACTTTTTGCTTTTGGTGCAGCTGCATTTGTCGGTCTTGCTGGGATTGGTGCAATTCTTGCAGGCCCACAGGGTCTCTTTATTATGGGCGGAGCTTTGCTTGGCGGCATAGTAGTTTTTGATACATTACTAGGACTGGTACTCGCTGTCGTTCCAGTCATAAAGGCTCTAGAGAAGCTGCCGATAGCAGATGTCGATTCGCTAGAGAAGAGAGTTAAGATATTTGAGAGCATTGCAACGCTAGGAATTCAAGCCGGCGCGAATATTGGAAAAATTGTTGACAGTGTCCCCAAGGGCGGCTTGTTTACGTCTCCCGAAGATGACGCACGAATCTTTAGAGAATCGATGGAGTCGGTTGCCACGCTAATGAATGCGGCAAACAAACCTATAGAAGACTTGAAAGAAATTATACTAAAGTTTTTTGATTCTCTAAAGGGAATAGACCCCGCAATTCTAGATGCAGGTTCTCGATTGATGTCCTCGGTGCTTCCTCCCATAGTTAGACTGATGGTCATAGGACCAGAGCTCTTTAACACCCTGATGAGTCAAGCCGGGACAAACTCAAAAGGAAAAATTGACAGTCAAAAGCTCGAGAAATTGACGATTATTTTTAAAAGTTTTATGGCGCCCCTCGGTGATAAACAGTTTATTACAGCTGTTAGTGAAGCGCTGAAGGGCATGATCGTACTTGCTAACGATAAAACGCTGTTCCAGGCGGCTGACAGGGGTTTCGACACGAGGGTCAAGAGAATTGGAAATATTCTCAACACAATGGCAGGTTTTACAAATCTAGTTGCACCGCTTGTGCAGATAGCAGATAAATTTTTAGGCGCTGGCCCGGGAGATGCCAAAGGAAAAATACAAGAAATGATGGCTACGATCGGAGACTTAGTCTCAATAATTCCTGCGTCAATTCCTAAGCTTGTCGATTCTCTAGTCAATGCCACAAAAAATGAAACCTTGAAGGGCATGTCTATCGATGAAGTCAAGAAGTCTGTCGAGAAAGTGAAGGAAATTTTTGGCTTGACAGAAAATCTTAAGACGTTTGTCGGTACAGTGTTGAAAACGATTAGTGTCGAAAAAATGGGCGCCGCAGAGTCAGGCGCCGCAGAGTCAGGCCCGGAGTTCGAGGAGACTGCTATTAAGTTGCCCGAATTAACTAAAGCAATTAATGCAATTTTTTCCAAAGATCTAGAACGTTCAGTCAATACAATGATTGGATGGGTCAGCATGATTAATACCGGTAAAATTACAAAAGATGATGCAACTGCAATAACAGCAATTTTTGCTTCAATGAGCGATATAGGCGCGGGCCTTGAGGGCTTAAACAAATCATTAAAAAGTGTCGACCTTGGAAAGCTAGGTAATATAGAGATATTTAGTAATGCGATTATGCTTGGAGGCTCCCTCGGCAATATGATCTATAGGTTGAGCGCTCTTGACCAAATTGGTCTAGTGGCAGCTCAACAGAATGCAGCAAAATTTGCTATAATAACACCACATATTGCAACGGCGATCGATTATCTCTCTAAAAACACGGGCGGCATTGCCGGAGTAGCAGAGTCTTATATGCAAGTTGTCGACAAAATTGTCGAGCTTGACACCAGATTTAAGGACTCAAAGACATTTGAACTAGCAACCGAGCTAAATGACTTGTTGTCTAAGAGCAAAGAGATTAAGGTCAACACGGAGGGCGTTGTTTATCATATTAATCTCCAGCTCAAGATTGACTCTGAGAAATTCGCTGAAAGCCTTGTAGAAACTGATAAGGTCAAAACAATCTTACGTACACAATAAATTTTAATACTTAGCTCAAGGGGTCTTGAATGAGTGAAAATCCTTATAATCGTCTTGACTTGCTGTTCGAGCTGCTGATGGCTGAGTGCGCAGAACCGGTTCAGGATTTTTGCCGCGGCGAACTTGAAGAGGCCAGGGCCGCCTCGCGAGGCATTAGAAATATGCTCGACAGCATAACACAGGATCCAAAAGCGTTCGAAAAATTTGTTGCACATTTTGAAAAGAGAGAAGGACTTTGAGCGACAACACCCAGCGACCAAAAAGAGCTTTAGGCGAATCGGCGACTGACGAGCCTGAAAAACTATACGTTCCTGGGTTTTATGCCGGAACTAATGATGTTATACCTCCGCTTCCTGCTGGAGTTGACAGCATTGGAGATGGCGCCTCGAGCGATTTGAGCCGGCGCTCAATAGAGACACTTTCCGACTACTTAGGTCGTCTGACAACAGGAGACATTGCGCACCAGCCAGACCGCCGCTTCAACAAGAGCAATACATTTGCTGTTAGCACAGAATTCAATAGTGCGCCTATCGGCAGCAAGGAGCCTAGTAGGTCATCTGTCGAGGGTGCCAAGACCGACATAGAAGAGTCGGGATTTACACTCGGCACTTTTATTGACACAGTACGTGAGAGCGACGCCGCCAATCGCGATCAGGCTGCTAACCGCTTCGAAAAGACGAGCACCAGCCACTACGGTTCTAACTCGCAGTCTTTCAATCCATTTGTCGAGGGTAATCCGCCGCTTATTGACAAGACTGCAGGACGTGATGGTCACACTCTCTTGCCATCAATACGAGAGGAAAAAAAGACAGAAGCATCAGTTGGCGCCCCAGCGATTTTTTCTGAGACTGATATGCTTCGTTCTACGGAGGCGCAGCGCAGAATATCATATGTTCTCCGCAACAATCGATTTAATCCTTACGACAGTACCCCCTTCATGAGAGACCATGAGATTGTCTCCGACGAAAAGGGCACGAGATCTGGGGCGACAAAGCAGGGCGTTCTCGGGAAGTACATTAAAGATGCAGAGTTTATTCTCTCAGAAGATTTGAAGAGTGTTGGTAGCGAGCTCATAACAGCTGCTACGGGGCAGGATGATCTTAGAGAAGCACTTAATCCTGATGGGTCGATTGACTGGGGCAACCTCCTGAGTCTCACGAAACTTACGGGATGGGACAGTGTTGAGTCTAGAAAGATGAGAGCGGCATTAACGCCGGCCGGTCAAAAATTACTTGCACAAGACGCGGGTGTGAAAACTAGTCTACTCACAAGCGAAGACGACGGCAAGCGGCGTTCATATGGAACGCTCAACAGTTCGCTAGAGCCATTTTCAGGTGCCTTTCCCGTCAGCATGGTTGTCAATACTTTAATAGGTGGCGCGTCTCTCATTACTTTTTCATTGGCAATAGCAGGATTAGTCCAGCCTTTTGCCAACCGCGATGACGAAGGTAGTGTTCCCTCAGGAATTCACCCTAGGCTTTTGACGTTTGGTAGACACACGATGATTAGTGACTTTAATTCTCAAAAACTTATGCAGCTTTTTAGAATACCTCAAATAGAGCATGATTTTGATCTCTGTCTGGTCGCAGGCATTCTTAGTTTTTATGGAATTACAGAGCTTCCTGACTTCGTTGCAAAATCAAAACCTGATTTTCCAAGCATTAGTGACGTCAAGGACAAAATTAAAGAGGGCGCTAGTCTAAACATACTCGATAAATTTATTAGCATTTCTACGACTGCAGGATATTATTCTGTCATTACGCGGGCTGCAGCGAGAGATGTCAAACAGATAACGAAGGCATGGGGCAAAATAGGAGACCTAAATTTTGCCGATGCCACTGTTCAATTTTTTAGCCTCATAGAATCCATTGTCGAGTCTACGACGTATAAATTTCTTATGACAATGGTCGCCTTGGGTGACAAGATGATTTCAAGCATCGAGGGTCATCCAACACTCTCAATCGAGCTAAATCCAAGACCTCTGGACGGTCCTGTTTCAACAATTAGATACAATCGAAATGCTGCAGGAAATATTACATGGAGAAATTCTTCAGTAAATTCGGCCTTTGTCCTGCCTCAAAGAATAAGTAAGGCTGTCGAGAGGGCAAGAAATTCCGACGCGCAAGGTCCAGCAGATGCTACAGGTAAGTCCGGTGGACTTTTTGGAAACAATAAGCTGAGCAACATAGAGAAATTAGGCGAGTTTCCTGCGGACAGAATGGATGACCAGGCAGTTGCCGTGATGGAAGATTCTCTCAACGCGGAATATATGCCTTTTTACTTCCACGACATTCGAACAAATGAATACATTGCCTTTCATGCGTTTTTGACGTCTCTTGATGACTCCTATGCAGCAGATTATACTAGCACCTCTGCATATGGGAGAGGTGATGATATTAAGATCTACAGTAAGACTACACGAACGGTAGGCGTTAAATTTATTGTTGCGGCAACAAACAAAGATGACCTTAGCGAGATGTATTGGAAAATTAACAAGCTTGTCTCACTTGTCTATCCACAATGGTCTAGAGGTCGTTCAGTCATTAGTGGCGAAGGTGAGTTTGCCGATAAATTTATACAACCCTTCTCGCAAATACCTACAGCTTCTCCCCTTGTGCGTCTTCGCGTTGGAGATGTCCTTACCTCCAATTACTCTAGATTTAATCTCATGAGACTCTTTGGTATCGGAGAAGATTCTTCTGTCTTCAATCTGGCCGATCCGATCACGACGAAGGTAGTCGACGAAGAAAAAAAGAAAGATGCTGACAAAGAGTACGAAGAAGAACGATCTGCGGAAATTGAATTTCAAGCGCTTAAGTTTGTAGACCCAGGCGGAGATGACGCAACTCAGCGCCAACAGATTGCTACGATGATCGATCTAGTCAAGCGACGTTTAAGCAGTTTTAGGAATCTTGATGAGCGCACTGTGACAGACATAGCCAATAGACTGTCTAGCGTTAGCGTCGATGATAATACTAAATTTGGATTTACAATTGGCGACATCATTAAGATCGATCCGACACACGGCGCAGGAAATAAGGGTTACTTCCCGAGAGACAGCGAGGGAAGACTGAGAATGCGAAAACGCAAAAAAACTACACTCAAGGAGTATGATGCAATAGCGCATGCGGAGCAAGGGGGGCTTGGACGTCTCGGAGGTAGCCGAGCCACGAGTGCGACGTTCACTGGGGGGTCCTTTGATGGGCTGGACGTCCCGCCTGAAGACGTCGCCGAGGTGGAACTGCGAGGAAGAGTCACTAGAGAAGAAACTATTAGTGTCCCTCCTGGCCCTGCGGACAGACTTGTTAATTACACGAATGCCTCGATTGGATTTGACTTTAAGGTCATCGCAAGAATACCTGATGCGTATAGCTCAAAAATTCAAAATGAGGTAAATTTTCAACAACATGTTGCCGGAGCGCCGAGATCTGGTGATTCATTTGGCGGTGTCGAAACAGAAAGAGCCCTAGAGAGTCAGTATGGAAATAGCTCCGATGAACGCGCAAAAAACTTTTATGGGACAATGGCATACCTCATACAGGCAATACCTGGAAGCGCCGCAGACAATCATTTAGCAAAACTAGGAGTTCCGGCGTCACTACGATATCATAGAGTGCTTCACTCACAAATTCGACGAATTGCATCGACTGTCAAGAAGACAGCGACCGAAGATCTGCTGATTGACAAAATAGTAACTGAAGGAGCAGATCGTTTTAGAAATTTCTTTGACCCCAAAAATAACTACATCATAAGATCATTTGAGAGCACAATGGGCAGAGGTCTGGCCGGATTCGTCACGCAGCTTGGTATTGAATGGAAGCTCAATGACAGCACATGGGACATAGATCCCGGTCAGCGAGCTCCGAAACTAGTCGAAATTAATATTAGCTTCGCTCCAATACATGATATCCCAATGGGTCTAGACAGTGCTGGAATGATGCGGTCACTTCCCTATAATGTCGGTGAAAAATCAAATTCTCTTGCGGGCGATCCTATAGGAACATTTCCGGAAATAGACACGAAAAATATTGCCGCAACTCAAGTAGACACAGACTTTGCCACTGAGGCGAAGGACGCAAGAGAGGCGGCAAAACAATTGAAGGGTGCCAACAGTGTCACGCAAGGAATCTTAAGTAAGGCTAAGGGCTTCGTATGACGGTCTCTAGATACAGTAGGACTCCGGCGATTAAGAACGGCATTCAGCTAGGCACCACCAGTGTCACACGTGTGCTCTACGAAGGCGCAAGAAATGGAAATATTTCCACCTTCGATTACGTTGTCAAGGAGGGCGAGCGCCTAGATCACTTGGCCGGTCGATACCTCGGCAATGGTGATCTCTGGTGGGTTATTGCTGCAACCAGCGGAGTTGGCTGGATGATGCAGGTACCCGCCGGAACTCGAGTAAAAATTCCTGAGAATGTTGACCAAGCCATGGCATTTGTGAGCTAATATGGCGGCAGGTAAAAAAGCTCTCGATGAGATCATTGCGCGTCTCGGAAAGTACTTTGGGGTCGTCTCAAAGAGCGCATTCCTCAGCCACGCTGCCAAAGGTCTCGTTGCAAATGGGCTTCGAAATGATGGAACTTTTGAGCTTGAGGCAAATAACTTAGGTGAGACTCTGCTGAGCATGCAGGAAGGCGGACTTGCTACCTGTGATCTCATACGCCAAATCAACGAATCTTTTGGCCCGAGCGCGCAGCAGACAGAAGGAAAAACCCTAGCAGACTACTTTCGAATTACATACGAGCAGAGTGGTTTTGAAGAGGCAGCAAATTGTATCGCCGTCCATGGGCACACGGCGGGTGCAAAGAGAGCAGACCAGGGAACAGACGTTGCCGACGGCATCTACTCGATTAGAAAAGTTCTGGGCGGTTTAACCGAATCGAATGTCATTAACAAGACGCCGTCAAATCCAAACAAGGAGACATCTCCTTCGCTCTCCGTCGTGCAAGTTTTTCCTGTGACCTTAACACCCGCCAACCGCGACACAGGATCTGTCGCGATACTTCTCAATGCAATTTCAACACTTGAGCTCAGCAGAGCCGTCCCATTCATCGATATTGTCTCAATATCAAGGACACCAATGCTGACAAACACGGGCAATGGAACTCGAATAAGTCAGATGTCGCTTGGGCAATTTTTGCTCGGCAACGACAATGTGAGCGGCGCAGCTGCATCTTTGGCCGGCGCAGTTGACTCTGCCGTCTTGCGAGACCCACCTCCGCCTTTAGATCCTAGCGACCCGGCCCCAAAGAAAGATGTCTTTATTCACCCATTTGGCACAGCCGGCATGGAGTTATTCACCTCGCCCCAGACACTGGTAAATGCCAATGAAGTCCACAATGAATTTGACAGTATTGAGCAGACAAAGTTTAACACACTGACCGGAGAAGACGCCGAGCGGCCAATTCATGCTGGAGGAAAGCGGGCCACGCCTGTCATTGATAGATTCCGCCCACTAATGTCCCTCCGAGAATTTAAGGTGAGCGTCGCTTCGACAGGGTTTGGCATGATGGGATATAAGTCTGCAGACCTAGTGGTTGTCCTGCACGATAGGTCACGTTTGGCCGAAGTAGCAGCATTTGTCAAGCCAGATGCATTTAATCGCAACCATTTCTTAATCGAATATGGCTGGGCTCACCCTGACAACAAGGTGCATGAGTTTCGGCCTCTAGGCAGCTCAACGAATCTTAGGGCGCTAGAGGACGATTTGAGCGCCAATCTCATGGGTCTCTTTCTTTCACACATGAGGTGCAAGGAAAAGTACCATGTTGTCAACTCATCCTTCAGCTTTGACGAGGCAGGACAGGTGACAATCAACATAAAGCTGGCGATGCTTGGCGGCCAGGATAATCACCTGACGAACATTGGCAGCGGCGGTGAAGTTGAAGAGCAGGTAAAGGCGATTAGAAAACTGACCGATGCAGTGTCAGAGATCAGAAAGAAAATTCAGTCTGGCGACGGCGGCTCAGAGGACGTATTGGGCGATGGAAATATTTTAAATATTGCTTCATCTGCCGAGTCTGCCACCAGCATCAAGAAGGAAGACATTCAAAAAATTCAAAAGTTCTTAAGTAAGAACAAGGGCAAGTCTGAAGTAATTGAGATTGAGACGCTCAAGGAAGTGATCGTAGACCTCTTGGGACCCAAGGGCGACGGAACCGGTGCGAAGATTGGAAAGCTTAAAGACACGATACAGGCTGAAGTGAAGCGTAAGATGGAGGCAGTTAAAAGCAATTACGACCCTTGGCTCCGGACAAGCTATAATCTTTCTGACAAAGCTATTAATGATAAAAACTCTAGTGAGTACGTGTCGCTAGCAAAAATATTTACCATCTTCTTAGGCATGCCGCTAGCAGACACAAAAAAATTTGACGATGTTCAGCTGTACTTCTATGCCTTTAATGAGAAGGCGTCATTTGCTAAGGATATGAATATTGCACAATTTCCGATCAAGAAAGACGACTTTGAGAAGATGATCTCAAATGAACTGAAGGTCGAGGCAAATATGCCTATCGGAAAATTTGTTCTGTTTTTCAACAATGCATTTATTTCAGACCAGGGCGCGCCCGGCTATGGAATGACAAGCATTTTTACGGATCGCGATCCTGAGAATCTCACAAAGAGGAAGATCGCCAAAAAGTTTGAGAATGACGGAACCGCGATGTTCGGTGAGAAGCAGAAGATTCTCAAGGCTGCCTATGGCGACGGTGAATCCCTCGACTTCAAACTTCCTTCGCTAAAGGTGAAGCTGGAGGCCGTCCCTGCTACAGACAAGACTGAGGGCGACGTCTCGTCAGGTGTCAGCGGCGCAGAGAAGACAATATTGAGGATTCATGTATTTGATAGTCAGGCCAGCTCATTCACGTGTCTGTCTGCTCTCCTGTCGGCTGCTCGCCGCGATCAAATGGGTGTTGTGACAAAGTCTGCAGGCAATGTCGTCAACAAGAACACGTCTTCTCCTGATCACACTGAGCAATTTTTTGCACACATAAAAGAGGCATATGAGTCAGGTCTTCTAGAGCCTATTCCAATTCACACTGGAAAGAAGCTCGACGACGGAATGCGCACGCCCGAGGAGGCGGCCGGAGGAAAAAGTAACTTTAGAATTAAGGGCGGCTTTCCTTCGCTCAAGAACTTCATAATGAGAACGATGCCGTCTGCCAAATACGGTTCCCAGAACTCAGGAATCCTTAAGGCGAATGTTCAAAGCATGCAGAATGCGCTCCTTTCGACGATAAACATGCAGCGTCAAGGGCTTAGGCCGGGCGATGAGCCCCAGAGCAAGCGAGACGCTGGTGTTCCAATGACCGTGCATCCTGTCGAATGTTCAATTGAGACAATCGGCTGCCCTGCTTGGGAGTTTGGCCAGCAAATATTTATTGACTTTGGCACCGGCACCTCTATCGACAACATGTACACAGTGACGGGCATCGATCACTCATTAGGTCCTGGAGATTTTAGGTCTAGCATCAAGCTCACGTCCAACCTCGCCTGGGGCGTCTACGAGTCAATGGTCGATAGGGTCATGCAGGCACATGCCGTCATCGTCGACGCAGAGAGCAGCAAAAAGAGCTCTTAGCATTCCTGTCTTCTTGCTCTAGAAAATTTGTAAAATTAGTGTCGAGCGCCCTATGCTTTGCTAGATGAACATCGCACTACATAAGAGCATGCTCGGAACGTCTAGGCACATCATGAGTGCGCCCGAGGGCTTTGTGCTCGTCGACGACATACCCCCAGAGGTTTGGACTGTAGGCGATCCTAGCGCTCATCTTCGAGTCGAAGACCTGTCAGCACTTTTTGACGAGCCTCTGCCGCTCGTTGCTGATATGGCACACGTGACAAGTCTCAAGTCACTCAACCTAGCCGACGAAGACGTTGTTCCCTGGCACTTCGTCCTGTCTCGGGACAATTTTACTGACAGGGTCTCGAGGCTGCTGGCATCTGCAGACGAACTTAGGCAGCGCATTTTACGATCAGGCTATTCGTCTCTACTCCTGCAACACAAGAGTTTTCTCTCTTCTCTCTCTCCTATCGCAGTCGACGTAGATCGTTTGGCTGCACACCTGGTCGCTGCTGAAGGGAACCCATCGAGGCTATCCTGCCTTAGATCATTTGAACCTGATTCCGCCGGCTTTGCGCCCACAATTGTCTACACACAGGACGCTACCGTCACAGGTCGACTCACTGTGCAGGCAGGTCCAAAAATACTTACTCTTCCCGCAGACGCAAGAGACATTATCCGCTCTAGATATGATGGTGGATGTGTGTACTCCGTGGACTTTGTCTCACTCGAGCCACGAGTCATCAAGAGTATTACCTCTCCGGACAGCGCCCCACTAGACATTTACACACATGTTCAGAATCTCATCGGTGACTCAACTCTACCACGCGGTGATGTCAAAAAGCTAATTATTTCTTGCATATACGGTGCCTCTCGGGCGCGCTTGCGTGAGATGGCTGGCTCTGCAAATGTCTCACGGGTCTCAAGTGTCATCGGTGACTACTTTGGTCTCGAGGATCTTGGACGACGCCTGCAGGAGTGTCACGATGAGTTCGGTCATATTGTCAATTTTTTTGGACGGCCGATCAACGATGACAAGAGCGACAATCGCACGTGGCTGAGCCACTACGCTCAATCGACGTCTGTTGACCTGGCCCTTGATGCATTTTTTACGCTGAGCCAGCAACTTCAGGCAAGCATGTCCTTACCTGTCGCAATCATTCATGACGCAATACTCTTTGATGTCCCTCCAGGCGCAGACGCGCTATTCAAGAGCGTAACTGACCAATTGCTTCCGACCCGTCTCGGGCCCTTTCCTGTCTCAAGGACAGAGATCACTAGGAGAAATAATGTCTGATGAACTAGAGCCGCTGTGGAAGAAGTACGAGAGCCTTCTTCGTACCTTTGAGGATCCAGGAATTAACTCGCTCCTCGATACACTTGGAGAGAGGCTCATCGTTTGTCCCGCGGCCACCAAGGTGACACAGAAAGGCTGTGGGCCTGGTGGCCTTATAGATTACCACTTGGGTGTCACAGATGTCATGCGAAAGGTCTCTAAGCTAATTGGTGGAGACCTGTCGACGGGCTCCATCCTGAAGGTTGGGCTGCTCCATGACATCGGCAAGGTCGGCGATTTAGACAATGACCTCCTCCTCGTGCAAGACTCATCGTGGCATAGGGAGAAGCTTGGGCAGCACTACAAGTACAACGAGCTTGTGCAGAAGATGCCCGCACCGCACCGGACCCTCTTCCTCTTGCAGCACTTCAATGTGCAGCTTGAGCTCGACGAGTGGATTGCGATTCAGGCTAGCCAGGGTCTGCACTGCGACGAGAATCGATTCTACGTCGGGTCACTGCCCCCTCTTGCAGTGCTGTTAAATTCAGCGCGCTCCCTATTTTTGCCGAATAAAGTTGAGAATGAGTAATATTTAGATACACTATGCCTAATCTTTTCGAAGAGTATGCTGACTATCTAGAGCGTGAGACCGATGAGAAACTCCTGACTGACGAAGGCGATAGTTGCGACACGAGCGAGATGAGCACTGTGGCCGGTGGAGCAGGGGGCCCTGCTATCGCAGGATACACTCTGCCGCTCGGCGCAAGCAATCCGCGTGCTCGTCGTAAAAAGCGTAAGCGTAGTTGAACAAGCACGAAAAACACAATAAACTCATAACAGACGCGAAATAGAAAACTTAATTGAAAACTAAGGAGACCTTCAATGCCAATTGATTTTGATGCAATTCGACGTAAACTTAATAAGCTCTCTGGTAATACAACCTCACGCAAGGACTCGATGTGGAAGCCCGCTGAGGACAGTGAGTCAAATGTAAGACTTCTTTCTTTCCCGAACAATGAAGGCCAGCCCTTTAAGGAGCGCTGGTTCTACTACGGCATCGGCAATAGCCCAGGCCTTCTGGCACCCCACCAGTTCGGAAAGCCTGATCCTGTCCAGGAGCTTATTAATAAGCTTCGCGAGGATGGCACAAAGGAGTCACTTGAGCTCGCAAAGAAGCTCTACCCGAAGATGCGCTGCTACGCGCCGGTCGTCGTCCGCGGCGAAGAGGACAAGGGCGTAAGGCTTTGGGCATTTAGCAAGACTGTGTACCAGTCACTCCTCAACGTGATGCTCGACGAGGACTACGGAGATATTACTGACCCGCTAGAGGGTCGCGACATTCGTGTTGCAATTTCGAAGGTTCCTGGTAAGTCCTACTCTGATACAAAGGTTACGCCTCGTGCCAAGATGTCAAAGCTCTCGGATGATTCAAAGAAGGCACAGGAGTGGGCCGGCAATATTCCTGATCTAGACGAGCTCTACTCCTGCAAGACCTACGAGGAGCTCGAGAAGATTGTCAATGACTGGCTCAATGGAGACCAGACAGGCGACGAGACCGGTGAGCCTCGAGGCTCGGAGCCCTTGCCGTCAAGAGCAGCAGCTGATGACTCCGATGACACGCCCGCCTCACCGCCGGCAGCCAAGAAGTCCAGCAGCACAGGCAAGTACAAGAATCTAGACGATGCATTCGCCGATCTAGAAGACCTCTGATTTAGCAAGGATTCCGGGGAGCACACATGTGCTCCCCTTTTATTTAAGATCAGGAGAATACAATGGCAAGAAAGTCTAGTGCTGTCGAAAAGACAGCCGAAAAGCCTGCAGATCAGGATTTTACACACGATCTCATACGCTCTCTCAATAAAGAGCACGGTTCGCGGATAGCGTACAATCTAGCATGTGATGAGTCACCAACTCACATCAAGCGTTGGATTAGCACAGGCTCCAAGCAGCTTGACTACATCGTCGCGAATCGACGAAATGGCGGCCTACCTGAGGGTAGAATTGTTGAGATCTTCGGGCCCCCTTCGATTGGAAAGTCTCATATTGCACTGCAGATTGCTAGATCGACCCAAAAAATGGGCGGCATTGTCGTCTACATTGACACTGAGAATGCCACGAGCGTCGAGAACCTAGGTCTGCTGGGCGTCGACATCACGAAGCGTTTTGTGTACGTCGACACTCACTGCACGGAGGAAGTTCTCTCTATTGCGGAGGCGACGATCACCAAGGCTAAGGCGATGGACAAGGACGTTCCAATCACAATCATTTGGGACTCTGTTGCCGCAACAAGTCCAAAGGCAGAGCTTGACGGCGATTACGACGCGAACAGCATCGGCCTGCAGGCTCGAGCAATCTCCAAGGGAATGAGAAAGATCACAGGAATCATTGCGAACCAGAACGTTCTGTTCATCTGCCTCAACCAGACGCGCACGAAGATCGGTTGCGTAGGTCCAGAAACGCTAATCACTGTTCGAAGATCTCCGAAGTCGGCATAAGAAAACACCGGAAGAAGTCATCACTTTGCTGGAAAGGCACATAACATATGCATTTAGAAAAGCAGACTATAGTGAAATTTTTTGAGGATGCAGGATTTGATATTGACGACATGGTCGTAAATCAATTTTACCCTCTAACCGAAGATTGGGAGATCTTATCTAAAGATGCTTCAGGTTCTAATGTCTGGAAGAAAGTCACACATGTTGTGCGAAAAGAGTCGACAGTTCCAATTCGAGTGTCTGCGGGAGGGCAAGAATTTTATGTGAGCCCTGAACATAAATTTTTTGTCCGAATTGGAGACGTAGAGTCATGGGTTGAGGCAGTCGATCTCTTGGAGGAAAAAAATTTCACTGTC